>Ga0126381_100002983_pt1 | contig 18404 bp, 18 predicted proteins | sample PanSoiMetPlot_28_FD_96465 | JGI IMG/M metagenome (GOLD analysis project Ga0126381, IMG submission 96465) | Tropical forest soil microbial communities from Panama - MetaG Plot_28 | ecosystem: Environmental > Terrestrial > Soil > Tropical forest > Bulk soil | place: Panama | collected 2016-02-17
ATATCGCGAGCAACTGGCGCAGCGACGAGGAAGCCAACGGATTCCTCGCCCAGAGCAATATTCCCGTAATTTCGGACCTCGATACGCGCGCGCTCGTGCGCCACCTTCGCACCCGCGGCGTCATGCGCGGCGTTCTCTCGGCCACTGAGCGCGACGCCTCCCGGCTCATCGAGAGGGCCCGCTCCATTCCCACCATGTCCGGCCTCGATCTCGCCAGCCGCGTCACCACCGCCGAGAGCTACCAATGGGACAAACCTGTCGACGCCTGCTCACCCTCCGAGCTGGTCGGCCGCCCGGCAGAGCCCCGCTTCCATGTAGTCGCGTACGACTTCGGCATCAAGCACAACATCCTCCGCCGCCTCGTGCAGGTCGGCTGCCGCGTCACCGTCGTCCCTGCCCTGACCTCGGCTGAAGATGTGCTCGCGCTCAAACCCGATGGAATCTTTCTCTCCAACGGCCCCGGCGATCCCGAGCCGCTCACCGTCGAAATCGGGAATATCCGCAAGCTCATCGGCAAGAAGCCGATGTTTGGCATCTGCCTCGGCCAGCAGATCCTGGGACTCGCGCTTGGCGGCAAGACCTACAAGCTGAAGTTCGGCCACCGCGGCGCCAATCACCCGGTCCGCAACGAACTCACGCAGCGCGTCGAGATCACCTCGCATAACCACGGTTTCGCAGTCGACCCCGATTCGCTCAAATCCGCCGACGTGGAAATCACTCACGTCAATCTCAACGATCAGACGCTTGAAGGCTTCCGCCATCGCAGCCACCCCGTCTTCTGCGTGCAGTACCATCCCGAAGCTGCGCCCGGCCCTCACGATTCGCATTACCTTTTCGAGGACTTCGTCAAACTCATGGAGCAGGCCCGCTAATGCCCCGCCGTAACGACCTCCATCGCATCTTGATCATCGGCTCCGGCCCCATCATCATCGGTCAGGCCTGCGAGTTCGACTACTCCGGTACACAGGCCGCCAAGGCCCTCCGCGCCGATGGCTTTGAGGTTGTGTTGGTGAACTCAAACCCGGCGACGATCATGACCGACCCGGAGCTTGCCGACCGAACCTATGTCGAGCCGCTCACGGCTCCCTACTTGGAAGAGATCATCAGCCGCGAGCGTCCCGACGCGCTGCTCTCCACCGTCGGCGGCCAGACCGGCCTCAACCTTTCCGTGGAGCTCGCCGAAAAGGGCGTGCTGGAAAAGTATGGCGTCGAGCTGATCGGCGCCAAAATCGACGCCATCAAGAAAGCCGAAGACCGCCTGCTCTTCAAGGACGCCATGCGCCGTATCGGCCTGGAGACGCCGCAATCGCAGCTCGTCAACAGTGTCCGCGGCGGCCAGGAGTTCGCCGAGCAGATCGGCTTTCCTTGCATTCTCCGGCCTAGCTTCACGCTCGGCGGCACTGGCGGCGGCATCGCATATAACCGCGAAGATCTGGTTGAGATCCTCGAGCGCGGCATCGCCCTCTCTCCCGTCGGCGAAGTCCTGATCGAAGAGAGCGCGCTCGGTTGGAAGGAATTCGAGCTCGAGGTCATGCGCGACCTCGCCGACAACTGCATCATCATCTGCTCCATCGAAAACTTTGACCCCATGGGCGTACACACCGGCGACTCCATCACCGTCGCTCCCGCCCAGACTTTGACTGATCGCGAATACCAGATGATGCGCGATGGTGCGCTTCGCTGCCTGCGAGAAATCGGCGTCGATACCGGCGGCTCCAACGTGCAGTTCGCCATCAACCCGGCGAACGGCCGCATGGTCATCATCGAAATGAACCCGCGCGTTTCGCGCAGCTCGGCGCTGGCGTCCAAAGCAACCGGCTTCCCCATCGCCAAGATCGCGGCCAAGCTCGCCGTCGGCTACCGCCTCGACGAAATCCGCAACGACATCACGCTCAAGACGCCCGCCTGCTTCGAGCCTACCATCGACTACGTGGTCGCCAAGATTCCCAAATGGGCTTTCGAAAAATTTCCCGGCGCCGACCCTACACTCGGCACGCAGATGAAATCGGTCGGCGAAGTGATGGCCATCGGCCGCACCTTCAAGGAAGCGCTCTCCAAGGGAATTCGCAGCCTCGAAACCGGCAAAGCGTTCGGTTCCGAGAAGTACGACAAGGCTCTAATCACCAAGAAGCTCATCACCCCCACACCGGATCGCCTCAACTACATCCGCTTCGCCATGACGGCGGGCTATGGTGTCGAAGAGATCCACGACCTAACCAAAATCGACCCATGGTTCCTCGAACAAACGAAGGAAGTCGTAGATTTCGAGGCAAGCCTCGCCGCCACGTCGCTGGCCGCCGCCGACGCGCAACTCTTCCGCCGCGCCAAACGCTACGGTATCTCCGACGTCCATCTCGCGAAAGCCTGGGGCGTTACCGAAATCGAAGTCCGCGAGCGCCGGAAGCAGCTCGGCGTCGAAGCCGTCTTCAGCCGCGTCGATACCTGCGCCGCCGAATTCGAGAGCTTCACACCGTACCTCTACTCCTGCTACGAGAGCTCTTCTGAAGCCGACCCCACTGATCGCAAAAAGGTCATGATCCTCGGCAGCGGCCCCAACCGCATCGGCCAGGGCATTGAGTTCGATTACTGCTGCTGCCATGCGTCCTTCGCACTGCAGGAGATGGGCGTCGAGTCGATCATGGTCAATTGCAATCCCGAGACCGTCTCCACCGACTACGACACCAGTGATCGCCTCTACTTCGAGCCGCTCACGCTCGAAAACGTTCTCAATATCTGCGACACGGAAAGGCCCGATGGCGTCATCGTGCAATTCGGCGGGCAGACGCCGCTCAATCTGGCACTGCCGTTGAAGCGCCTCGGCGTCCCCATCATCGGCACTGATCCTTCCAACATCGATCTCGCCGAAGACCGGAAGCTATTCGGCGCGCTGCTCGAACAACTCGCTATTCCCTGCCCCGCCAACGGCACTGCCACGAGTGTGGAAGAGGCCTGCGAAGTGGCCGCGCGCATCGGCTACCCGGTACTCGTCCGTCCCAGCTACGTGCTCGGCGGCCGCGCCATGGTGATCGCGTACGACGAGGAGATGGTCCGTCAGTATATGCGCGAAGCGGTGACCTTCTCGCAGGACCGCCCCGTCCTCATCGACCGCTTCCTCGAAAACGCCACCGAAATCGACGTGGACGCGCTGTCCGATGGCGAGGACGTCCTCATCGCCGGCATCATGGAGCACATCGAAGAGGCCGGCGTCCACTCCGGCGACAGCTCGTGCGTCCTGCCCGCGCAAACGCTGCCCGATTCAACCCTGCGTACAATCCAGGACTACACGGTGCGCCTCGCCAAAGCCCTGCGCGTGATCGGCCTGATGAACGTGCAGTACGCCATCCAGAACGGAACGGTCTACGTGCTCGAAGTGAATCCGCGCGCCTCCCGCACCGTGCCCTACGTGAGCAAGGCCGCGGGCGTGCCGCTGCCCAAGATCGCGGTCGGCCTCATGTGGGGGCGCAAATTGAAAGACTACACCCACCTGACCGGCGGCATTGTTTCCGGCACGCTCCCCGTGCCGCAGGTCTTCGTCAAATCGCCGGTGTTCCCGTTCAACAAATTCCCCGGCGTCGATCCGGCCCTCGGCCCGGAGATGCGCTCCACCGGCGAAGTCATGGGCGTCGGCATGAACTTCGGCGAAGCGTTTCTCAAAGCGCAGATCAGCGCAGGTAGTCCGCTCCCCGAAAAAGGTACGATCTTTCTCAGCGTAAACGACAATCACAAAGCCGAAGCTGTCCAGGTGGCGCGCCGCTTCGTTGAGCTCGGCTTTCAGATCGTCGCCACACGCGGTACCGCCGCCGCTCTGCGCAACGCCGGCCTCACGTGTAAGACCGTCTTCAAGGTGAACGAAGGCCGCCCTAATGCAGTCGACTTGTTAAAGGGTAGCGCCATCCAGCTCGCCATCTACACCACCACGGGTGCACCGGCCTTCCTCGACGAGAAGGCAATTCGCCGCAGCGCGGTGCAATTCCGCGTCCCTTGCATCACTACAATCAGCGGCGCGCATGCAGCCGCCGACGCCGTAGCTGCCAAACTCCGCGACCCCATCAGAGTCTGGAGTCTGCAAGAAATTCACGAACGCGCTGCCGCGGAGGCGTAGCTTGGACCACCCAAGTCTTACCAGCGGTCCTCTACCGGCACCCTCAGCCCGGAAGTGATAGCATGGATGGCCTACAGGTGTCCTATGAAACTTGCATTCGGTTTCATTGCCCTTTCGCTGTCTCTCCAGGCGCAGTCAGTCTCCCTTACGGTTCCCTCGGGAGCGCCGTTGCGATTGTACCTGACCAGTCGCGTATCCAAGCGGCTCGACGCGCCGGTCCAAGCCAAAGTGATGGAGCCAGTCTTTGCATTCGACAAAGAAGTGATCCCCGCCGGGACGGTCGCCGTGGGCAAGGTGAGCCGGACCCAGCCCGTCACAAAATGGCAGCGTGTCAGGACCATCATCAGCGGCGATTTCACTCCGCTGCGTACCGCCCAGGTGGAGTTCACAACGTTACGACTGCCAGACGGCCGCGAGTTCGAGACCCGCACCGTCGAAACGATGGGCCTCAGCTCCATTTACATCGAGCCCTCCGGCAAGAAGAAGCAGAAGGCGCAAAAACCTCCGCCGCCGCGGAATCCGAACGCCGGCATTCTCGGAACCGCCAGGCAGTCCGCTAAAGACCGCATCCACGCAGCCATCGACTCGCGTACCCGGACCTTCAACGATGTCGTTCGCAGCCGGAATAAGAAGGAACAGCTCGTCGACTTCCTCTGGTCGAAGGCGCCCTATCATCCGCAGTACTGGCGTCGCGGGACACGCTTCGACGCGCCTCTCCGCGACCCGCTCGCATTCGGTTCCGAGGCGGTGAAGCTGGACGATCTCGGCGCGCTCGGAACACAGCCGGCACTGGACAGCACGGCACACATTCGATTGCTCACCGCACTGAGCTCCGCATCCGCGAAACCAGGAGAAGCTGTGGAAGCCATGGTTACAGCTCCCGTGCTTTCAAGCGAACACAAACTCGTTCTGCCCGAAGGAACGATGCTCCGCGGCGAAGTGGTCGTGGCGAAGAAGGCCCGCCATTTCCATCGCGCCGGTCAATTGCGCTTCACCTTCCAGAAGATCGATCTGCCGGCGGAAGTAGCGAATTTGCGTATGGCTTCCACGGCGCCCGCTCCGTTGAAGGCCCAGGCCATCCTCAACGCAGCGGAAGACGGCGGCCCGTCGCCGATCAAGGTGGATTCGGAAGGCGGTGTGCAAGCCAAGGAATCCAAAACGCGCTTCATTGCTCCAGCCATTTCCCTGGTGATTGCCAATCAGGCGCATTACGAAGCACGCCATCCCGATGCAGACGAGCCGGGGAAATTCGTGGGCGGCGGAGCGCATGTAGGCGGACGAACGCTGGGCGGAGGCCTGGGATTAGGAATGCTCGGCGGCCTGATCGCTCAGAGCTCGCCGTATGTGGGAATGGCGATGGGCTACTACGGATTTGCGTGCTCCGCATATTCAAACATAATAGGCCGCGGAGCAGAGGTTGAGTTCCAAAAGAATGCCATGATGGAAATCAAGTTCGTCGGCCGCCAGCCGGATTCAAAACCGGGATCACACTTCGTCTCGGATTCCGGCGGGCGGTGACCAGTGGGACAGGCGTCCTCGCCCGTCCCGGACAGACCGGGAGGCCTGTCCTACACCGCCACTAGCAAACTCTCGGCGAAAGGCCATTCCTTGTCCGTCCACGCGCCCGCCATGCGGAATCCCGACTGCCGCGCCATCTCACAGATCTGCGAAAGAGTGAATTTGTGGCTGGCCTCCGTGCAGATCGTCTCGTTGGGCACAAAGTCCACGATCAAATCCGCGCTGTGGATGTTCACGATTTGGTACACCTTGGAACGCAAATGCATTTCAATACGCTGCGCTTCGCCCGTGTAGCGCGCCAGGTGCTCGAACTGCCGGATATCGAAGTCGGCCTCCAGTTCACGGTTGATGCGCGCCAGGATGTTCAGATTGAATGCGGCTGTGACGCCGGTCGGATCGTCGTATGCGGCCAGAAGCTGCTCCACCGGCTTCACCAGGTCGGCGCCGAGCAGCAGCACATCTCCTGGGCGCAGTACCTGCCGGATCGCAAACAGAAAATCGATGGCCGCATCCGGCTCGAAGTTCCCGATCGTGCTGCCCAGGAACAGAACGCCAAGCGCCTGCCCGTCCATGCGCCGTTCCGTGACCTCGCGCAGTCCGTCGAGGTAACTGCCTTCGAGCGGCACCACCGCGCCCAGGCCTCCAAGTTCCTGTGCGCAGCGAGCCAGCGCGGGCGCCGAAACATCGATCGGGTAGTACAGGACGATCTGCAGCCGCCGCAGCGCTTCGAGAATCGGCCGAGTCTTCGCGCCCGAGCCGCTCCCCAGTTCCGCGATCACGATGTTGCGCGGCAGCGCGGCGACAATTTCAGGCGCGTGCGCTTCCAGAATGCGGGTATCCGCGCGCGTCAGCCCGTATTCGGGCAGATACGTGATCGCTTCAAACAATGCCGAGCCGACCGCGTCGTAGAAGTAGCGGCAGGGCAGCGTTTTCTGCGCGCTGCGCGTCAACCCCGCGCGTACTTCGCGCGCGAACAGGTTCTCCAGGGCCTGGCCGAACATCAGGCGTCCACCAACCGGAAAGTGGCGTAGATATATGGATAGGATGGACGGAACCAGTTGCGGAACGAAGGCCGCGTGAAACACGCGGCCGTGCGCGACGACGCTCCTTTCAGGACGTAGTGGTGGCCATCGAAGAAAGGTTCGGAGTAGTTCTTGTAAAACGGGAACGGCTCGAATCCGGGGAACGGCGCGAACGGCGTGGAGGTCCACTCCCATCCGTTACCCACAAGCTGGCTCGGTACTCCGGGCGCCTGCCCGGCGGAAACCGCGATCGGATCCCAGTATTGAAAATCGTAATTGACCGGTGGCGATCCAAGCGTGAGCGTCCGCTGGAACTGCGCTTCCGTCGGCAGCGATTTGCCGCGCCAGCGCGCGAAAGCCAGAGCTTCGTCGAGAGTCACATATACTGGATGATCGAGAGCGAGCGGGGTTTCGGAAAACATGCCGCGATAAAACCAGCGGCCGCTCCGCTCCACCCAGAAGAAGGGCGGCTCGGCGCCTGCATGCACGAACGCCAGGTAATCGCCATTCGTTACCTTGTACCGCGAAATGGAAAACGCCGGCACATGCACGCAGTGTTGCCGGAACTCGTTGTCCCAACCGAATCCTGCCTCCGGATCGAGCCCCAGTTCTGCCTCGCCTCCCCTTACGTCTATCATCGCCGGCTGATACGGTTCCGGCGAAGCCGCGGGTGGCGCCGCCCTTCCCTGCTTTCTCTCGTATGCGAGCTGATGCAGGATGTACGCGAATGTTTCGGCATGCATGAGCCGGTGCTCTAGCGCAACGTGCAGCAGTTGGAGCGGCACGGCCTCCAGCCGGCTGTCGATCTCGTCCCGCACGCGGTGGTTGTAACGCTCGACTTCGGCCAGCGACGGCCAGTCTGATGATTGATCCTCCGGCAGCCGGCCGGGCGGAGGATCGATACCGAACGCGAATAGCCGGTCGAACTGGGCGTGAAATGCAGGCGCATCGAGCGCGTAACGACCGATCAGGTTCCAGTCGAACGCTTCCATGTGGCCTATATAAAAGAGGATACGGTGGCGCTCCGGAATAGGTCGCTCATAGAGCGAATCCGGACGAACCAGCGCAAAAAGAGCGTCGGTTTCTTCGCGCGCGCGTTCCAGCGCGCGGCCAAGGTCGCGGCGAGACGGCGTCACCGGAACAGGCGTCACGGTTACAGTCTACCGAAGCCTCGCCGATATTGCTGAAGCCTACAGTATCCAGCAGCACGCTGCCACTCCGAACAGCGCCGTCCCCAGGATCAGCCATACCACTGAAACAACCACGTTCGGGTGATGGACCATGCGCAGGAATCTCATGGCGTGGTCGAATCCGCGCCACCGCGTGACAGCGCGCCGGATATGGAGGTGCGACACCGCGGCCCAGGCAAACCACAGCGCCATGGTGACGCCGGCTAGCGCGAACGTCAAATCGGCCGCCGTGGCCGACACATCGTGCACGCTCGGAGGATAGGGCGTCAGCATATCGAGCACGCGCTGAGCGTAGCCCGCGCGATCCTGCATGTACAGCGCCGCCGACTCCGCCGCGCCGGTAAGCCCGGGCGCCAGTCCCGCCAGTAGGCCCAGGAGCAGCAGCGCGCTGGCGGAAGCGTACATCGAAAACGGCGCATGTCCGTGTCCCTTGGAATGCGGGCGGCTAAGAACAGGTGCCGCACCCCATCCCAAAAAGGCGCGGCCCGAAAACCGAAAGATCGCCGAAGCCGTTCCCGCCTGCGCGAAAAACACGAGCCAGGGAATCCAGCTATAGCCGAGGCGAATAGCCGCGCCATTCAGCATCACGTCACCCCAGAAGCTCGTAAATGGCGGCAATCCGGCGAGCCCAGCTGCCCCCAAGAAGAACAGGATCGCGAGCCATCGAGGTCTCCGTGCCCGGCCGTGAAGTTCGAACTCGTCCACAGTTCCCATGCGGTGCAGAAGAATTCCGGCGCCGAGAAATAGTGCGGCATGGAGCATTGCCTGCGCCATGGCGTAGAGGTTCACACCAGCCAGCGCCGACGGCGACCAGAGTGCCACACCCATCAGCATGATGCCCGCGTGTGCGATGGCCGAGAATCCGATCATGCGCTTGAGATGACTTTCGGCGAAGCAGGTTGCGGCGCCAACCAACGCCGTGATGGCTCCAAAGGTGACCAGCAGGTTACGAACTCCGTTTTCATACGGATTGAGCGCTCCGGAGAAGACCACCCAATAGAGCCGCGTGATGGCGTATAGTCCGAGCTCGATCACAATCCCCACGGTCAATCCGCCCACAGGCGCCGGCGCTTCCTGCAGTGCGCCAGCCAGCCAGAGGTGGAACGGTACGATGGCCGTCTCCACCAGCAGGCCGCACGCGGCGAGTGCGAACGCCGCAACCGCGACCGGATCGGACCGCCCTGCCAGGATGCGGCCGGCCTCCGCCATATTGAGCGCCGCCGTACGCTGGTATACCAGCGCAATGCCGCCGAGCAGGAGCACCAAACCGACGGTGTGGGCTACGGCCAGCTCAAACCCACCAGGAGAAGCGGCGCATAGGACGAAGAGCGAGGCCGAGAGCAGCACAACGAAAAGGAACAGGTTGAACAGGTCGCCCGTGAGCGCGATGCCCGAGGCCGCCGCCAGAAAGACTAGCATCAGTACGTAAAACAGCGTTCCACCCGATTCAGGATTGCGGAACCCGAAGCTCATCGCGGCTGCAGCCAGAACGCTCGCCAGCAGCACCAGCATCGCGGCGGAATTGTCGATGGCGAATGCGATGCCCGGCGCGTGCCCGGCATGGGGGATCCATCCGCCGAACCAGTAGACCACGAGCCCCGCGTCCCGCGAATATACGAGCATCGAAACCGCAACGCATGCAACGGCCAGACTCGCGCCAACGGCGAGCAGTACGGCCAGCCAGCGCGGCACAAGGCGATGGCCTGCGGCCAGCAGGGCCGCGGCAAGCAGCGGCAGCACGACTGGAATGGGCGGAGTGAGCACCGCTACTCCCGCACGACGCGAGTCCGCTTGGGATCCAATTCGCCCGAACGGGCATGTGCGGCCACTGCGAGGGCAAGCAGCAGGGCCGTCAGGGCCGCTTGCGCCACGATATCGAGCAGCAGCAGCGTTCGTCCCACACCATCGAGCCGCTGCCCCGCTAGCAGCACAACGAAAGTGGAAGACTGCGCAACCGAAAGGCACATCACAAGGTGAATCAGATGCCGGCTGGTTATAACTCCGTAGAGTCCGGCGAGGAACAACCAGATCGCCACCAGATAAGCAAGACTTGTCATAGGACGAAGCGCAGCAGCAACACCATGAAACCGGCAGCTATCGCAGCAAGGGCCAAGGCCGCCGTCAGCGGAAACGTACCGTAGAGGAACGGCAGATGGCGCAGCATCGGGAGGGCTGCGATGACGACGTACGCCGCTACGCAGGCCGCGATCACGGTATCCAACAGCCAGGCCGGTAGTTTGGTGAAACGGGTCCGCTGGAACATCACTGCGGCGCCGAGGGCGGCGGTGAAGACCAGCACGGCCGCGATCATCGTGTCGAACGCACGGGCGTCAGCTTGCACCGCTTCCTCCGATTCTCGCCAGCGCCAGCAGCACCATCACCGGCACTGCGACGGCGCCCAGCGCGATTTCCGCGATGGCCGCACCCGGTGCTTCGTAGAGAAAGAACAAGATCGCCAGCAGTAGACCGCAGAAGCACGTCACGATCGCCTGCCGGGCAGGCTCGCGCGTCAAGACAACGGCCGCTCCTGCACCCGCGACAAGGAACAGAAAAGCCGTTTGCAGCCAGAGCATCGGAAAACAGACGGCACGCGTCCGTCCATCGTGAACACCCGCACGATACTCGTCCTTATGCGTATGGCTTGTAGCCGTTGCGGCGCATCGCCTGGTGCGCGGCTTCGACGCTTTCCGGCAGCACATAGAAAAACGCTCCGGTGCGGACAGTGTGGAATATGATTCCGCCGCGGTATTCGTCGGCCTCTACGCCGTAATCGAGTCCGTACGCGCTAAGGAGCTCTTCCAGCCGCAGCGCATCGCGCAGTCGTTTCGCAATGTAAACGAGGACGGCTTCTTTGCCTTCGAAGAACGATGCATCCTGCTTCATGGGCCTGCTCTATAATGTTCCCATGTCCTTACGCATTAACGACACAGCACCTGACTTTACTGCCCAGACCACGCAAGGCGCGATTCATTTCCATGAATGGATCGGCAACGGTTGGGCCATCCTGTTCTCGCACCCGAAGGACTTCACACCTGTCTGTACCACCGAGCTCGGCTATATGGCCGGTCTGCAGCCGGAATTCGAGAAACGCAATACCAAAATCATCGGCTTAAGCGTCGACCCGGTGGGCAATCACTCCAAATGGTCGGCCGATATCGAGGAGACGCAGGGGCACAAAGTAAATTACCCGATGATCGGTGATCCCAAGCTCGAGGTCGCTAAACTGTACGAGATGCTGCCCGCCGACGCGGGCGACACATCGGAAGGCCGGACGCCGGCGTTGAACGCCACTGTGCGCACGGTGTACATCATTGGACCCGACAAGAAGATCAAGTTGACGCTGAGCTATCCAATGAGCTGCGGGCGCAACTTTAACGAGATTCTACGAGCACTCGATTCACTGCAACTCAGCGCGAAGTACCCGGTCTCAACGCCGGTGAATTGGGAGAACGGGCAGGACGTGATCATCGCCGGCTCGGTTTCCGACGAAGAAGCGAAAACGAAGTTTCCCGGGTTCCGGGCGCCGAAGCCGTACCTCAGGTATACGGCACAGCCGAAGTAATCCCCGCCGGCGCAAGACCGCCGGCGTTATCCCGCAATCGCGCAGATCTTCGCGCCGGTGATCCGCATGAGATCGGCCGGCGCGAGGAGCATCTGGCATCCACGCACTCCAGCGCTCACCGAAATCACATCCCAGAGCTCCGCCGTTTCGTCCAGGTAGAATGGGTACGGCTTTTTTGTGCCGACGGGCGAGACTCCGCCGCGAATATAGCCGGTGAGGCCGAGCACCTCCTTCACCGGCACCAGTTCGACCTTGCGATTGCCGCTCGCGGCAGCGAGCCCTTTGAGATCGAGCTCGGTGTTAGCAGGGATCGACGCCATCAAGATACCCTCGCGGTCCCCGCGCGCCACCAGTGTTTTGAACACCTGCTCGGGCGGCATCCCGATGGCTTCCGCAACGTGTGGTGCGCTGAGGTCATTCTCGTCGACCTCGTAAGTGCGTAGCTCGTAGTGAACACCTTCGCGGTCGAGGATTCGCGCGGCATTGGTCTTGGGCGGCGTTTTCAACGCACCAATTGTAGCGCCGTAGTCTTGATGACCGCGCACACGGAATCGCCCGGCTGAAGCTGCATGTCGGCAGCGGATTGCGCGGTTACGACTGCGACGAGCGGGAACCCGCAATCGAGCTCGACGCGCGCCACCGGTCCTTCGAGCGTGACCGCTCGCACACGGCCATCGAGGCGATTGCGCGCGCTCGAACCCTCTGCGCGATTACGCGCGATGGTGATATCTTCGCCGCGGATGCAGGCGAAGAGTGCACCGGTTTCGCCGCGATCGACGGCATCGAGACAAACAACACCAATCGCGATGGTCACGAGCCCGTACTGGCGCGCGACCACCTCGGCGGGCAACACGTTTTCGACGCCCGCGGACTCGGCGACCTGCGCGTCCGCCGGACAGCGCAAGACTTCCTGGACGGGACCGGTTTGCCGGATGCTGCCCTCGATCATCACGGCCAGCCAGTCGCCGAGCGCGATGGCTTCGGTGCGGTCGTGCGTGACCACAATGCTGCGGACTCCCGATTCGAGCAGCAGCTCGCGCAACTGATGCCGTGTGCGAGTGCGTGTAGCGGCGTCTAGCGCGGAGAGCGGCTCGTCCAGCAGCAGGAGTGCCGGTTTCGATGCCAATGCGCGCACCAGGGCGACGCGCTGCTGTTGTCCGCCGGAAAGGGAGCGCGGCAGGCGACTGGCCAGCGCGGCGAGACCGAAGCGGTCGAGCAGCGCGGACGCGGCGTCGCGGGGCGCCGCGAAGGCGACGTTTTCGGCGACCGTAAGGTGCGGGAAGAGCGCGTAGTCCTGGAAAAGGAAGGCGGCGCGGCGCCTCTGGGGCGGAAGATCGATGTGGCGGCTGGTATCGAACCAAACCGCACCGCCTGGGGAAATCGTTCCTTCATCGGGGCGTTCGAGGCCGGCGATCAGGCGCAGCAGCGTGCTCTTGCCTGAACCGGAAGGGCCGAACAGCACGGTGACCGGCGCCTCGTCGAGTGGAATGCGCAGGTCGGCATCGAGTTCGAAACCGCTTGCCAGGCGCTTGCGGCAACGCGCGATCAGCTCACCGGCCATATCGCCCAAACCCGCCGTTGTAGCGCGTACACCACCGCGAGCACTGCAAAGGAGAAACCGAGGAGAAGCAGCGAAGTGTGCGCGGCCGCTGTATAGTTGAGCGCCTGCACCTGATCGTAGATCGAAATGGATACCGTTCGCGTGATGCCGCCGATATTGCCGCCCACCATGAGGACAACACCGAACTCACCGATGGTGTGGGCGAAGCTGAGGATCGCGCCAGTCGCGATTCCGGCACGCGCCAGGGGGATAATGACGCGCCGGAAGGTCGCAGCGCGCGAGACGCCCATGCACCATGAAGCCTCGATCAGGCGGCGATCGACGGCGCCGAATGCCGCGACCATCGGCTGCACAGTAAACGGAAGGCTGTAGAGCACCGACGCCAGCAGCAGGCCCGCGAAAGAAAACGGCAACAGTCCGCCGGTGAGCTTCGCGTACAGCGCGCCCACGGGACTGCGCGGGCCGATGGCGAGCAGGATGTAAAAGCCCAGCACGGTAGGCGGCAGCACAAGAGGGAGCGCTACCACGGCTTCCACCAGGAACTTCCAGCGGCGATGCGAGTAGACGATCCAGTAGGCCAGCGGCAGTCCGAGTGCCAGAAGAATCGCGGTGGTAGAGACCGCGAGCCGCAAACTGAGGGCGATTGCCTGCCAATCCATCAGCGACCCTCCGGCGCGTAGAAGCCATAGTCTCGAAGGATTCTGCGGGCGGGTGCATTCTTCAGAAACGCACCCAAGCGAGCCGCTCCGGCGGAGCCGCGTGCGCGCGAGAGGATCACCCCGCCTTGCTCAATCCGGGGATAAGCGTCGAGCGGCACTTCCCAGTAGCGGCCCTGGTTCTTCACTGTCGGTGCCAGCACCAAAGAGAGCGCCACGATCCCGCCATCGGCGGCGCCGCTCTGCACAAATTCGAGCGTCTGCGCGATGTTCTCGCCCAGCACGAGCTTGGGAGCGACCCGGTCATAGACTCCGAGCGAGCGCAGAGCGGCCTCGGCTGCCCGTCCGTAAGGAGCATGCTGCGGATTGGCGATGGCCACATGCCTCACTGCGTCCGATTCGAGAGCGCGGATGCCAAGCCCGTCAACATCGATACTCGATGCGGCGGGCACCCAAACGACAATGCGTCCGACGGCGTATTTGAAGAGCGAGTCGGGAACCGCGAGGCCCTCGGCGGCGAGGCGCCGCGGGTAGTCCATGTCGGCGGAAAGGAACAGGTCGAATGGAGCGCCGTTGCGGATCTGCGAATAGAAGTTGCCGGACGAGCCATAGACGGCCGAGACCTCGACACCCGTATTGGCCGCGCGGAACTGCGCGAGCACTTGCGGGAGCGCAAACTGGAGGTCCGCGGCGGCGGCCATCGTAACTGTTTCGCGCGCGGGCGCCCGCGAGCACGCGGTCAAAAGCAGGCAGGCCGCCAGCGTACAATAGTCTCGGATAGAAGACAATGTCATCCGCAAAGGACCATGATACATCGGGTGTCGTTCGTAACCGGCTGGCGGAGGTTCGGCAGAAGCGCGGCATCGCGGCGGCGGAATTGGCGAAGCGTGCGGGCGTCAGCCGCCAAACTATCTATGCCATGGAAGCGGGCGACTACATTCCCAATACCGCGGTGGCGCTGAAGCTGGCCCGTGTGTTGGAAGTCGCGGTGGAGGATCTCTTCCTTCTGGAAGCTGCCCCGGCCGAGCCGCCGCGCACGGTGGAGGCGGAGTTGATCGGTCCGGGCGACCGTTTCGCGGGCAGCCCCATCGAAGTCTGTCGCGTCAACGGGCACCTGGTGGGTGTTCCGGCGCTGACCATGCCCTGGCAACTCGTACCGGCCGACGGTCTACTGGTGGACGCTCATCATTCGACCGTTCAGCTCTTCGAGAACGAACCGGCCGAAGCGCGCTTGCTGGTCGCAGGCTGCGATCCGTCGACCTCGGTGCTGGCGCGGCATCTGGCGCGCTCTTCCGTCCGACTGGTGACGGCCGCGGTGAACAGTTCGGTGGCGCTCGACCTGCTGAAGCGGCGGCTGACTCACGTCGCGGGCACGCATCTGAAAGATGAAGCAAGCACCATCCGCACGCAGTTTCCGCGCAAGGGGGTTGCGGTATTCGCATTCGCGGTCTGGGAAGAGGGATTGGTGATGGCGCGTGGCAACCCCAAAGGCATCCACGGTATCGCGGATCTGGCGAGAGCGGACGTGAAGCTGGCGCCCCGCGAAGCTGGTTCGGGCAGCCGTCAGTTGCTCGATCGCGAGTTGAAGGCCGCCGGGATTTCCGCGCACTCGGTGGGCGGGTACGACGACCCACCGGCCGCGGGACACCTGCCCGCGGCATGGCGCATCTACGCCGGCATGGCCGATTGCTGCATCGCCACACGCTCAGCCGCACGCGCCTTCGGGCTTGACTTCGTGCCGCTAGCGAGCGAGCGCTACGACCTGGTGATACGGCAGGAGCACCTCGAGACCACGGCCGTGGAACGTCTGCTCGACACGCTCGCGCAGGCGGCTTTCCGGCGGGAGTTGGAAGCACTCTGCGGGTACGATACGAGGGAAACGGGCAAGAGACAGCTATGAGCTATGAGCCATGAGCTTTGAGACGTGCCCTTCCAGCGTGTTCCGAAGGTGGTTCTCGGCCTCTTCCGTCGTACCGTATGGAAGCAGGTTGCAACGTGGGTGGGTGTTGCCGGTAATCATGAGCGAAATCTTGCTTTGGACTTCCGCCCGGTAGAGAAGGATGACGGGCTTGAGAGTGCCGGCCAGCAGATAGCCCGCTTCGAAGCCGAGACCAAACGATGAACCTGAGACTTCGCCGATGAATAGATCGCACTTGTTAAGCCATGCGAGGTCGCGCTCGTAAACGTCTCGCGGACCGAGACGGCGATCCGCTTCGCCGACATCATCGTTCACCAGGTGGCGGGTGAGGACTTCGTGCCCGAGGCTTTCCAGCAGTTCCACCATCCGCCGAGCGGATGCAAGCGAGGAGCGGTCGCCGGCCACGGTGAATCCGAAGTAGATTTTCATATCTCGCAGCGCTTTTCGATATTGTAGCCGCCAAGTGCACCGGCGTTACCTTACCCTTGACAATCTACAAGAACGGCTGTACGCTTCTTGTAGATTGTCGAGGGAAATATGACCGACCTTCTTGCGTTCCTGCTTGCCTTTGTTCCGACCTGCGGCGGGCATGGAGATGCGCAGTCGATGATCGTGTCGACTGGCTGGCTGGTGTCGCATCTGCATGACCGAAACCTGGTGATCCTCTCCGTCGGAGAGCGCGCCGATTATGACCAGGCGCACATTCCCGGCGCCATCTACCTGCCTACGGACGATCTCCGGGACCGCCACAACGCTTTGACGCTGGAATTGCCGCCGATGGAGGAACTGGCAGGATCTTTCGGAAGACTTGGCGTCTCCAACGATTCGCGCATCGTACTTTACACCAGTAAAGACCGGCCGCAGCTCACGTCACGCGCCTTTTGGACCCTGGATGCGATGGGGCTGGCGCCGCAGACCTCGATTCTGGATGGCGGCTTCACCGCGTGGCAGAGCGAAGGACGGCCAGTGACGGCGCAAGTCCCCGCGGTCAAGCCGGCGAAGCTCGCACCTTGTGCGCAGAGCGATGTGCTGGCAGATGTGGGCTACGTTTCGTCGCACTTGCGGCAAAAGGGCATCAGGATCATCGATGCACGGCTGCCCGAGTTTTACTCGGGGGCGCAGGTTTCAATGGGCAAGAGGCTGGGCCATATTCCCGGAGCGGTGAATGTTCCTTATACATCACTGCTGGACGAACATGGAAAGCTCAAGCCCGCAAACGAGCTGCGCGCGATCTTCCGGCAGGCCGGATTTCAGGATGGCGACCGCGTGGTGAGCTACTGCCATATCGGGATGCAGGCGACCATGGTCTACTTCGCAGCGCGTTATCTCGGCTATGACGCGCGTTTGTACGACGGTTCGTGGGAGGACTGGGGCGCCCGCAGCGAGCTGCCGGTCGAAACGGGGGCGAAATGAAGAAGGCGAAGAGCGATCTGCTGCAGGGCACCCTGGATCTGTTGATTCTGAAAACGCTGGAGTTGGAGCCGATGCACGGTTGGGGTATCACGCAGCGCATCCAGCAAGTCTCGCAGGACGTGCTGCAGGTGAACCAGGGGTCGCTGTATCCGGCCCTGCACCGATTGGAAGAACAGGGCTGGATCAGCGCGGAATGGAAGATGTCGGAGAACAACCGGCAGGCGAAGTATTACGCGCTTACCGCGCGGGGGCGGAAGCAACTGGCGGCGGAGACCGAGAACTGGGTGCGGTTGTCGGGAGCGGTGGCAAGGATTGTGGGCGTGTAGAGATCTCTTGCGGGAGGGGTTGTGGGCGCGAACATTCCATCTATTTTTCGGTTTCTGTTCCGCCGGGAGCAGGTGGAGAGAGAGATCGATGCGGAGCTGCAGTATCATCTCGACCGGCAGATTGAGCTGAATCTGGAGCGAGGGATGCCGCCGGATAGGGCGCGGCGGCAAGCGGTGATCCTGATGGGCGGCATCGAGCCGTTGAAGGACGATTGCCGCGACGCGCGCATGGGGCGGCTCATCGAGACGCTCTGGCAGGATGCCAGGTATGGCGTGCGCGTGCTGGCGAAGAATCCGGGCTTCTCGCTGGCGGCCATCGTTACTCTGGCCTTGGGGATCGGGGCGAACACCGCCATTTTCAGCGTCGTGTACGGCGTGCTGCTACGGCCTCTACCTTATATGCAGGGCAGTCAACTCATCGTCTTGCACCAAAACGCGACGCGGGCGCACATCAATGACGTCCCTTTCTCGGTGAAAGAGATTTGCGACTACCGCGACCGCAACCACACTCTTCACGGAGTGGTGGAACACCACACCATGAATTTCCTGCTGATCGGCCGAGATACGGCGGAGCGCGTGGAGACGGCAGTAGTGTCGGCGAATTTCTTCGATGTGCTGGGCGTGAAGCCGGACCTGGGCCGCACCTTCGTCGCTTCTGATGACACGCTCGGCAGTCCCGCCGTTCTCATCCTGACGCACAAATACTGGCAGAGCCGCCAGGGGGGCGATCCGAACATCGTAGGGAAGGTGTTCCAAATGAACAATCGCCCGCATACCGTGATCGGAGTGCTGCCGCCGATTCCCCAGTACCCTACTGAAGTGGATGTGTACATGCCGACCTCGCAATGTCCCACGCGGTCGAGCGCGGCCTTTATCAACAACCGGCAACGCCGCATGATGACCGCCTTCGGACGGCTGAAGCCCGGCGTGACACTGGCGCAGGCCCAAGCCGATCTCTCCCTGGTGGGCAGTAACATGGTGGCAGCCAATCCGAAGGACTACGAAAAATCTGACGGATACGGCCTTGAAGCCACTCCGCTCGAGACCGACCTCACCCGCCGTGCGCGCACCATGTTCCTGGTGCTCCTGGGCGTGGCGGGGTTCGTGCTGCTGATCGCTTGCGCCAATGTAGCGAA
>Ga0126381_100002984_pt1 | contig 18403 bp, 11 predicted proteins | sample PanSoiMetPlot_28_FD_96465 | JGI IMG/M metagenome (GOLD analysis project Ga0126381, IMG submission 96465) | Tropical forest soil microbial communities from Panama - MetaG Plot_28 | ecosystem: Environmental > Terrestrial > Soil > Tropical forest > Bulk soil | place: Panama | collected 2016-02-17
AGCGCGGCGTTCGACACGCGGTCGATTTCTTCCAAGCAGTCCTGGCAAGCGGCGCAGGTGAACAACGCCGCCGACTCGGTGTCCGGCAGCGAACGAGCCATTAGCGGAAGAGCGCGCGGACCAGAAACGAGCAACGCGGCCCGCCCGGTCGCGGCGTCGTTCGGCTGAACCGCGCTCACGGCATCCGCTCCGTCCCGCGCACTGACCAAGGTGGAGAGCGGCACCGTCACCCGCGCGATGACCCCCAAAGACAAAAAGCCCCAAAGCGCAAGAACAACGGCACCCATCAACGGGCTCTGGTACCCACCGCGGCGAGCGGTGCTTGCGAACATCCCATTCGTCCCTTCGTTGCCGTCCATTGTTTCCTCCGGTTCATAACCAGCTATTAGGAGTTTGGTGGTTATATAAATAGGACTGGTCTTGTAACCTGTCAAGTGCTATTTGGAGGTTATAAATGGCATCAGCGGAGCAGAGAGCGGGCCAGGTCTTTGACTTGACCGGCGGTAGACTGTCCCTCGACTTCGTCAATACCCTCGGAGGCCAGCGCCTCACGCGGCCGAAGGAGCAGCTGGCGAGCTATGCCGATCTGGTCTCATTCGCTCGGCAGGCGGGGATCCTCAATCCGGACCGAGCGCGACGCCTGCTGGAGCAGAGCGCGCGGCATCCGAAGAAGGCGGCCGTCGTGCTCGAGCGCGCGCGCGAGCTTCGCGAGGCGATCTACCGGATCTGGGTTGCGCAGATTCGGGCCGAGCGGCCGGCGGACGCGGACATGGAGCTGCTCAACGCGCGGCTGGCGGACTCCCTCAAGCAGCAGCGCGTGGCGAAGCATGGCGAGCGGTTTACCCTGACCTGGGCGGACGAGGAGGGTCTGGAGTCGCTTCTTTGGCCGATCGCAAAATCCGCGGCGGAGCTGCTCACCGGTGAAGAGGCCCAGCAGATTCGCGAGTGCGAGGCTTCCTCAACGGGTGAATGCTCTTGGCTGTTCATCGATGAGACGAGGAACCGCTCCAAGCGCTGGTGCAGCATGGCGTCCTGTGGAAATCGGGCGAAAGCGAGGCGGCATTACCAGCGCGCTCGCGAGGGTGCCGAGCCTCACGGCCACGGTTGATGCAGCGTCCAGCGGATAGCCCTCACTCCCTCGATCGCTTCTTCGCGCGCTCGATGCGGATCAGTTTGTCACCGTGAGCTCTGCCGCTGAGCGCTTCAAAGGCGGGAACGTCCGCTTCGTCGACGACGAGATAACTGTACGTTGTTCGCAGCGACACGCGGCGTACCTTGCCCGCAGGCGCGCCGACGGCTTCGACTGCAGAGGTCAACCCCGACGAATCCAGCCCGTCCGATTTTCCAAGGTTGATCCAGAGCATCGGATGGCGTGCCTCGCTCGGCGCCTCCGCGGGCGAGCCGGCTGCGGCGTCGCTGTGGGTTCGCGCTTTCGGACGGCGCGGCCTTTCCGGACCGTCGCTGCTCGGCGGACGCTCCTGCTTGCGCCGGCGCTGTCGCCGACTGCGCGACTCTGGGGTGGGAACACTGGATTCGCGCAGCGGCGGCTCTTCCTTGGCCGCCTGGACCTTTTCCATCCGATGGTGGGTGAAGAAATACTTCAGCAAAAAAGCGACCAGGTCATCTGCATCGTCCCGCTGGCGCAGCTGGCTTGCCAACGGGAGCAAGCCCTCGTACACGCTTCCGGCCGCGCCATCCCGGATCTCGCGGACGTGCCGTTCCGTCCAGAGGCGGATCGCCTCATCCGGAGAAGGCATGGGGCGCTTCTCGAAGGCGATTCCGTAACGCTTCTCCAGCGCGCTCAAGGTGGTCAGCTCGCGACCGCTGACGAGGTTGAGGGCGATTCCCTTTTTGCCGATCCGACCCGTTCGTCCGACTCGGTGCAGGTACACCGCGGGATCTTCGGGGAGCGAGTAGTTGATCACGTGTCCCAGGTCAGAGATGTCGATTCCGCGCGCGGCGATGTCGGTGGCCACCATGAACGCCACCTCGCCGCGCTTCACCTTCGCCATCACCCGCTCGCGCTCTTTCTGCGGCAAGTCTCCGTTGAGCAGCTCGGCGTCGAAGCCATTGCGGTTGAGAACCGCCGTGACGAGCGCGGTATCATCCTTGGTGTTGCAGAAGATGATCGCGTTCTCCGGCTCCTCCAGCTCGAGGACGTAGATCAGATTTCGCGGCTTGGGGTAGGCGTCGGACACGTCGTAGCGAACGTGGTGGATGTGCTCCACAGTGAGCACGTCGCCCGAGAGCAGCAGCGCTTCGGGGTCTCGAGCGTATCGGTTGATCAGGTTCTCGATGTCCGGCGGAACGGTCGCGGAGAACAGCAGCACTTGCTTGCTGGCAGGCAGGCAATCGAGAATTCGGGTCACTTCTTCGTAGAACCCCTGATTCAACATCTCGTCCGCCTCGTCGAGGACGACGCAGTCGCAGGAGCTCAGGTTCAAGTTCTTGCGCCGAATGTGATCGTAAATCCTTCCCGGCGTTCCAACGATGATCGCGCTGCCGAGACTGAGCGCCGTCTCCTGCGCTTTCATCGAGGCGCCGCCGTAGATGGCAGTCACCTTCAAATCGCGGTACTTGCCGAGATCTGAAATCTCGGTCGCCACCTGCAATGCGAGCTCGCGGGTGGGGCAAAGGATGAGCGCCCTCACGCTTCGCTCGCCGTCCGCCAGCCTCTCCAAGATGGGAATTCCGAAGGCGGCCGTCTTGCCGGTGCCCGTCTTCGAGCGAACGATGAGGTCTCGGCCCTGTTTTATCGGCTCGAGGACTCTCGCCTGCACCGGGGTGGGATGAACGTAGCCCCTCTCGGCGATCGCCCGCCGCAGCGGGGGTGAAATGTCGAGCTGATCGAATCCGATTTCTGCCACGTAGTCGTGCGGCTGCTTCGGCTCTTCGCTTGATGGCGCGCCTTCCGACTGGGACTCGATGTGGGTTTCAACCATCGAACGAGGGCATAGCTTTGCCGTGATCTCATGGCAACTCTCGCTGACTCTTGGCTATACATCGGGCTGAAATGGCGAGGAGCAAGGCTCGGACCAAACCAGCCCCGTCCGATCGAAAGCCAAAGCGCGCGCGCCCGAAGGCCAAAGCTGCCCGACCGGCTTCGGCCAGCCAGCGAGCGCCGTCGGAGGCGGAGGCGGCCGAAGTCCGTCCCGAAGACTTTGGCGACGAGGCCGCCGAGGCCTTGGTGCCGCCGCGGGCCGACTCGACTGCGCTGGCTCGCCGCGAAAACCGGGCGCTGGAGACCCGGGATCCCCTTCAACTCTACATGGCCGAGGTGCATCGCCACTCACTGCTCAGCCGGGACGAGGAGCATGCGCTGGCGCAGAAGTACCAGAGCACCGGAGACCTCAAAGCCGCCTACCGGCTCGTCGCTTCGAACCTGCGGCTGGTGGTGAAGATCGCCAACGAATACCACCGAAACCCGCTCTCGCTGCTCGATCTCATCCAGGAGGGGAACATTGGGCTGATGCAGGCGGTGAAGAAGTACGACCCGAACCGCGGGGTGAAGCTCTCCAGCTACGCCGCGTGGTGGATCCGCGCGTACATCCTTCGCTACATCATGGACAATTGGCGGCTGGTAAAGCTTGGGACCACCGAGGCTCAACGAAAGCTCTTCTTCAAGCTTCGCCAGGAGCAGGATCGACTCACTTCCCAGGGATTCGAGGCCAGTCCCAAGCTCCTTGCCGAGCGACTCAACGTCACCGAGCAGGATGTGGTGGAGATGGATCAGCGCCTCGGCCACGATGACGTGTCGCTCGATGCGCCGGTCGGCGAGGTCGGCACCGCTACCCGCGGCGAGCGCTTCCTCTCGGCTGAAGCCGTCCCGGCCGACATCCGCCTCGGAAACGAGGAGCTCAAGCGCCTTTTCCGCGACAAGCTCGCCGAGTTCGCCAAGGGTCTGCAGGACAAGGAGCGCTTCATCTTCGAGAAGCGACTGATGGCCGACGAGCCGCTCACGCTGCAGCAGATCGGCGACAATTACGGGATCAGCCGCGAGCGCGCGCGCCAGATCGAAGCGAACCTGATCTCGCGAATCCGCGAGCACGTGCGCAAGGAGATCCCCGACTTCGACCTGGTGGCGACGGAAAAGAGCTAGAGTCGCGGGGCTGGACTTAGTGAGGCGAGAATTGCAATCCGTTCCCAGGTGCGCAGCCCTGGCAGCTTTCGTCGCGACAGCTTGCGCAGGGCCTCGTGCCGGGCGCTCTCCGGCCGAGGGTGGGCGCCCCTGGATCGAGATCCGCACCGCCCATTACACCTTGCAGACGGATCTCTCGTCCGACGATGCGCGCGAGACGGCGCTGTACCTCGAACGCACCAGAGCGGCGCTGCTCGCCGCTGCTTGGCCTCATGCAAAACCTCCCAGGGATAATCTCCCGGCGTTCGTCCTGCGGGACGACCTCGAGTTCCAGCAGATGTTCGGCATGGATTTCACCGGCCTCTTCGTGCGCGGAGATTTCAGCTCCTTCATCCTCTTCTACGGTAAGCCGGGAGAGAGCGGTTGGCAGTCGCGAGGAATCGGAATGACGCTTAAGCACGAGCTGTCGCATCACCTCAGTGCTTACTTCCTGCTCCAGCAGCCGCGTTGGTTTTCCGAAGGAATCGCAAGCTACCTGGAGACGATCGAGATTTCCGACGACGGCTCGCGCGCGACGGTGGGATACGCCAACGATCGGCTGCTTCGACCACACCGTGCTCGAGTTCAAGATGTCCTTGCCTGGACGAATGAAACTCCCGAAGAGATCGATCCGCAGCGGCTCTACGCAGGCGCCTGGTTGTTGGTGCATTGGCTGATGAACCGCAAGTTGGAACAGTTCAGCGATTTCCAGCAACGACTGGTCAACGGCGAGCAATTCGAGTCCGCGTGGAACCGGGCGTTCGAGGGATTGCAATTGGATCGCCTCGATCACGAGCTCGACCATTACCGCGCGTACCAGACCTACACCGTTCGGGTACCGCCGGTAGAAGCTCCGATCAGCGGGCGATCCTTGACCGATGCCGAAGTCCACGCACTGCGGGCACATCTCGTCCTTTCGACCATGCAGAGCTTCGAAGGCGAGAGGGTAGAGCGGTTTCAGTTTGCTCGGCGCGAGGTGGACGAAGCGCTGCGGCAGGATCCTGGCAACGTTTCGGCGCTGTCCAGCATGAGCGAGCTACAACCTTCAATGGTCGAACAACTGGCCAGACAAGGCGTCGCCGCGCATCCAGAGAGCGACCAGGCGTGGGTGATGCTCGCGCAGGCATTGAAGTCGGCGGGCCATTCGGCCGCAGAGCAAGAGCAAGCGTTAAAGAAGGCGACGTCGCTCGGAGCGCAAAATGCTCTTGCCGCCCACAGCCTGGCGTGCCTTTACGTGGACCAAAAGAAATACCTGGCCGCGTTGCCGCTGGCGAAACGAGCCCTGGAGCTGGCTCCATGGAGTTCGCCTGCCTGGAATACGTATGCGGCGATCGCCTTTGCCCTCAAAAGCTGCGAGGAAGCCATCGCCGCGGAAAACCGCGCCCTAGAGCTGATACCAGAGGGCACGGATCGCGTCACTGAAAGGCACTATCGAGAGCGCCTCGGCGCGTATCAGGCCAGCTGTAGAGGAGCGGCGGCAAGGACGGGAGAGAGCGGCTAGAGCTGACCAGCGTTGCAGGACAACGCCTGCTTCAGAGCGCCTCGATCCGCAAGTTGTCGAAGTGCACCTTCGCCTCGAAGTCGGAGAACGCGAAGAACTGATGGTCCGGTCCGTTGAGCGGCGAGGGATCGTTCAGTGAAAGAAAGCTCTGCCCATCGACATCCCAGGCCACGCGATTGCCCTGGCGCGTAATCTTCCAGTGGTAGTGCTTTCCAGGCTGCACTTTGAAGTCGGTCCGCGCCGCTCGGTCGGCGCCGTGCTCCGAATGCCGTGCGAGCACCGACGTCGTGTTTCGCCAGCCGCCGAAGATGAAGACATATCCCGTCGAGACGTACGCCGAGTTCGGTGGTCCCAAGTGATAGGAGCCGCCATCTCCCCAGGCCTCCACCTTCAAATCCCCATCTGGGCTCTCCGACCAGCAGTCGAACTCGATCGATGCATTGGCGGGGATGGGTCGGGTGAGCCAGATCGGATGGTTGTGAGCCTGCTGAAGGGTGAGGCTGCCCTGCTCAATCCGCGCTGATGAAGGATCGGTGGCCAGCCAATCCGGACCGACATCCGTTCGCTCGAAGTTATCGGCGAACGGCCCCGGCGGGGGCCGTGGAGCGGGCGCGGCCTGCGCGGGCAACGGTGGCCCCGCGGCAGCTGGACCCTCCAGCGCGACTATCCGCAGGTTGTCGTAGAAGATGTCCGACTCGGCGCTGGAAAAGCCGAATCGATCGTGCCGGGGTCCGACCAGAGGGAACGGGTCGTGCAATTCGAGGAAGGGCTGCCCGTCGATGCTCCAACGCAGGATCGAGCCGCGGCGCTCGATTCTCCAATGGTATTTCTTCTGAGGGCGAACCGCGGAATGAGCTTCGACGCGCATCGGCGTATCGGCTTTGAACACCCCCGTCTCCACCAGGCCCGTGCTGCGAAGCCCCCGGCGGGCCGCGATCTGCTGAGCCTCCGCCTGCAGCTGCGTCAGCGAACGGCCGTTCTCGTTCAGCCGCGCGATGGCGGACAGCGTGTTGTTCCACCCGCCTTGAATCAGCTCGTAGCCCGACAGGTGGTCGACGCCGTTGCCGAATACCTCCACGCGGATGTCTCCTTCCGCAGAGGCGCAGCGCACGTCAAAATCGATCACCACATTTTGCGGAAGCTTGGCCTTGAGCCAGAGGGCATTGTTCTTCACGCCGGGAGAAAACAGCTCGCCGGCCTGCGTTCGCCATTGCCCTCCGGTTGAGAAGTAGTGTGCCGCCACGGTCGAGGGCGACGAGAAGTCATCCTCGTACGGAAGAGCTACCGTCGCCTCCGGCGCAGGTCGCACCAGCCGGTGAAGCAGGGGTAGGTTGATCAGCAGCAGCCCAGCGGCAAGCACCGACCATCCGACCCAACCCATTCCAGCGGGTTTCTTCCAGCCGCCCGGCGCTTCGGACCGCTGCGGCTCAACGGCTGCAGGCGCGGGCGGTGGCAGATCGACGGGGGCAATGTTCTTCTCTTTGCGCTTCGGTTGTCCCATGCGGCTTGGAAAGGATAACCTCAGTGGTGGGCAATCCCTATCGCGATCATCGTCAAGATCAACGCTGCCGCCAACATCGCCAGGTACCATGCGAACCTTGGAACTCCGGTGCGCTCGATGAGCTCTTTTGCCTGTTCGGCATCTGCAGCGCTCGGTGAATCCGCGAGCACCGCCTTCGCCTCCCGGCGGGCCGCGACCACATCCCCGGCATTGTACAACTTCCAGGCGTTCTTTAGCTTCGAGCCGGACGCCGCCTTCGAAGGCTGCCCTTTCGCCATGGCCCTACTCTATACCGGGGAATCGCAAGCCTCGTCGACGGTATATAGAGGGCGATGGTGAGCGATCCGATCGGCAGGCGCGCGATTCTTCGAGCAATCGCGGCGCTGCCGCTGTTCGCGCGGCGGGCATTTGCCTTCGGCGACAGCGCTCGATTCATTCCCGCGGTGGCGCAACATGGCGGTCGTTGGGATGGTCGACTTTCCGGGCTGCGGCGGCTTGCCTGGGAGCTACAGCGCCGTACCTCGGTGGAAGTGGTACCCGACGCCCGCGCCTTTCCTCTCAGCAGCCCGAAGCTCTTCGAGTACCCGTTCTTGTACCTCGGCGGGGAAGGGGACTTGCCGCCGCTTTCGGCGGCGGAAATTGAAAATCTTCGCCGATATCTCACCTTCGGCGGATTCATGCTCGCCGACGCCAACGACGTCTCAAATGGCACTGGCTTCGACCGGGGATTTCGCCGCGAGATGGCGCGGGTGCTGCCGAGAAATCCGCTTGCCTTGCTGCCTTCCAGCCACGTCATCTTCAAGACGTACTTCATGCTCGACTCGGCGGCCGGGCGGCTCCTCAATCGACCTCAGCTGGAAGTGTGCAGCCTCGGGCGGCGCGCCGCGGTGATCTATTCCCAAAATGACCTTGCCGGCGCCTGGAACCGCGACGAGGGCGGCGACTACGAATTCGAAGTATCGCCCGGCGGCGAGCCGCAAAGGGAGCTGGCCTTCCGCCTGGGAATCAACGTGTGCATGTATGCTCTCTGCCTCGATTACAAAGATGATGCGGTGCACCTGCCGCTGATCATGAACAAGAGGCGGTGAGTTGGAGCGGCAGGTGGCAGATGCGAATGGAACATCCGGGTCCCGCAATTCGGTAATTGGATGAACTCGACCCCATTCAATGCCTGGAAATTGGTGAGCCTGTCGCCGCTTTCGCCCTGGACGCTGGGTTTGCTCGGCGCCCTGCTCGCGGCGGGCGTTCTACTCGCGGCGATCGGATTGCAGCGCGAGCCCGAGCTTCGCCGGCGGATTGTCTTGTGGGGGCTGCGAATCGGCGCGGGCGTTGCCGCAGCGTTCTTCCTGTTCGAGCCCGGCGTGCGCAACCTCCAGGTCGCTCACGTCAAGAATCGCATTGCGGTGCTGGTCGACCGCTCGGCATCGATGAACTTTCCCGCCGTGCCGGGCGGCAAATCGCGACTGTCGGAGGTGGCCGATTACTTGGAATCGGTCTCGTCCCAGCTGTCCGCGCTCCAGGATCGCTTCACCATCGAGTACTACGGCTTCGATCCGGAGCTGGCTCCGATAACTCCGCAAACCCTGCGCTCTCAAGCGGCTCGAGGTCCCCGGACCGACCTGTTGTCCGCGCTGCGCTCGGTGAAATCCGGCGAGCAGAGCACCGCCTCGAAAAAGCTCTCCGGCGTGCTGCTGTTTTCCGACGGCGCCGACAACGCCGACCTCGCCGCAGGCGTCGCAGGAAGGGGGCGAGCTGCGCTGGTCGACTACCAGGTGCCGGTCTCCACCTTTGTGGTGGGCAGCCAGGGCCTCAAGGACCTCGCGGTCGAGCAGATCAAGGTCGACGACTTTGCCTTCGTGCGCAATTCGATTGCCGTCGAAGTCGAAATTCGAGGTCGGGGATTCAAGGGACAGACGGTTCCGGTGGTGCTTCGCCGCGAGGGGCAAACAGTGGCAAGCAAGAGCATCCAGCTCGCCTCGGACGACGAGGTCCACACGGTCTCATTCAACATTTCTCCGGACCAGACGGGACGATTCGTCTACACCGCCTCGGTGCCCGTTTTCCCCCAGGAGGTAGTCATCGAGAACAACACTCGTTCGTTTGCCCTCAAGGTGATCCGCGACCGGGTTCGCGTCCTGCTCGTGGTCGGCCGCCCCTCGTGGGACGAGAGATTTTTGCGAGGGCTTTTGCGCCAAGACGCAAATGTCGACCTGGTCAGCTTCTACATCCTGCGCACGCTCTCCTCCGAGCCGCAGGTGATGAGCGACCGCGAGCTGTCGTTGATTCCGTTTCCGATGGAGGAGATCTTCGACGCCAAGCTCGACACCTTCGACGTCGTCATCTTCCAGAACTTCGGGTACACGGATCCGAGCTTGTCGGTGGCGCTCTACGAGAAAAACCTGGAGCGCTACGTCCACAACGGCGGGGGGTTCCTGATGATCGGCGGCGATCATGCCTTCGGCGAGGGAAGGTCGAATTTTCCCGTGCTGGGTCAAGCGATGCCGGTCGAGCCGGCGGGCAGACCAGCCACGGTCGACTCCTTCAAGCCCCGACTCACTCCAGAAGGCTTGCGGCATCCGGTCACGTCGTTCTCGCAAGGCGCCGCCAATACCGAGCAGGCCTGGTCGACGTTGCCCGCGATACCCGGCGCCAACCTCACGCGCGTAAAGCCGGGGGCGACCGTGCTGCTCGACCATCCATTCCAGACCTTGGATGGGAAAAATGCTCCCGTGCTCGCGCTTTGGGAGTACGGCCGCGGGCGGGCGATGGCGTTGACCGTTGATTCAAGCTGGTATTGGGCGTTCGCCTCGCACGTCAGCGGATCTCCCTCGCGCCTCTACGATCGATTCTGGGGCAATGCACTGCGCTGGCTGGTGCGGGATCCCGATCTGACCACGCTCACCGTCACTGCAGATCCCCCATCGGTGGAACCGGGAAAGCCGATCGGCGTCGTCGTGGCGGCGCGCACGCCCGACTACCAGCCGGCGGCCGAGGCGGAGGTCCGGGTGGAGCTGTTTTCAGTGAAGGCGCAGCGCTCCGTTGCGACGCAGCGTTCCACCACCGGGCCGGACGGCATGAGCCGCCTCGAGTTCCCGCCCCCGGAGCCAGGCGCCTACAAAATACTCGCCTGGGCGAACAAGGGAGAAAAATCGCTCGGGGAAGGAGAAGACGCAGTTGCCGTGCGGGCGGTGGGACCGGAGCTCTCGGACGCCTCCGTGCGAGCGGATATTCTCGAGCAGATCGCGCGCGCCACCGGCGGCAAGGCCTACGCGCTCGCGCAAGGTTCCCTGCCCGAAATACCGCTGCTCGATCCCCCGGTGGTCGAGGTGGGTCGAAGCAAAGACGAACCGATCTGGGATCGCTGGTACTACTTGATCACCTTGGTGGCGCTGCTGGGAACCGAGTGGCTCCTCCGCCGGCGGTTCGGCTACATCTAAAGGAATCTGCTTCCGGCCGCGGGGCCACGTCAACGCCGCGCAGTGGCCAGCGCCGCTGTTTGCATTCCTATCCGGCTTGGGCCGCCGATTCTGCTCGAGGCGACGAGCGTCGACTCCGCGATCCAACGTTGAACCGGTATCGGCAGCTCGCGGGTGGTGCCGAAAACCGGCGCCCAAATTTCCTGGACCTCGCGCGAGTTGATGAAGTCGGCGATTCTGCGAAAGACGGCCAAAGCTCCCCCCGAGCGCTCGGCGAACGCCAAGCCGGCCGGTGAAAGATTCGGCGCGTTCGGTCCCAACTCGCGGCCGCTTCGCGCCCAGCGCAGGCCGCGCTCTACCAGAAGCGCCGGCGCCAAGAGCGGGGCAAAGCGACTGTGCCGGTGGTCGTGGATGCAAGCGGTTTCCTCGATCAGCAGAGCGGACATCGGTAGCTCGCGCGTGTTGTAGAGCAGCTTCGCGGGGCAAGCGTGCGGATCGTAGTCGCCGCGGAGCCGGTGATCGCCCCGCGGGATCAGTCGGCGGTCGAGAAAGCAGAAGGCGCGCGCGCTGGCGGGAATGCCTGCGCAGTGCCTTTTGCCGGCGTAGCGCAGGAATGGCCGCACCTTGGACGGATCGATCGCCAGGCCGCGGACAGAGGCGTGAAGGCGGGCCAGCTTTTCCAGGCAGCGCTCGGGGATTCCGAAGGCCTCAGCGAAGGAGCGCAGCCCGTCCGCTGGCGCTTTGACAAACGCGTTCAGCCGACCCAGGAGGCGCTCGGGATTTTCGTCCACGAGCAGCTCATCGAAGCGCGTCTTCAGACCCGGAAAGCTGATCGGCAGCAGGGACGAAAGCACCTCGCCGTGCCGACGCCACTGCGCGTCGAGGGCCTCCGCGGCCGCGTCGATAGAACGCAGCAAGTACTCCGGCGGGCGCGGCTGCAACAGAGCGGCCGGGCCCAAGTCCGAGCGGCGAAACGGCTCCCCCTCGCGCGCCGCGCTCCTGATGCGGAACCGCGCCCTCGAGCTTTTTCGGCTGGAAGTCCAAACGGTCACGCAGGTGCGGACCCTGGTCCCGGCGAAGACGCTCCTGCCGAGATCGATCACCTCGCGCAGCGCCAGCGAATCGAGGAGCGATCCCCGCAGCGGGGCATAGAGAAAAGAATCCAGCAGCGTGGCGCTGGTGACGAATGCCAGCGCGCCTTCTGTGCGAGCCAGGCGAGCAGCGGCAAAGAGCAGGAAGAAAGCGTAGTCGTCTCGAAGGCTGGTTCCCCGCGGCAAGGCAAAGGCCGCGTTGAGCAGGGCCCTGAGGCGAGCGTATGCGCGCTTGTCTTGGAGGATGGAAGATGTGCCGTTGTACGGCGGGTTCCCAATCCAGAGCTCGAAAGCGCCCACGGGGATCTGCTTGACCAGCGACTCGGCCCCGCCCCGCAGCGCGTCGCCGGTCGAGATGCGCGCCTGTGGAACATTTTCGCGGCAGCTCTCGGCCAGCTCGGGCGATATCTCCAATCCGAAAAGCGACGCCGCGGGACAAAACTGCCGCGCCCGGAGCAGGAAGGCGCCGGTTCCGCAGGCGGGGTCGATGATCGCGATTGGCCCGGAACGCGGAAGCCACCGAGTTGCCAGCTCCAACGTGAAGTCAACCAGCTCACCTGGCGTGAAGTAACGGCCGTGTCGGCGCCGCTCGGCCGGGGCGAGGGCAGGCATCGGAGCGCGTCGCTCGGCGGGCACCGGCGCAGTTTCCAGCCTCGGCGGTCTCTGTCAAATGCTTCGGCTGCGCCGCGCCGCCGCGGTTGTATGCGTCAGACCTGCCGCGTATCTTGTCGAGTCCCCGCCCCACTCAACTCTTCGAGCTCATGTCCTTTACCCATCTCCATTTGCACACCCTTTATTCGCTCCTCGACGGAGCGATCCGAATGAAGGACCTGATCCGAGTGGTCAGAGAGAAGGGGATGAGCTCGGTCGCGGTCACCGATCATGGGAACATGTTCGGGGCGGTAGATTTCTACAAAAAAGCCAAGGAGGCGGGCATCAAGCCCATCCTGGGAACTGAGGCGTACGTCGCCGGCCCTAAAGGACGCGCCGATCGGACGGATAAGATCTCCAATCACCTCATCCTGCTGGCCAAGAACGACGAAGGCTACGCGAATCTGCGTTACCTCGTTTCCACCGCCTTCATGGACGGCTTCTATTACCACCCCAGAATCGACAAGCTTGCCCTCAAGGAGCACTCCAAAGGCCTGATCGCGCTCACCGCTTGCCTGGGAGGCGAGGTCACCTCGGCTTGCTTGCGCGGAGACATGGACCACGCGCGCCGCGCCGCGCTCGAATACAAGGAGATCTTCGATCCGGGCCACTTCTTCCTCGAAATCCAGTCGAACGGGCTTCCAGAGCAGGAAAAGGCAAACGCCAACCTCAAGCAGCTCGCGCGGGACTGCGCCATTCCCTTGGTGGCCACAGCAGACGCTCACTACGTCAAGCGAGAGGACGCCAAAGCTCACGAGCTTTTGATGTGCATCGCCTCGGGCAAGACGCTCGCCGACAGCAAGCGGATGCGCCAAACGACGGACCGGCTGTACGTGATGAGCCCCGAGGAAATGCGCGCCTACTTTTCGGATGCGCCGGAGGCGGTCGACAACACGCAGCGGATCGCCGAGATGGTGACGCTCGAGCTCCAGCTGGGAAAGGCGCTGCTTCCATCATTTCGGGTACCGGATGGCCACAGCCCGGACTCGTACATGACCGAGCTCGCCACGAGGGGGCTGGAGCGGAGGTTCTGCGAGCTGCCCTATCAGGTCGATCGGGACGTCTATCTGGGCCGCCTCCACCTGGAGCTGTCCGTCATCTCGAAGATGGGCTTTTCCAGCTACTTTCTGATCGTCCAGGACTTCATCAACTGGGCAAAGCAACAGGGCATCCCGGTGGGCCCCGGGCGAGGCTCGGGCGCGGGGTCGCTGGTCGCGTATGCGCTTCGCATCACCGATTTGGACCCCATCCCGTTCAACCTGCTGTTCGAGCGATTCTTGAACCCAGAACGGGTGTCGATGCCGGATTTCGACATCGATTTTTGCCAGGCTCGTCGCGAGGAGGTGATCCAGTACGTCTCGCGCAAGTACGGCGAGAACAACGTAGGGCAGATCATCACCTTCGGCTCACTCAAGGCCAAGAGCGTGATTCGCGACGTTTGCCGCGTTTACGGATTGCCCTATTCCGAGGGCGACCGCATCGCCAAGCTGGTGCCGGACGTTTTGAACATCTCGCTCAAGGATGCGATCGAGATGGAGCCCCGGCTTAAAGAGATGATCGAAAAACCCTCGGTGCTCGGAGCGCCGGACGGCGGCAGGCAAGTGACCTCGAAGGAGGTGCTGGAGGTCGGCATGGCCCTGGAGGGGCTGCATCGACAAGCAGGGGTGCACGCAGCGGGAGTGGTGATCGCCGATCGGCCGCTGTGGGAATACGTCCCCGTCTATCAGGCGCCGGGTGAAAAGGTGTTGGTGACTCAGTTCGCCAAGGACGAGGTCGAAGCCGCCGGGCTGGTTAAATTTGATTTCCTCGGTCTGAAGACACTGACGGTGATCCAGCACGCGCTGCAGCTGATCAACCGCGCTCGACCCGAGGACCAGCGCCTGCAGCCCCACCAGATTCCGCTCGATGATCCAGCGAGCTACGAGCTGATTTCCAGCGGCGACACCGCGGGCATTTTCCAAATGGAATCGTCGGGCTTCACCGAGATGGTGCGCAAGCTGCGGCCCTCGCGATTCGAGGACGTGATCGCCGCGGGTGCGCTCTATCGACCTGGCCCTCTGGATTCCGGCATGGTGGATGTCTTCATCAACCGAAAGCACGGACGGGAAAAGGTGACATACCCGCACCCGAGCCTCGAACCTGTCCTCAAGGACACCTACGGCGTGATCGTCTACCAGGAGCAGGTGATGCAGATTTCGCAGGTCCTGGGCGGCTACTCGCTGGGACGGGCGGACCTTTTGCGCCGGGCGATGGGGAAGAAGAAGGCGCAGGTGATGCAGCAGGAGCGAGCGGGCTTTCTCGAGGGCTGCGCGCGCAACGGCGTCGATCCCAAAGTCGCCGGCGAGATCTTCGACCTGATGGAAAAATTCGCGGAGTACGGGTTCAACAAGTCCCACTCGGCCGCCTACGGCTTGATCACCATCCAGACGGCGTGGCTCAAGGCGCACCACCCGCTGGAATTCATGGCCGCGCTGCTCACGTCGGAAAAAGACAACACCGACAAGGTCGTTTCCTACATCGCCGAGGCGCGCGCGGCGGGCCGAGAGGTTTTGCCCCCGGACGTCAATCACTCCGACCTGGAGTTTGGCGTGGTGGAGGGCCGGATCCGCTTCGGCCTCGGGGCGATCAAGGGCGTCGGAGAGGCGGCGATCGAAGCGGTGCTGGAGGCCCGCGCCGCAGGGCGTTTTCAGAATCTGTTCGACTTCTGCGAGCGCGTGGACTCCCGCCGCGTGAACCGCAAGGTGATCGAAGCCCTGGTCAAGGCGGGCGCTTTTGATTTCGAACGGAAGCCCCGGCGGCAGCTTTTCGAATCGATCGACCGCGCCCTGGAGCGCGGATCCTCATCCCAGCGGGATCGCCTGGTCGGTCAGAGCTCTTTTTTGGGATTGCTGGGAGGCGCCGCGGAAGAACACGCCCCGCGCAACGCGAGCAACGGCAACGACCGCTCGGTAGACGAGTGGCCTGAGAAAGAGCGGTTGGCATTCGAAAAAGAGTCCATCGGCTTCTACGTCTCGGGTCACCCGCTGCATCAGTACCAGAAAGAGCTTCGGCGGTACGCGCGCTCGGCGGCCTCGGTGCAGAGCGCGCGCCGCGACGAAAGAGTGACCGTTGCCGGAATCATCTCTGCGCTGCGCGAGCGGCCCACCAAGGCCGGAAAGCGAATGGCCTGGGTGACGCTCGAGGATCTCACCGGCTCTGTGCCGGTGGTGTGTTTCCCGGGCAAGGAAGGGGGTCGTTCGGCGGTCGGAAGCGATGGGCGCTGGTCGCGTGCCAGCGGCCGGGCCGGCTACGAGAATTGGGAGCCCCTGCTCAAGAGCGACGAGCCGGTGCTGGTCACCGGTACGGTGCAGCTCAACCAGCGAGATGAAGAGCAGCCGGTCGGAGAGATCATCGCCGAGGAGATTCAGCTCCTGCGCGAGGTCCGGGAAAAGAGGCTCAAGCGCCTGGAGCTGAGGGTTTCGGCGGATCGAGTGACCGAGGCTCGGCTGACCGAGCTCGTCGAGCTGGCGCGCCAGTGGCAGGGCCCGACGCAAGTGGCCTTCTTGGTGGTGATGCCCGGGGAGGCGGAAGCGCTGATTGCCACGCCGCTGAAGGTACAGGTGACCGATGAGCTGCTCGCCTCGGTGGACAGGCTGTTTGGCGGGCCGGTGTGTCACCTGGGCTGAGGCGGGTTTTTCCCGAAGCGGTCAGCGCACGTTGAGCGCGCGCTGGCCATCCGAGAGGAAGCTCTCGATCGTCTCCAGCAGAACGCCGGCGTCCAGGGGTTTTGGAATGAACGCGGCGGCGTTGAGCGGCTCGCGGGAGAACTTGCTGGCGGAGATGACGATCACCGGCAAGCGCGCCAGACTGGGAACGGCGCGCAGCTCTTTTTGGAACTGCCATCCGTCCATCACCGGCATCATCAGATCGAGCAGGATGAGTTGCGGCAGCTCCTGCTCCTGCAGCTTGACCAGCGCCTGCTGCCCGTTGGCGGCGGTGTCCACGCGGTATCCCTCTTCCTCGAGCAGCTCTTTGAGCGAGTCCCGGATGTCGTCGTCGTCCTCGACCACCAGGATTTTGCACCGCCGCCTGTCGCTCATTCTCACAACTCCGAATGACGAGGCTATTTTCGCCGCAGCCGCCCGATTGCACACCTCCCACCCCGGCGCCATGTTGCTCGCTCAACGCTCTCCTACAACAGCGCAGTCGGGCACCGAAGAAACCACTCGCCTTCGATTGCCCGTCGACTCAGGGCGGCAGCTCGACTGGGCAGATGTTCCAGATCTCGTCCGCGTACTGCCGGATGGTTCGATCGGAGGAGAACTGGCCCACCCGCGAAACGTTGAGGATTGCCTTTTTGGCCCAACCGTCCCCGTCGAGGTAGGCGCGCGCGGCCTGCTCCTGCGTGCGGGCATAGGAAGCAAAGTCCGCCAAGCAGAAGTAGGGATCTTCGTTGAGCAAAGAGTCGATCAAAGGCTGGAAGAGGCGGGGATCCTCGGGCGAAAAGAATCCGGAGGCGATCAGGTCGAGGGCTTGCTTCAGCAGCGGTTCGGCTTCGTAGATCTCGCCGGGCCGATACCCGGTGCTTCGACGCAGCTGGACCTGCTGGGCATCGAGGCCGAAGAGAAAGAAGTTCTCGTGCCCCACCGCATCTCGAATCTCGATGTTCGCGCCGTCCAGTGTTCCGATGGTGAGCGCTCCGTTGAGGGCGAACTTCATATTCCCGGTGCCGGACGCTTCCTTGCCCGCGGTCGAGATCTGCTCCGAGACGTCCGCCGCCGGGAAAATGCGCTCGGCCAAAGAGACGCGGTAGTTGGGCAAGAAGACCGCCTGGATGCCGGTATTTTCCGAGTCGCCGTTCACCACTTGAGCGATCCCGTTGATCAACCGGATGATCAACTTAGCGTTGTGGTAGCCGGGCGCGGCCTTGCCGCCGAAGATGAATGCGCGCGGGTGAATGATCGAGGCCGGCTCCTGCTTGGCGCGGATCCAGAGCGAGACGACGTGGATGGCGTTGAGCAGCTGGCGCTTGTACTCGTGAAGGCGCTTGATCTGCACGTCGAAGATGGCGTCCGGTTTTAGGCTGAGCCATTGCTGATCCCGGACGTACGCCGCCAGCTGCTCTTTGTTGGCGCGCTTCACCGCGCGGAAATCGGCGACGAACTGCGGATCTTCAACCAAGGGCTCCAGCTCGCGAAGCCGGCTCAAATCGGTGATCCATCGCTCGCCGATCCGCGAGCTGATCAGCTTCGCCAACCGCGGGTTGCAGAAGGCCAACCACCGGCGCGGGGTGACGCCGTTGGTCTTGTTGTTGAAGCGCTCCGGGAAGAGCTCGGCAAAGTCGCGCAGCACTGTCCGGCGCAGCAGCTCGGTGTGCAGCTCAGCCACGCCGTTGATGCTGTGCGAGGCCACCACCGCCAAATTGGTCATCCGAAGGTGCTTCTCCGGCCCCTCTTCGAAGATCGACAATCGCTCGAGCTTGTCGGGATCCGCGGCGTACCGCGCCGCGGCCTGTCGCAAAAAGCGCGAGTTGATCTCGTAAATGATCTCCAAGTGCCTGGGAAGCAGCCGCTCGAATAGGTTGACCGGCCATCTCTCCAACGCCTCGGGCAGCAGCGTGTGGTTGGTGTAACCGAAGACGGAGACCGTGATCTCCCACGCCATTTCCCAGGGGACCTTTTTTTCGTCCACCAACACCCGCATCAACTCCACCACCGAAATCGCCGGGTGCGTGTCGTTGAGCTGGATCGCAACGCGGCTGGGGAAGTCGCGAAAGTCGGAGTGCGTCTTCAAGAATCGCCGAACGATGTCCGCGATGGAGCAGGCGGTGAAGAAATACTGCTGCTTGAGGCGCAGCTCCTTCCCGGCGAGAAAGTTGTCGTTGGGATAGAGGACCTTGGAGATCACTTCCGAGGCGTTCTTCTCGACCACCGAGCGCTCGTAGTCACCGTCGTTGAAGACGCGCAGGTCGAATTCCTCGCTCGCGCGGGCCTGCCAAAGGCGCAGAGTGTTCACCGTGTGCAGGCCGTATCCGGCGATCGGCACGTCGTACGGCACCCCCAGGACGGTCCTGCTATCAACCCACCGGCTCAGCGGCAGACCATCGGCGCCGACCTCGTGCTCGACGCGCCCATAGAAGCGCACCGC
>Ga0126381_100002985_pt1 | contig 18401 bp, 17 predicted proteins | sample PanSoiMetPlot_28_FD_96465 | JGI IMG/M metagenome (GOLD analysis project Ga0126381, IMG submission 96465) | Tropical forest soil microbial communities from Panama - MetaG Plot_28 | ecosystem: Environmental > Terrestrial > Soil > Tropical forest > Bulk soil | place: Panama | collected 2016-02-17
CCACCGGGGCCGAGAACCCGGACTCGCCGGGCCAAGTGGGCTGGCGGACTTCACCGAGGCTCCAGGGCTTCACCGTCGCCCACAACACGTTCAACAAGCGTCAGTCCTGGGAGGGTGTCTCCCAGAGCAAGACTTTCTGGGAGATGAAGGAAGGCAGCAACGTTCTGTTCGAGGGCAACATCGTCACCGGGCCGTACGACTCCAAGAAGGGCAACTTCTGCGCGCTGAACAACTCGTTCGCCACGAACCAGAACGCGACGAACCCGTGGGCGGAGACGAAGAACAACACGTTCCGGAGCAACATCTTCTACGGGGCAGGGGCGATCTTCCCCGGCGCGTACAACACCGGGTGCCCGATCGACGCCGACAACGCCGCCACGGGTATCGTCTTCACGAACAACCTGTTCCTGTCCGGGGCGGGGGTCAACGCCCGGGACTCGTTCATGTACAACACGCAGAAGGCACTCGGGCACGTCATCAGCCACAACACCGTGCTGTACGCTGGGAACAGCATCATGAAGGCTGGATGCAACGCGGGGCTGTGCGAGTCGACGGGAATTGTCTTCCGAGACAACATCGTCCACAGCGGTGCGTATTTCTTCAATCCCAGGAACGCCTATCCGGGCCTCACCACGACCCACGACATCGTGATCGACACCACTCGCCAGTGCAACGGCAACCCCACCTATTGCAATGGGTGGAGACCGGGCACGGGAGACCAGATCAAGGCCAGCCCCGGCGCGGTAGGTTTCGTCAACCAGACCAGCTGTTATGCGATAACTGGCTTCGGCAGCGGCGGCGATTACCACCACTGCGCGCTCGCCGGCGGGTCGAGCGGCCATCTTGCGGCGAGCGACGGGACGGACATCGGCGTGAACTTCCCGATGCTCGACGCGGCGCTGAATCGCGGGGGGCCGGATTCCTCGAAAGGATCGGCGGTCGGAGGCGGCGCAGTCCCGAAGGGCAAATAGAGCGACGTGATACTACTGCTGTGGCATTGGCTCCTAGAGGGTCCGAGAGCGGCCGGTGTTTGAGTCTGGCAGATTACGTCACGGTGAGGGAGCCCTCTCGATCAGGCGAAGCTTTTTACCCCTGACTCTGATCGCGCGACGTCATCGGAGGGCGATTCTGGTCTAGCCGGGACGTGCTGGGTCAGCGTCGTCCTGCGCTGCAGGTAGGCCGTCACATCGGCGACGGTTACGAGGCTGGGCAAGTCCGTGTCCGGGATCTCCACGTCGAACTCCTCTTCGATTTGATAGAGCAGCTCGATGGTGGTCAGCGAGTCGAGGCCGAGGTCGTCCCGCAGCACATCACCGGGCTTGATCGTCGTGACGTCGCGTTTGAGATACTCCGCGAGCGCCTTGCGAAGTCGAAGAGCGATGTCGGTGTCGGTAGTCATTGGCCTCCCTTCTCGGTCAAAGCCCTCTTGAAGATGACCGCCGCATTATTGCTGCCGAAGCCGAATGCGTTCAGGAACGCAACCCCGACCGACCGCTCTTGGGCTCCCCTCGAGATGCCGGGAAGAGCGCAGTCAGGATCTGGATCGTCATAGTTGATGGTGGGGTGAATCAGACCGGCGTCGACGGTCAAGGCGCAAACAATGCCAGCGAGCGCGCCCGCCGCCCCGAGCGTATGGCCCAGCAGCGATTTCGTGGCGTTGATGGCGACCTGGTTAGCCCGACGACGGAAGAGGTGCTTAATCGCCTTGATCTCCACCACGTCGCCGATGGGTGTCGAAGTGGCGTGCGCATTGATGTAGTCGACCTGCGCGGGCCGGACGCGAGCATTCTGCAGCGCCATGGACATGGTGGTCGCGATGTCCAGACCGTCTTCCCGAGGTATGACCATGTGATGGGCCTCGCTGGTTGCGGCATACCCGGCGACCTCCGCGTAGATGTAGGCGTCACGTTTCCGCGCGTGATCCAGAGATTCGAGAATCAAGGTACCCGCGCCCTCGCCCATGACGAATCCATCGCGCGTCCGACTGAAGGGCCGTGACGCTCTCTCGGGCGAGTCATTGAACGATGTCGACAGCGCCCGTAGCGAGCAAAACCCCGCGAAGGTCAAGGGTACGACGCTGGCGTCGGCCCCGGCGGTGATGACGACGTCTGCCCGGCCCGCGCGAATCGCTTCTCGAGCCAGGCCGATGGCGTGGGCACCGGAGGAGCAGGCCGTGGAGATCGTGAGGTTCGGCCCTTTCGCTCCGCACATGATTGCGAGAGCACCCGAGGCGGAGTTGAGCGTGACCTCGGGAATGAAATTGGGAACGACCCGGCCCGGCCTCAGAGTCTGATAGACGCGGTGGTACTCCTGCTCCGCGATGACCATTCCGCCCATGCCCGCTCCCACCATGATGCCGATACGGTGTGGATCTTCCCGGTCGAGCTGTAGCCCCGAGTCGGCCACGGCCTCCTTCGTCGCTACCATGGCGAACTGGGCGAAGCGATCGACGCGCTCCGCGAGAGTCCCGTCGATGTAGCGGCCCACGCTGAAGTGGTGGATCTGGCCGGCTACCTGGGAGCGGTAGGCCTCCATGGGCATGCTCTCGAAGGCGCCGAGCTTCGAGACACCTGAGCGCCCGGCCAGCGCGGCTTCCCAGAATTGCTTGACGCCGATGCCGAGGGCAGATACGACCCCCAATCCGGTTACGACGATCCGAGGTGTCACCGGCGATCTCTCATGGTTTCCTCTCTCGACTCCCGGCATTGCTCTGGCCATGGGCCTGGTATCGACGCATGGACCAGGATCGAGCCGAACGAGCCCCGTGCACGCAGCCCAAGTGATGCCCAAAGGAAGGGCACGACCGAGCGGCAGGCTACCTGCAGCGACGCGAAGGGGAGAGCGCTAGGGCGAGGGAGGGGCGCGCGGTTGCGGAGAGGTCAGTGAGGAGGAGACGATCCAGCGTTTGTTTCGCGGCAGTTCAGCGTCGGTCAGGATAAAGGGGGGCGACCCGCACGCCGCGCAAAGGTCTGCAACGAGCCCAGAGCTCGTAGTGATCAGGCAGACGATGTCATCGAAATCTGCATCGTCATAGACCCCGTGGACCCACGACGGATCAGGTGGACTCGCGTAGGCGAGGACCGGTAACCCGACGATCACGGCGAGGAGAAGACTCGCGAACGGGGCAGAGCCCGGAGGAAACCGCCGCATAGCGCCTTCGATACCCCCAAGCGCAGGGAAAGTCAAATCTGACGAGGTAGGCCTCGGCGAGCCCCCAAGGGTTGAACGCGACGTCCGCGAGCTCGCGCTCGAGGACAGCGTGGCCCGAGCGCCCGTCCGCGAGCTTGATCTTCGATCGGCGCGAGCATTCGCACGATTGACCGCCGAGGCCGGCTTGTACCAGAGTCCTTCAAGGTCAAGCGCCTCTGCCACCGATCTCCCACAGCTATTCATATTCTGCACCGAGAGCTGAAAGGAGCGACATCGTGGCGCGGAGCGCGTGGGCAAAGTAGACTGCGCACCTGCTCGAGATTCCGTGTTGCTCATCCCGCCGGTCCTCGAGGAGCGCGGCCCCCTCGCCCCGTCTCGCGTGCGAAGGGCGAGCGAGATGTGGTACCTAGGTCTGTCCGCGCATCAGCGTCGTGTGCGTAGACTTCACCCAAGATGCGATAGCGCCGTCGGATCAACCAGTCGGTCCCGTCTCCGCGATCGAGCGGATCTCGCGCACGGTCTTGCCGGCCAGGCCCAGCTGCGAAAGATTCCGTCCCTCTGAACGAAAGTCGCGCTGGAGCATCATCGAGGTCAGCGTGATGAGGCCGTCCATAACCGGCGTCGCCACGCCGGCAGCCCGCCCCAGCTCGGACATGGCGACGAGCCCGCACGGCACGTCCTCGATTACATACTTGTGCTGTAGCGACGGCGGCGTCGGCGTCCACTGATAGGGCCCCGTGGGCTCGTGAGTCAGACGATGGAAGGTCTCGCGGAGCGAGTCGCCGCCGAGTCCGTGCGTGTTCAGCAGCCACTGGTGGATGCCCGGCACCTGCGCGCCGTACGCGCTGGCCACGGCCAGTCGTTCGGCATCGAGTGCTTCCAGCAACGTAATGAGGCTTGGCGTGTACCCTTCGGCGTAAAACCGAAACGCGTTGCCGGTGCCCTCGAGACGGCCGATGTTGCCCACCATGTTCACGACGTGCAGGGTCGCGTTCATGTTCGTGAGTCCAGTGGTGAGGGTGCTCGGCGCGGCCACCACCTGCGGGAACGCCGCGCGCAGCGGATCCAGGACCCTCTCGACACGCGAGGCCGGCAGCGACGCGACCTGCAGGAAGCGCTTCACGATCGTCAGCTTCACGCGCGTGGGTTCGGGCCAGCCGAGCGAGTAGGGGTAGTTGTCCATCTCGCTCACGTCGACCGCGGCGCGACAGCGGGCCGCGCGCAGCTCTCGACGCACGAGGAGGGAGCCGCCGGTGCCGCCCTGGATGAGCAGGATCGACTGGCCGTCGCGGAGCACACCGGCCAGGCCGCGCGCGACGGCGGTGTGGAAGTGACTGCCGGTGACGACGATGACCACGGCGGCGCCCTCCACCGCCGGTGCGAGCTGGGGGGTCACGAGCTCGAGCGGCGCGAACCCCTTGACCAGGCCCTCGACGTCGAGCCCGCCGCGCTCGCGGACCTTGGCGATGCGCCCCTCGTCGCGATCGTGCAGGCGGAGGCGATAGCCCAGAAGCCCCAGGTTGGCCACGAGCTCGATGCCGCCGAGGCCCGCACCGATGATCGTCACGGTGGTCGCTTTGGCCGGCTGGTGCATGCGCGGCAGTCTACAACGTTCGCAACGGTGCGCCGAGTCGGTTTAGAATCTATGCCATGACAGTTTCCAGAGGTCGCGAGTTCCTCAGCATTCCGGGCCCCACGAACATTCCCGACGCGGTGCTCGCCGCGATGCATCGACCGGCCATCGACATCTACGCCGGCGACATGCTCGCGGTCACGCACAGCCTTCTCGCGGATCTACTAAAGATCTTCCGAACGACGGGGCGCACCTACATCTATGCCGCGAACGGCCACGGCGGCTGGGAGGCCGCGCTCACCAACGTGTTGTCGCGGGGCGAGACCGTGCTGGTGCTCGAGAGCGGCCTGTTCGCGCTCGGGTGGGGCGACATGGCGCGGATGATGGGCGTCAAGATCGAGGTCTTGAAAGGCGACCCGCGGCGCGCCGTCGATCCCGTGGCGCTCGCGCAACGCCTCGCCGCCGATACCGCGCGCGAGATCAAGGCCATTCTCGTCGTCCAAATCGATACCGCGTCAGGCGTCGTCAACGACCTCGCGGCGATCCATCGCGCCATCGCATCCGTCGGGCACCCCGCGCTGCTGATGGTGGATGGTGTGGCTTCGCTCGGCTGCGTGCCGTTCGAAATGGATGAGTGGGGGATCGACGTCGCCATGGCGGGCTCGCAGAAGGGGCTGATGACCCCGCCCGGTCTCGCGTTTGTCGCCGCCAACGAGCGCGCGCACGCCGCACATCAGCACGCGGACCTTCGCACCCGCTACTGGGACTGGACGTTCCGCAACGGCGAAGCGCATTACCAGAAGTACGGAGGCACGCCGCCGGAGCACCTGCTCTTCGGCTTGCGCAAGGCACTCGATATGCTCTTCGAGGAAGGCCTCGACGCGGCAATCCGCCGCCACGCGCTGCTCGCCGAGGCCACGCGTCGTACCGTGAGCCGGTGGGCGGAGGCGGGCGCGCTCGCGTTCAACATCGTCCGCGCCGAGGAGCGCGCGAACTCGGTGACCACGGTGCTCGTGCAAGGCCGCGAGCCGAGCGTGCTCAGCGACTATTGTCGCGAGAAGTGCGGCGTCGTTCTCGGCCGCGGGATCGGTGATCTGCAGGGCCGCGCGTTCCGGATTGCGCATATGGGGCACGTCAACGCACCGATGGTGTTTGGCGTGCTCGGCGCCATCGAGATGGGGCTCGAGGCGCTGGGCATCCCCCACGGGCGCGGCGGCCTCCAGGCCGCCGTGGAGTATCTTGGACGCGAGGTGCGCCCCTAGCGTCTGACTGACGCTTCGCGATCCGTCGTTCCAACGGCCTACCAGTCCACGGGCAGCCAGTTGCGGTCGAGGCCGGCGTAGCTGCGATTGAGTCCGGTAGCCTCCGATGGAGGGGCGCGGATTCTGGCGCGGAGCTCGGCGTTCGCTTCGCGCCGTCTTTGAGCAAGTCGATCACGACGGCCTCAACGTGAATCTAGCAAGTCTTAGCTGCTTCTCTCAGGATGAGAAGAGGGCGTTAACTGCTTTGAGGACTCATATTGGCAGGCGGAAAGAAAGAAGAGCGCCCCTTTCTGTGAGGGAAGACGGCCCTGTTCAGGGTCCTACATCTTTAGATGGAATCCCTTGGTAGGCCTTCTTCTGCCGGCGCGGCTACCGACCGCAGAGCTTCGTGGTCGGGACCAAGACGAAGAGAATCGCGGTGGTATCCAAGCGGGCGTGAGATTCCTTTCGAATCCGTCACCGGATAGCTACGCAGGATCCCCTCTGCTCAGGTCGGCAGGAGGGACAAAGAGTTTCAGCGCTAGTGCCTGGCGCGTTAGAGTTACCCGCTGATGGGAGCATTTGCCGAACTTCTCGGCGAGAGCAGGGCCATCGAAGGGGTTCGTCAGAGCCTCCGGCGCTTGCTGCTGCGCCCGCTGGCTCACCGGAGGCTTCCGCCAGTCCTGATCCGGGGCGAAACGGGCACCGGGAAGAGCCTCGTGGCCCGACTGATCCACCGCGAAGGCCCCCGCGCGGGCGGCCCCTTCGTGGACGTGAACTGTGCGGCCATTCCAGAGACGCTTTTCGAGGCCGAACTCTTCGGCTACGAGCGTGGGGCCTTTACGGACGCGCGGCGGAGCAAGGCGGGGCTGTTCCAGGAAGCGAATCGGGGCACAATCTTTCTGGACGAAATAGGATTGCTGCCCGCGCCCATGCAGGCGAAACTTTTGACGGCCCTCGAAAATCAAGCGGTGCGCCGGCTCGGAAGTGTTGAGAGCGAGCCTGCAGATGCTGCGATCATCAGCGCGAGCAATTCCGACCTGCCGGCAGCGGTTACCGCCGGACATTTTCGGGAAGACCTCTATCATCGCTTGGCTGTCCTCACCTTCGAGCTACCGCCGCTACGGGAGCGCGGACGAGACATCGTCCTGCTTGCGAATCGCTTCCTCGCTCGCGCGTGCTCCGAATATCGGATGACTCCAAAGCGACTGACGGCGGCCGCTGAGGCGCGACTAGCGGAGTACGACTGGCCGGGCAACATCCGTGAGCTATCCAACGTGATGGAGCGAGTGGCACTACTCGGGGACGATGATGAAGTCGGCGAGGAGCTTCTCGAGCTACCAGGGGTTTCGACACAGGCAGCTATGACCTTTGGCCCGGCCTCGGATGTATCCTCGCTCGAAGATGTTCAGCGTGACCACCTGTTGACCGCCCTCGAGCAGAATCACTGGAATATCTCGAGCACCGCGACCCAGCTTGGGATTTCGCGGAACACGGTTCGGGCACGCATTGAGCGCTTCGGCCTTGTGACCCGTGGGTCGAGACCCCGCCGAGTCTCTCGTTCGCCCAAGCCATCCGTGCGAACCCTGGCGCCTTCTCAAGGCTCGCAGAGTATCGCCGCAGGGCCAGCTACGTTCCGCTGGGACCGTCGCCGGGTCGCCTTTCTTCGGACCCGTGTGATGACGCCCGCTTCCGGGGAGATCCTTTCTGATACCAGCCGAGCGCTGGAGATGCTGGTCCAGAAAATCGAGGCGTTTGGCGGGCGAGTAATCGAGCTTGGAGTCACGGGCATCACTGCCGCTTTCGGTCTGGAACCCGTGGAGGATGCGCCGCGGCGTGCCGCGCTTGCTGCGACCACGATGCACAAGGCGGTTCAACGGGACGACGGCGCCGCTGTCACCAAACTCCCTGTCAAGTCCGCTCTTCATGTCACACCAATCGCGATCGCGCACATCGGTGCCGGGATCAGCATCGATGAAGAATCAATGCGGCCGGTCCGGTCACTTCTCGATGGCCTGATCGCCGTTGCGGAGGCCGGCGACGTGCTGGTCAGCGCGGCCACCGCCCCGCAGCTCGAGCGCCGGTTCGAGGTAACACCCCTGCGCTCAACCGAACAAGAAGGGCTGCCGGGTCACCGTCTTGGGCGGCAGGAAGAGGCGGGCCTCAGCCGCCGCGGGCGCATGGCGAGCTTCGTCGGTCGGACCGAGGAGCTGTCGTACTTGCGAGGTCGCCTGGAAATGGTGCAGGCCGGCCGCGGACAGATGGTAGGCATTGTCGGGCATGCAGGCATCGGGAAATCCCGCTTGCTCTTCGAGTTCCGGCAGAACCTAACCGGTCAGAGCATCAGGTGCCTGGAGGGTCGGTGCGCGTCGTACGGAACCTCGGTTCCCTACCTGCCCCTGGTCGACTTGATTCGGGCCTGGTGCGGGATTACGGAATGGGATGCCCTCGAAGTAATCCGGGGGAAGCTTCGCGGCGGCCTCGAGGCGGTGGGCATGGACCCCGACAAGCACTTGCCGTACCTGGTCCATCTGCTCGGCGATGCGAGCGGCACCGCGCAGGTGGCGTCGGTGAGCTCGGATGCGATCAAGGTGCGGACCTTCGAGGCGCTCCGTCGCTTGAGCATAGGTGCTGCCCAAAGCGAAACGCTCCTCCTCGTCGTCGAAGACCTTCACTGGATTGATCGGATGTCGGAGGAGTTCTTGTCCTCGATCATGAGCGAACTCGCGGAATCTCGTCTCTTGTTCGTGTGTACCTATCGACCTGGCTATAGCCCGCCTTGGGCGGACTGGTCCTTCGCCAGCGAGCTCTCCCTCGCCCCCCTTTCCGAGGAAGACAGCTTGAAGATCGTGACGTCGATCGAGTCCGGCGGATCATTGCCGCCACCGGTCACCGACATCATCTTGCAGAGAGCGGAGGGCAATCCGTTCTTCCTCGAGGAATTGGTCCTCGCCGTCCATGACCGCCCAGACATCTCGGCAGAGGTGCTGCTGCCGGACACGCTTCAGGGTGTGCTGGCGACGCGATTCGAACGCCTGCCGAGCGACGAGCAGACTCTCCTACAGTTCGCCGCCGTGATCGGTCGGGACGTGCCCGTTTCGATCCTCGCGGCCCTCGCCGAGACGACCGCGGAGGCTCTGGCGCCGGCCCTTCATCACCTCCGGACATCGGAATTTTTGGCCGAGCTGAGTGTCACTGCTGAAGTCACGTACAGTTTCAGGCACGGCCTGACTCAGGAAGTGATCTATGAAAGTCTGCCGCCCGGCCATCAGAGCGCGCTGCACGCTCGGGCGCTGGTTGTCATGGAACGGTTGTACGCTGATCGCATCCATGAGCACATCGACCAGGTCGCGTATCACGCCGTAAAGGGCGGAATCTGGGCGAAGGCATTGAGGTACCTTCGTCTCGCGGGAACTCGCGCGCTCGAGCGATCGGCGCTCCGTGAAGCGACGATGTACTTCGATCAGGCACTAACGGCGATCCAGCACTTGCCGGATAGCCCGGCGCTTCGCGAGCAGGCGATCGATCTTCGCTTCGACCTACGCAACGCGCTCCAGCCAGGCGGTGAGCTTCAGCGGATATTCAAACATCTCCAAGAAGCCGAGGCGTTGGCGATGAGTCTCGGCGATCAGCGGCGGCTCGGCCGAGCGGCAGCCTATTTGACCGACTACTTCCGCTTGACGGGCGATCGAGATCGAGCCATTGACTGGGGTCAGCGCGCGCTCGCCAGCGCCAGGGAGAGCGGAGATGCCGCCCTGCGGGTCGTGGCGAGTACATGGCTTGGTCAGGTCTATTTCGCCACGGGAGACTACCAGGGGGCCATTGGCCTCTTCCGTGAAAACGTCCAACATTTGCGGGGCGAGTTGACGCTACAGCGCCTCGGTATGCCTCAACCGCCGGCCATCCACTCTCGAACGTGCCTGTGCTGGTGTCTGGCGGAGATCGGCGATTTTGTTGCGGGCATCGGACTGGGCCGAGAGGCTATGGCGCTGGCCGCCACTGCTGATCATCCGCTGAGTCATACGGTTGCTTCGAGTGGGCTCGGATGGTTATACCTCCGCCAAGGAATGGCTGCCCAGGGCATCGCAGCACTGGAGTCGGGCCTCGACGCCATTCGTGTCGGAAAGACGCCACTCTGGTTCCCGAGGGTGGCTTCGGCCTTGGCCTATGCCTATGCTCTGGCGGGCCGGCTGACCGAAGCAGTCGAGTTGGTGGAAGCCGCCCTCGCCGGAGGTGATTCGATGCAGCTCCTGGGAGGGCGATCGCTGCTCTTGGCATATGCTGGCGAGGTCTATCTTCTTGCCGGGCGCTTGGACGAGGCGCGGGAGAACGCGCAGCGAGCACTCCTTTCGGCCACTGAGCACATGGAGCGGGGATACGAAGGTTGGGCGCTTCGCCTCTTGGCAGAGACGGCCCTTCGCTCAGCTACCGCCGACATCTCGCAGGTGGGCGACGTCGCCCGCCGGGCCCTGGCGGTAGCTCAGGGCCTCGGCATGCGACCGTTGGCGGCACATGCCCATTTTGTGCTCGGACGCAGCCTGGCCGTGGCGGGCGACGTAGAGCGCGCGCGAGACCATCTCTCGGCGGCTGTCGGGCTCCTCGAGAGTATGAACATGCAGCGGTGGCTCGGCCCCGCACGCGACGCCCTGGATCGCTTCGCCTGATCAACGTCACATCTCGACGCGGAAATCCTCGACTACGGCGCCATAACGGCGAGCCAGATCGCACAGGTCGAGCTTCAAAGCCTCGATCGCAGCGAGCTCCCAGGGGCCGACAATCTCGATGTCGTACACGGCACCCGCCGTTTTGCGCGCTGCCCGTTTCCCGGTGACTATCCGGCTGCTCGGCGTCTGTGGCACGCGTCCGTTAGCGTTTCTTCGTCCGCTTCTTATACGTCGCTCCATGCTTTTTCAAAACTTTCTTCAGCTCCCGATTGAGCCTCTTCATCTGCGCCCCGTCCCTTGGGCCGCTGATCTGGAGGACGGCATTTCGCCGGCGCTGTGTGGGAGAGAGTGAGGTTCGAATGGCATGGCGAGCCTCCTTTGGTGACTGGTGACGTCGAGGTCCGTTGCAGGAATGAGGAGATCTGGTTTTGCTTTCTCGATCACACTCTGAAGAGAAGGGTAGCCGGCCTTGAGGCTTCGGATGAGGTCGTTGCTAGGCCCCTGTGCCGACGATGGTGATGAGCGATCACTGATCATACTGTCCCCAAGCGTTCTTGGCGACGGAGCCCGCGGAGTATGACTGATCACGCGCAACTTGTCAATTGGACCAACAACCGTCCACCGTTATCGTGAGGCATCGGCCTCGTTCGACTCTCTCGCGGAGGGACACGGGATGCGCAAGCGTATCAAACGCACAAGCACACGCAGCATTCGCTTGCAACGGGGCCCGCGAATCGCCTGCGTCAACAAGGCGCACACAGACCTTGGTGTCGATTTCGCGACACTTATCCGCACACTCCAGACCTTTGTTGACGAGTGCCTCGTGCCGGTGTGGCGGACACCCGCCAGACTGATGCCTGCAAGGAGGGAGCTGCCTGGCGCCTGGACCCTCGTCTTTCTCGATGACGCCGACCACGCCAAGAGGCTTGGCTACCATAAGTTGTTGAAGAACCGCCGACCCTTGGCGAAGGTCTTCGTCAAGCCCTCCCTGAAAATTCCACGAACCCGTTAGTCTGGTAGCCTCTCATGAGCTTGCCGAGATGCTGGTCGATCCCGGCAACAACTTCTGGTGCGTCGGCCCCAGGCGAAAGCTCTATGCTTACGAGGTGTGCGATGCCGTCGAGCAAGAAACGTTCACGCTCGATGGCCTGGCCATGAGCGACTCTCTCTATCCCCCGTATTTCGAGAATATTCGACGGTCGAAGTAGACGCGGTTCGACCACTTGGGGAAGATTACCCGGCCCTTCCAGGTGCTGCTCGCACTCGTGCGCACGCGTGGGAAGAAGACGGTCGAGTTCGACTCAGTGGCAAAGGGACATGACTTCCACAAGGAGGATCGTCGGTACCATCGCAGCCAGTACCGATGAATCTCCTCGAGCCATCAAACGGGGATGGAATTGTGAAGTGGGATAAAACTCGCGTGGTGGAGAACCCGTCTTACTCTACCGTGTCATTAACGTGCCCCTTGATTCCCGCGGCTGTCGGCAGTTCCGGCTGGCCAAGGAGTTGCAGAGCCACCGTTTTCGAGGACATCGACCTTCCGCTGGTCAGAGGAGGTACCGCCTCAGCTGGTGCGCTCGCGTCAAATATCGGCCCACGGCAAGGCGCACGAACACCAGGGATCCTAGCGCGGTGGCCACGGCCATCATGAATACGACCACCATCTGATACCGGATCGCCGTCAGCGGGGACGCACCGGCTAGAATCTGACCCGTCATCATCCCCGGCAGCTGGACGACCCCCACCGTCATCATCCCGTTCACCGTAGGAATCATCGCGGCACGGAGCGCCGCGCGCACCAACGGCTGCACCGCCTCAGGCCCGGAGAAGCCGAGGGCAAGGCGAGCCTCCACCTCGTCGCGGCGGGCGAACAGGTCGGACTGCAGGCGATCGCCGGCCAGCGCGGCGCTCGTCATGGAGTTCCCCAGGATCATGCCGGCGATGGGGACGAGGTATTGCGGTTCCCACCACGGGCGCGGCTCGATGACCACGCCAATGACATACGTGAGCGTGGCGGCGGTGGAGAGCGTGAGGGCCGTCGCGGCGATCCAATATACGCCGGGAAGGGGCTTGCCGAGTCGGGACACGGCGGCATGGGTGGCGATCGCGGCCATCACGACGAGGATGAGCAGGACCCAGTACCAGCGGGCGGCGCTGAAGACGGTGGCGAGGATGAGCCCGACGAGATAGAGCTGGACGATCGCCCGGACGGCGCCGATCACCAGGTCGCGCTCGAGACCGAGGCGCTCGCGGAGGGAGATCGCCGCGACCACGAGCACCAGCAGCAGGGCGAGGGCGAGCTGCCACCACGAAAGCTCTATGACGCCGAAGACCACGGATGTCATGGATGCGTGCCGGAGAGGAAGGCCTGCAGTCGTTCGTCGACGATGCCGCCGTCATGCACCGGCCCGTAGGCCTGCACACGACCCTTCACCAAGTACAGCAGCGTGCCGCCGAGGCGGCGTACGAGCTCCGGCGTGTGGGTGACGGCCACGATGGTGAGGCCGCGAGCATCGCGCAGGCGACAGATCGTCTCGACGACCAACATGGCGTTCGGCGGGTCGAGCGCGGACGTTGGCTCATCGAGCAGCAGCGCCTGGGGATCGCGCAGGAGCGCGCGGGCAATAGTCACGCGTTGACGCTCGCCGCCCGACAGCGTGGCGGCATCGCGCCCGAGCAGCGCGGCGTCCAGTCCGACCTCCGTCAGCGCCTCGCGCAGGCGGCCTTCCGAGACATCGAGCGTGGTGTCGGGCGCGTGCACCATGAGGTTGTCGCGGACCGTGCCTTCGAACAACACGACCGTCTGCTGCACGAGGGCGGCGCGCCGACGCAGCTCGCGCGGGTCTAGCTCGACGATCGGACGACCGCCGAAGCGTACGACCCCGGCCGTCGGCTCTTCCAGGCGGTTGAGACAGCGGAGCAACGACGACTTGCCCGAGCCTGAAGGGCCCACAAGGGTGAGCGCACTGCCGCGTTCGACGTCCACCGAGACATCGTCGAGAATCGTCGCCGCGGGGTGGCCGCGGCGTGCAGGATACGCGAGGGAGAGATGCTGAACCTGGAAGATGCCATCTCGCATCACGAGATCCGTCACACGCTGCAGCGCGCGCACCCGACCGTAACATGAAGAGTCGACTGACGGGTCGCGGGTCGTCCCAGACCATCATCACTGTCACGGAGAGGGCCTGAGCGTTCGCATGCGGCACGTCGCCACCCTGCGTACACGCTCGACGATCGGCCGTGACGCGGAATGAGGTCCGGCCCTACGGAACCTACTTCTTCTTCCTCGTAATCGTGAACTTTGCTCCGGAGACGCCAAGGCTCCAGCCGGAGCCGGTTCCCGCAAGCGCGAGCGAAACCTCCCCCTTCGTGAGCGCCTGAGCCTCCGCCGATTTGACGGCACCCGCCTCGGCTTCAGCCGCCGCATACGATCCGAGGAGGTCGTCGATCTTCGAGACCTCGGAGAATTTCCCTGTGGCGTTTTTCACTTCGGTCTTACCGAACGTGACCCCGCCGCCCTCGACGCGGATTGCCACCGGCATAGACTGGCCGTTGTCGCAACGGATCACGCCTTCGCCGTTCGCGGTCTTGTAGAACGCTGACCAGCCCCTGAGGCTGTACGTCATCTCGCACTTCGTTTGGCTGGCCGCCATGGCAGCGGTCGACGGGAGCGGGAGCATCCCAAGAATCAGGACTGTCGCAAGAGTAGAGCGGGGTGAATGGCGCATTTGCGTTCCTCCGAAAGGGTTGCCGTAATGTAGTCTGGCACACTCAGACACCGCCTAAGGAGCCGAAGCCACAGTACGCATGACGCACCGTCCTCGGCGAGCCACTGCTAGCCGCTCCCACCCAGCGGCGCCGCGCACGTTCACCACGGCGCGTAGTTCGCCGTCACCCGCGGTCACCTTGCGTGGCGACGGAGCCACCGATATTTCCTGGCTCCGATCGTGTAAGTGCGCCGCCCAGAGAGTAGGGTCAGTCTACACCCGCTTGACCACGGGCCGTCCGAACAGGCCGGTCGGGCGCACGTACAGCATGGCGATCAGGGCGAGATACGACGTCACGCTGCTGAATCCGGCGCCCACCATCGGATCGAGACATCCGCCGGCCAGGCTTTCCAGGACGGCGATGGCCATCGCTCCGACAATGCATCCGGGCAAGTTGTCCAAACCTCCAATCACCACGATCGGGAACACGCGGAGCCCGAGAAGCACGAGCCCGAATCCGCCGCCCGAGGCGACTGTCCACAGAATCCCACCGAGCACGGACACCACACCGGCCAGTGCCCACGTGATCGAAAAATAGCGGTCGAGATCGATGCCCGCCGCCATCGCAGCTTCCTGGTCATCGGCCACGGCCCGCATCGCCAAACCAATCCGGCTCCGCTGGAAGAACCACGTCACAGCAGCGATCACGACGATGGCGACGCCGGCAGCCAGGAGCTTTACGGTCGGGATCGCGATGCCCCACACGTCGAGTGGCTCACCGGCCAGGGATAGTGGAATGGTGCCGGGGACGCCGCGGAACGCGAGCGCGCTTCCGCCTCGCATGATCATGCCGAGTCCAAGCGTGACCATGATCAGTGCGATCAGGGGCTTGCCCACGAGCCGGCGCAGAACGATCGATTCCACACGACGGCGAAGCCGACCATACCGGCGCATGCCCCGCCGGCGGCACCTCCGAGGCTCCACGCCAGCTGGTGCACTCCCATCGCCTTCAGTCGCGCACCCAGCATCACCCACTCTCCGAGGGAGAAATTGATGATGCGCGACGCCTTGTAGACGATCACGAAGGCCAGCGCGACGAGGGCGTAGACGAGGCCCGCGAGGGCGCCGTCGACGAGCAGGGCGAGAAAGAACCGCATCGGTCTCAGGTGGCCGGAGCGGGCAGGCCGGGATCGCGGGCGCCCTCTTCTTCCTCCTCGCCGCGGCGCCGGCCCCGCGCGTCCCGGCGGAATCGCACGCGGCGGCTGCCGCCGAGGATGTGGGCGACGTCGTAGGTGACCGTGGAGTTGCCCAGCCGCTCCATCGGAATGGTGGCAAGCATCAGTGCTTGGAGCGGCACGAAGATGAAGCCCTGCGAGACACCCTGGAGGAGCGCGGCCACGCGAGGTTCCAGAAGTCGATGGTTGGCCTTACGCGCGTCATGAAGAAGAGCGCGACCGCGGCAAGCGAGCATCCCCCGGACAGCATGAGGCGCAGTCCATGCGCGACACGAGGCGTCCGGAGATCATGAGCGCCATGAGTGCATAGTCAACACAAGCACATTCTCGGTGACGCACGGTCGCCTTGGGTGCCGACGCAGCGAGCGTCGTATCGAGATCGCCAGGGACGAGCGGGACATCCTGCGCATCGCCACGGGGATTGTGGGTCCGCTATGGGGGCTGCGTCAAGGGCGCCGCCGGCGCGGACCGACTCAGAGCGCGGCACCGTCAGGAGCTGGCACTCAACGCAGCGGACTTCCAAGGCTTCGGCGACACCACGCTGGCGGATGGCGCCCAAGCTCGTGATCAAATGTCCAGTAACGTTGGATCGATGCGCGGCTAAACCAGAAGGAATAGAGGGCGTGCCTCTCCTTCCCGGTCCTGGGAAAGTACGGGGGACCCCTGGGCAAGCAAGCAGGTCTATCGGGCTGAGGCGTACTGGATCGCCGCCCTCGCCCTGTGGGACCCGACGCGGAAGAACTACGGGCCCAACCTCGGGTACGACTACGGGGGGCGACTCGTCGCGGCCTGGCTGGATCGCTGACGGTCAGCTCGAGCCGCCGCTGAGCCCCTGCACGAAATCCTCCAGGACGAGGCTGTAGACGATGGCGATAGGGAGACCAATGATCATGCCGCCCGCCATCAGAGAGCCCCAGTAGTAGATGTCGCCGCGAATCAGGTTCGTCACGAGGCCGACCGTGACGACCTTCTCCGACCTTGGCGCCACGTACACCACGGCGTAGAGGAACTCTTGCATGGAGAGGGAGAACGCAAAAATTGACGTGATGATGAAGCCCTGCCGACTCAACGGCACCATCACGCGCACGAGCCCGCCCACGAGTCCGCAGCCGTCGACCCACGCCGCCCCCTCGACCTCCCTTGGGACCGTCTTGAAATAGGCCAGCATCTTCCACGTGCAGAACGGGATGGTGAAGGTCGGGTAGACCACGACGAGGGCCCACCACGAGTCGAACAGGCCGAGGGTGCCCACCACGCGGGCGAGCGGGATGAAGAGCAGGACACCCGGCACGAGGTAGGTGCAGAAGATCGCAATGGCGAGGTTGCCGGCGCCGGGAAGGTGCATGCGCGCGAGCGCGTAGCCGGCGGGCACTGCGGCCACCACTGTGATCGCGACCACGCAGGCCGACAGCAGGAGCATGTTGACGAGTTGCGGGACGAAATAGGTCCGGGTGATCAGCAGCCGGAAGTGGTCGAGCGTAGGCCCATGGTAGAACCAGAACGGAAACTGGGCGACCCGGTAGAGATCGATGTCCTGCTTGAAGGCTGTGATCGCCATCCAGAAGACCGGGAACAGGGCGATGGCGACAGTCCCGCGTAGACGAGGACATGGCGACGGATCGACCGGAAAGTCCGGGTGTTCAGCGGCCCGGACCCTCATGTCGCTCTGGCTGCCGCAGGCCGACCCGTCTCCTCCGGCTGCACGTCCACGATCGCCGGCAGCTGGCCAAGCGCGCGGACCTCGTTGGCCGTGCTCGTCGCGAACAGGTGCATGCCGCGGGCGACCGCTCCGGTCCAGGCGTATAGGCAACATAGAGCACGTTCTCGGTCCTTGCGTGCCGGACCGAGCGACCGGGGCGTTGGAGATCGAAGGAGACGAGCGGGCAATCTGTGCATCGGCACGGGGATTCTGGGTCGGCCGCGGGGGCAGCGTCAAGGGCGTGCGCGCTCGTGCATAAGGCGCGCCTCTCCGGGCTCGTGATCGTCCCATGGGTCGAACAGGGAGTGGGCGCCGGCCGCAATCCTCGCGCAGACCACGAGCGCCGTGTCGTGACGCGCACACGGCCGCCCGCAGACCGCCGTCTACAACGGCAGCGCCAGCACGGACAACGCAGCCAACCTCCATTGTGGCGGCGATCTGAGGGTGCCCGAGGTCGTCTGCCCCGATGTGCTGGTGAAATACAAGCAGGAGGTTAAAGGCCCGATCGACTTTTCCGGCTCTGGGTGAACCGCAACATCTGTGGTGGAGACAATCGCGAGGACGGCCGCCGGTCTCGGCAGGCGTAGCAGCGGTCGAATCGGTGGGTGTTTGGGGAGCCCATTTTCCAAACACCCGCCGGAGCGCACGCCCCGTCGCCCGACGTGTCACCTCGGCGGAATAGTTGCGAGGCGAGCGTAGGCACCACTAGCACGCTGCGGCGGCGGTTGCCACCCGGGTGGCCGCCGGACCGCTGATGTTAGCCAGTCCTGACTCTCACCACGGTGCAGTCCGGTTCGACTCTATCTATTTGCGTCTTCGGCTTCGCACCTGCCTCGGTGTTATGAAAATCGTCCGCCTTTTTCTTGATTTGTTTAGCCATGTCAGGAACCACGTCCTCGGGATGTTTGCCGTGAGTTCGATAGAGTATCCGTTCACAGGTCGTGAGATCGCGGGCTTTCGTCTTGACCCTATCGTTGTAGGTTCTCGTCACTGTTTTGTCCCAAGGTGCCTAGTGTCCTGAGTCCGAAGTTCGTGGAACCGAGTGGCGGCCGGATGCGTTCTCCGAGGAGAAAGGAGAACGCGTATGCGCCGACTAGGCCGACCGATCCCGAAGTTGGAAGTGAGTGCGGAA
>Ga0126381_100002986_pt1 | contig 18399 bp, 18 predicted proteins | sample PanSoiMetPlot_28_FD_96465 | JGI IMG/M metagenome (GOLD analysis project Ga0126381, IMG submission 96465) | Tropical forest soil microbial communities from Panama - MetaG Plot_28 | ecosystem: Environmental > Terrestrial > Soil > Tropical forest > Bulk soil | place: Panama | collected 2016-02-17
GAAGCGGGCGCGGCCACCAACCGCCTGGGCAGCGCAGATCGAGGCGCTCGATGTTGATGCCGTGCCGCAAGGGGTCGCTGTTGGGCCGGCCCAACTTCAAAAGCCGGCCGAACAACCAACTCGCAGCATGACATCGAATAATTTACGCGCGAGGTGGCCGGAGAAGGCTTGGCGCGGACGATCAAAAAGCAAAAAAGTCGCTTGCAAAAGGACTGACCCGAATTCACCCTGTTATTGCACCGTCAGGGTGCACCCGAAATGCCATCCGTATGCCCTCCCATACTTCGATAGTGCTACTGCCCACGACCGATTTCACATGACTCAATGCGTCATGATCGTCGGAGTATTCGTGACGTCCAGCGCTTTCGAGTTTCCCCTCAGGCTTCAGTAAGTAGAAGGAATATGTAGGCATTGCTGCCACCGAGGCATCGAACTGATGTCGCCCGCGATATACGGACGAGGGTTTGCGGGGATCAATGCGGCCTCCCCGCATCCGTATGCGTGATAGTGCCTGAAGCTGCGACAGAGGGAAATTGGACCTTTGTCCAACTCGCTCAGATCTTTGAGGCTGACCGGGTCGTTGCGCGCCGGCCATCCGCCTGTGAGTAAAGCTCGCGAGACGCACGGGTGGAGCAAAAAATCTGAGCCGCACTAATATCGCGGCTCCGATCTGTGTAACAAAACAGGGCCCGCCGCCACATTGCGGCCCTTTTTTTTCGTACGGTGCACACAACCGACCGTAGCTCCACTTATTGAACGTCCTTTATGCGAGCTGGCGCGACGCTGATATTCTGAAGGGCAATGATCCTGATCCATGCTGGGAAGAGCAAGCGTGAAGCAGAAAATCCCTGACAAGACATATCTGGTGCGTTGGGACCCGGGCCGCGCCAAGTTCATCGCCCTCGATGAGGACGGCAATTTGTTGGGCACAGACGTGAGCCGCAACCGGACAATCGGGAGCGCATGTCGCGAAGCCGTGCGCGCCAGCAAGGATGGCGTTCGAGTGATCGTCATGTTTGAGGACGAGAACGGGCGGCGGACGAAGGCGTGTGTAGTGCGGGCGCCGGGCGACACTGGCAGTCTGAAACTCACTCGGGCCTGAGAACAGCTGGCACATCCGGCAATTGCTCTACGATGCAGGTGTCGGGGGGCCTTCTTTTCTTGCCCAGGCTTGCCGATGTACGTTGGTCTGAAGGCACACGTGACACCTTCAACCCGGAGGCGAGAATGGGAAAATGGATCTTATTAAAGAGGACAATCGACGACGCCGAGGTGGCCATTAATCTCGACAACGTGCGTGAGATTGTTCCTACTGATGACGGGTCGCGCATTGAATTCACAGACGAACATAACGAAGTTGTGACAGTGCCTCTTTGGAACATCCTTCATGCCGCCAGCGAACAGGTCTTCAGGGGGACAGAACCTTAGTCAATCTCTCTTGCGCGGGCGTGAGAAAAAGCCATTTGTGTTTTGATCGAAACTAGGGCTGCTGCACGCGGCGGCCCTTCTTTTTACATTGTACCCCGGGAAACAGTAGGCCACATCATCGTTTCTTCGCGTTGTACCGAGGCCCGCGCGAGTGCTGACGAGCCGCAAAGAGGGCTATCTCAAAAAGGCCGAAGAAGCTGAAGAAAAGGCCCAAAAGGCGCATACCCCCCTGGCCGAGCAAACGTGGCTGAAGATCGCGGAGAATTACCGCGTGCTGGCGTGGCTCGTGTCGCAATGATGGGGTCCGGTTCTTTTCGCGAGGGCGAGAATTGTCCCCGACATTTTGTCGGGGAACCAATGGCGCGCAATCTGCGTTCTGGTGTGCCGCAAAGAGCGCTATTTCGCCAAGACCAAAGAGGCCGATGAGCAATGATCTTCGACCGTTCTCAGTTTACAATGAAGGTTAGTTGTCCCACCTGTGAGCAGAGAGGTACAATCATTTGGGAAGAGGACAATGGCCTGACGCCTGGCCAACGGAATGCTCGGAGGCTGGTGCAGATTTCAGGATTTCATCCTGAGACGAGCAGGGCCCAGTCTGGTGATCCTTTGATCGTTTGTGACTGCTGCGACCAGATTTTGGAAGACTAGCCTGCTTGGCGTGCCAACGTCGGTAGCTTTTTTGCCCAATTTTGTCAGTGCAACCGTTGCGGAGCTCGCCCGCGCTGCATGAAGCGATAAGGGGCTGCTGCATTCATGGTGGCCCTATCACTTGCCCGTCCCCAAAAGCAGAGAGCCAATGGCTATCGCACCATCGGCTCTCTTTAGGCCATCCGCGCCAACTGCAGTGCGCTGCTAGTAATTCCATGAGCTCGTGGCCTTCGTGCGGCGGCGCATTGCGATAGCCCCAGCCAGACCCGCGCCATGGGTAGTAGGTCAGATTGCCTTTTTATCTGCGGTGAAAAAGACAAACCCAAAGGTCAACGTAGCCAATAGGACCACGGTGGACCCGACAATCGCGAGAAGCTGGTTGCTCGTCAGAATGACGATTACAAGGCCCGAAACGAAAAGGAGCACACCCACGAAATGCGCGATGCATTGAGGCCAAGCCAGACGTGAACGCACCAATCTGGGATAGGCGCGATGAATCAAACCGTAAGCCGTAGGAACGACGAAGCCTAACAAATTCCAATGGGCGTGGGCATCGGCCAACTGGAAATCTTCACGTGCGCCCATCCACATTCCGAAAGCCATCCCGAAGACCAGGAACACCAGTCCGACGCTAATAAAGACCACGTCAATTCGCATTTGTCCCTCCGCTAACTTTGAGTCGCCTTCCATTGTTCCGCGACTTTCATCATTCTGAACACCCCGCCTGGGCTCACGCCGAAGCAAGGCATGATAGTATGGGTGCGGTCATTTATGCCGCTCTTTTGACAACTATTTTTTGCGCGGTTCATTTGAGGCGGTTCGGCTGGCTGCGGGAGTTATCCCTGGCGCGGTGCTCCGATCCGGCACCCCTAACCGCATGGCAGTACGCATTATTACAGTGCCCAATAGCCTGTCTGGGTGCGCAATTTCTGTTAGCATTCTCCAACCGAAGAAACGCCCGTAGAACGGGGAAATCTAATGCGCCAGGCGTTCGCCGTGTTTTTTGCCTGTCTGCTCGCCTCACCCGCGTTTGCGGCGGCGCCTTCCGCAATCGCCGCCGATCCGGCCTTCGACAAGGCGCACGCGCCTGCAATGATACCTGTCCGCATCCCCAGCCACGGCGTGCTAATGAACGGCGTGCTCTATTCGGCCTCGGGCGCGGGGCCTCATCCCGCGCTTCTTCTTTTTCACGGCTTTCCCGGCTTCGAACAGAATCTGGATCTTGCCCAGGCGGCGCGACGCGCGGGATTCGACGTGCTGACACTGCATTATCGCGGCGCGTGGGCCAGCCCTGGCAATTTTTCCTTTGCCAATGCGTTGGACGATTCGGACTCGGCGCTAGCCTTTCTGCGCGCCAATGCCGCCGCCTATGGCATCGACACGACTCGCATTTTTGCGGCGGGTCACGATATGGGCGGGCTGATGGCCGCGTCAGTCGCAGCGCATGATCCCGGTGTGGCGGGTCTGGTGATGATCTCGGCATGGGACATAGGCGCCGATGGGCCCAAATTTTCCGATCCCAAATATCGCGAGGCCCAAGCTAAAAGTGAGTTCAACGAAGACGTTGTCCCCCTATCCGGCACTTCCGTAAATGCGTTGATGGACGAAGCTCAAGCCGCCAACAAGGCATGGGATTTCGTGGAGTATGCGCCGCTATTGAAATCCCGCCCCGTACTGATCTTTACGACCCGCGATAGGCTAACCGAGAATAATGAACGCCTTGCCAAGGCGCTGCGCGACTTGGGCGATCCGGATGTCTCCGAAACGCTGTGGGAGACCGACGATGCTTATTCCGACCGCCGCATCGCCCTCGAGTCCGACATAGTTGCCTGGCTGGAAAAGCACGCGGGTTTGAGCTGATTGCACGGGGAATCTCGGACACCGCACAGGTGTCCATGGCCTTCACCGATTTTCAGCGCTCCGAAACTTGCGAAGGCTGGGGATCTGTCCAGCGCGCCAGATAGTCGGCCAGATCCTGCGGCGTCTGATGTCCAGCATCGGACAGCGCGAATACCTGCTCGCTGTTGATCACCTTATTGGTCTTAGGATTGACCACCAAGATAGTGGGCACGCCCTTGAGCCTGGTGTTGTAACCATAGCGGGCGCCGATCTGGGGATTGCGGTCGAATTTTCCGACATCTACCATCGCGACTTCGTAGTGGGCATCGATGAATTTCTGCATCGCCGGCACCAGCATCAGATTGTGTAGAACAACGCAGTCGGGGCACCAATTGCCCCCCATGTCGATCAGTAGCAGCTTATGGTTTTTCTTAGCCCGCGCCATGGCGTCGTCCACCACCTGGTCCGCGTTGGCCTTCTCATCATACACCTGCATGCTCACGATGGGCAGGTCAGCCATCTTGGTATAGGGCAGCTTCGGCGCCGGATCGGCCAGGACCGCTGGGGCCATTCCCATCGTTCCTATCACACAGGCGACGATCATCGGGGGCAATTTGCTCATCACTCACTCTCCAATCCACGGCCCTGAAGCAGGGCGTTGATCTCCGGATCGCGGCCTCGGAACTCACGATACGCTTCCGCGAAGTCCCGGGTTCCGCCACTGGAATAAATATGTTCGTAAAGCCGATTTGCAACCTGGGGAGCGAAGGGGTCTTTCGCCTCCTTGAAAGCGCCAAAGCCGTCCGCATCCAGTACTTCAGACCATAGATAAGAATAGTAACCGGCGCTATAGCCTTCGCCGGCAAAGACATGCCCAAAATGCATGGGCCAGTGGCGCGGGACAATCTCGTCGGGCATGCCGATGCCTGCCAACGAGCTGTTTTGCAGGGTTATCGGATCATAATTCTCCAAAGCCTGACTGTGGAAATCCATGTCCAAAAAGGCGGATGCAAGGAATTCCACCGTGGCGAATCCCTGATTGAAGTGACGCGCGGCAAGAAATTTGTCGCTCAGCGCCTGGGGCATGGGTTCGCCGGACTGGTAGTGCCGGGCGAAACGCGACAGCACCTCCGGTTCCTCAAGCCAATGCTCGAAAATCTGTGACGGCAGCTCGACAAAATCCTGCGCCACATTGGTGCCGGAGAGGCGCGGATAATGCACGTTCGACAAAAGGCCGTGGAGAGCGTGGCCAAATTCGTGAAACACGGTGCGGGCGTCATCGAAAGAAATTAGCGCCGGTTCAGCCTTCACGAAATTGGAGGTGTTGAGGATCAGGGGCAGCACATCGCCGTCCAGCTTTTGCTGATCGCGCAGGGAAGACATCCAGGCACCTTCCTGCTTGCCGGGCCGGGCGAAATAATCGCCATAGAATAGGCCCAGGATTTTTCCCTCGCGGGTGACGTCCCAGACGCGTACGTCGTGATGATAGACGGGAATGTCATGGCGCTGGCGGAAGCTGAGCCCGAACAGGCGCGATGCCGTGTCGAATGCGGCCGCGATCACATTGTCGAGGTTGAGGTAAGGCTTTAGCGCATCTTCGTCGAAATCATAACGGCGCCGGCGAAGCCTCTCGGCATAATAACGCCAGTCCCATGGCGCGAGCTTGAAATTGCCGCCTTCTTCCGCGATCAACGCCTGCAGGTCATTGCGTTCTTCCCGCGCCCGCCTCAGGGCAGGCGCCCACACCTTTTCCAGAAGGGCGCGCGCCTGGTCAGGCGATTCAGCCATTGTGTCCGCCAGCTTGTAGGCGGCATACGTGTCATAGCCCAGAAGTCTCGCCTTTTCGGCGCGCAGTTTGAGCGTTTCGGCTGTTATGGCCCGGTTGTTGTGGGTATTCGGATTGTCGCCCCGCGCCACCCAGGCCTTGAACAATTTCTCGCGCAGGCCTCGCTCTGAAGACGCTTGCAGGAAAGGCTCGACGCTGGAACGCGACAGGGTGACGGCATAGGGCGCGCCTATGGCTCGTTCCCTTGCAGTGGCAGCCAGCGCCCCTCGCAGTGAAGGCGATAATCCGGCGGTCTGTGCTTCACTAAGCGGCTCTGTATATTCCTCTTCATCTGCGAGCACATTCTGGGAGAATTCCGTGGCAAGCGTGGCCAGGCGCTGATTGATCCGGTCCATCCGCGCACGGTCTTCCTGCGACAGGCGGGCACCGGCACGCACGAAATCCAAATGAATGCGCTCCAGTACCTTGTGCGACTCCGCATCCAGGCCCAACTCCGCGCGACGCTGCCAGACGGCATCGATGCGCGTAAAGAGCCCGGCATTCAGGTAGATTGCATTGTGATGGGCGGAAAGGCGGGGCGCCATCTCGCGTTCGATTTCCTGAAGGGTTTCGCTGGTGGCCGCACCGGACAATACAGAGAAAACCGCGTCAACTTTGGAAAGCAGACTTCCGCTTTTCTCGAAGGCGATGATGGTGTTGGAAAAGCCAGGCGCCGCCGCGTCTTCCGCGATGCGGGCGATCTCGGCGTCATGTTCTGCGAAGGCCTGAGCATAGGCGGGCAGGAAATGCGCAGGTTGAATGCGATCAAGCGGCGGCGCCCCGAGCGGCGCTATCCATTCTTCAAGAAGTGGATTCACTTAATCCCCCAGGTGATCGTGACATCGGCGCCGATGGTTTCTTCGCCCATGGCGACAGGGACTGAAGCAGCGCGCGCCATAGCCGCGGCAGAGACTACGGGGCGGGGCCCCTCAATGCCGCTTTCGCTGATAGAAAGAATGGGACCGAGCGTCATACCGGCCGCCTTGGCGAAGGTCTCGGCCTTGGTGCGCGCATCGGCCACAGCTGACGTGCGTGCCTCCACCAGAAGAGCGGTTGGATCGTGGATGGAGAAACGGACGTCATTTATCTGGTTGGCGCCGGCTGCGACCAGCGCGTCCAGTGCCGATCCCAGCTTGCCGATCTCAGCCAATCGCACTTCAACCTGATTGCTGACTTGATAGCCCGTAACGCGTGGCGCTTCACCGCTTCCTGCGGCATATTCTGGATGGACAGAGAAATTCCGGGTCTGGATGTCTCTGTCGGCCACGCCCAGCTTTCTCAGAGATTGAAACACCGCCTGCATGTCTTTGTTGGCGGTGGCGAGGGCCGCCGCAGCGGTGGGTGCACCGACGCTTACGCCGGCGGAAAGCATGGCGATGTCCGGTTGGGCGCGCGCCTCGCCATGGCCGCTCATGCTGATCGTAGGTTGGTCTCGTGCGGGTTGAGCTGAGGCCAACTGCGGCATGGACAAGGCCAGCGCGAGCGCCGCCAACGGACAGATCTTCATAGGTCCTCGCTTCCTGTTCGCCCCATCATCAGTCGGCGCGGAGGCGGAACTTGGGCAAGTCTATCGAATCCGGCAGCGCCGGATACGCCGCATTGCAGGGCTTACGCTCAACCGAGGGAAAAACTTCAAGCCGCAGCAGCTCTGGCGCTGCCCGCCGGCAGGCCATAGCCGGATGCAAGCAGGAGGATGGCGAGAAACACGTGAAACCAGCGGTCGGCATCATTCATGGCGATCACGCCGAACATCATGTCACCGGCCATCGCAAAACCGGCAATAGCGACAAGGGCATAGATGACACCGATGATCTTGAGCGCCATGGACGGGCCGAGCCCTGTATAGGCCCCCGCCAATAGGACTACGCCGCTGACAATATGGACGATGTTATGGTTCGTATTGACGGCGAAAATTCCCGCCGGTGACGCGATAGGATTGGGAACAAAACCGATAAGACCGACAAGGACAAAGATTACCCCTAACACGATGGCAGCCATTCTGGTGTCGAGATTCATGTGCCCTCCTTCTTATGGTGATCGTTGGTATGCCCTCTCGAATTCTGCCGCGCTGTGCCGGCCACCGGCATTGGTGGGCGGGACCACCCGAAGAATAGTTGGGGGTACGACGGGCGCCATGCTCCGGCACCATAATATTGTTGATAGGCGGGCCCTTGTCCGGCAAAAAGACCGCGCCGATCAGGGCCAAAATTGCCATTTCGATCAGAAGCATGGGCAGCGACGGCCCGGCAATTTCCGCAATTGATGATTTTTCCCGGCTGATATACCCAGTGTCCGGGGCCTGTAGCTCAGTTGGTTAGAGCTGACCGCTCATAACGGTTAGGTCGCAGGTTCGAGTCCTGCCGGGCCCACCAGCGCTTTGTTCGCACGCGTTCGCGACCGTTCGTCGCTCGCAATTTATCCCAATAAAAACCGAGAGTTGTGGCCGCCATGCGACTAGGCTGTTCGCTGGTATCCCCGTAACACGCCTTTCGGGGAACCGATCGGCTGGTGGTACTGGTGTGACCCTTCCCAGGAATATTATTACCCCTACGTGACCTACTGCCCAGTCCCGTGGAAGGAGTGATCCCGCGCGAATAGTGAGGGAAGTACAGTTGGACTCAAATGCGGTGTCTGCTTAATGAATCGCGACCCGCGGACGATGGCCGGTGTAGGTTTTTCCCGGTCGTCTCTATCCAGGCCCAGACCTTTCTCTGCAAAAGCCAGAGTGGCAGTTGGCCACTGCCAAGAATTTGTTCATGAAATCCCTTGATGTCAAAGTGCGATTTTAGGTGCGCCTGAGCTTCATTTCGCAGATCCAGAATCGTTTTCATGCCTATAGAGTAAGCGCATGCCTGACCGGGCAGGACAGTTTCCCGGTCAACTTCTGCTTGAGCATCAGCTTGTGTCAGTCCTGCTGTAACCTTCAAATATTGAATGGCTTGCTCTCGCGACCATCGTTTGGCATGAAGTCCGGTGTCTGTGACCAACCGGGCCGCTCTGAATAATTCTTCTCGAAGCCGACCGATATTGCCACGAGGATCGCCCTTATAGAGCCCCATATCTTGCGCCAAATATTCAGCATACAACGCCCAACCTTCATCGTATGCCGGTATAATCAAGAGACGCCGTGCCAACGGGATGTTTGGAGTTTGTGCCACCAGAGCAGCTTCCAGGTGATGGCCGGGAATGCCTTCATGATAGGCAATTGTTGCCTCCTGCCAAACCGGCTTTTCCCGGAAGCTCTGTAGGCTGAGCGTGAGAAATCCCGCCCGGCGCGCGTCAAGTGATGGCGCTGTATAGCTTGCGGCCGGCGAATCCATATCGCTGAGTTGGGGTACGGCGCGCAATACAAGGGGAATTCTTGGCGCTGTTTCAAAATATTGGGTAACGAGAACGTCGGCTCGGCCCAAATACGTTCGATAACGGTTCAGGAGGTGATCGCCACTTAAGCCCGATGCAGCAGCTTGCTGGTTGCCGTTGTCTGTCAATGCCATCAATCTGGAAACAACCGATCCGCCGCCGCGGCCGATCTCCTTGAAAGCGGTATCTAGCTGGTCGGTCAGTCGTATGACTTCGCCTATTCCATAATCGTGAACCTGATCCGGGGTCATGTTCGTACTAGTAAAGTAGCGAAGTTGATCGCGGTAATAGGCCTCTCCGTCTTTAAAGCGCCATACACCTGCTTCGTGGCGGGCGGCAGCGAGCAGTGCCGACTCCGTCGAAATTAGATTGCGTGATGCAGGATAGAATTTATTCCGGACAGCAGCGACAGCTCGGTTTGTGAATTTGCGGCGTACTTCATAATCAATGCCAGCATTCGTCGCCTCAACCTGAATTTTCGCCACAAGGTCGTTATCTGTTGCCGGCTTTTCTATCATCGCCGTCATCTGCGAAATCGAGCCTTCGATAATGAAATCTGGTGGTACGACGCCCAATTTGGCTTGCCGCGCAATGTCCAAATTTACAGAGTTCAAAAGAGATGCAGCTGCTTCGATGGATTCGACATAGAAGCGCAGTGATTGCTCGTCGCGAATTGTCTGATTTAGAGTCAGCTTTTCAAAAAGATATTTCTGGATTCCGAATACCGGATTTATTGGGTAAAGATCTTCATCGGCCCCTAGCCAGGGGTATCTTTCATCATCTAGCTTTCGATCATAACTCCAAAGCAAGGAATCATAGGAAAGTTGATCATCGACCGACAGCTTTGCTCTATCCCATTTGAGCAGTTCCGACTTAAATCGTGTGAACTCTGCAAAGCGCGCATCACGTATGGCAGTGGAAAAATCGCCAAATTGGGCCCCATAGAGTTCCGTTGGCAATCCGGGCAGCAAGCCGGTTTGTCGTAGAACTTCAGGTTCTTGAAGGATTGTAATGGCAGCCTGGCGCTCGATGAGCATGCGAAATGTAAAAGGCGGTCCCCAAATCAAGTAGGCACACATGGAGACGAGGGCGATCGTCGCGATAGCAAAACATAAAAAAACCGGCTCATGTTCGTCTGTTTGCTGCGTTGCCTTGCGTTGGGAAGGCACGATGACGCGTCTACGCTACGGCAGAGCGCATTCGTCATAAACCCAGAGCCCAAGGTCAACGGCTCGTCCTAATGTCGCAATTTGACCTATCTCAATCCGCGGAGAGCGGGTATGCGGAAACGTGCGTCAATGGCGCATCGCTTCCGATTTGAATCTTTGCCACTTTGGGTGGGCGCGCCGCTTCGCTTCATGCCACCTCTGCTTTTGGGTCGGGCGCTATCCCAACTTGCTATCCGTTTGCGCCAGGCCCATCCCGAGCTCATGGAGCGTATGGGACCCTACGCGAATGTCACCTTCCTGATCGATCCGACCGACCTGCCGGTCGTCTTTCGCGTTCGGCCGGGAAATTCCCGTCCGGTCGCGTGTTTCAGCCGTCTTGCCCCCGCCGCCTGCGATGCGCGGATTGCGGCGCCCCTGGCTGTGCTCCTAGCCATGATACAGGGGACACTCGATGGCGATGCGTTGTTCTTTTCGCGGGATATGGACATCGAGGGAGATACCGAAGCAGTTCTGGCCTTGCGCAATGCCATTGATTCCATCGAATGCGATTTCGCGTCGGAGTGCGCGGCGCAATGGGGGCCACTTCGGCCCTTGGCGGAAAATGCCGCCCGCGGCGCGTTGCGGCTCCTGGAATATCAGTCCGGGGTCACGCTGTTGCGGCCGGCGGCATAATGGCCAGTCGCGCCAGACCGGAACTGGTTTGTCCGGCGGGTACCCCGGCGGCGCTTCGCGCCGCAATCGACGCCGGGGCGGACGCGGTCTATTGCGGCTTCAATGACGAGACAAATGCCAGGAACTTTCCCGGCCTCAACTTCTCGCGCGCCCAGATGCGGGCGGCAATCGAACACGCCCACCAGCGCGAAACCAAGATTTTCATCGCCATCAATACATTCCCGCAGGCGGGAAACGGGACTTTATGGCATCGCGCAATCGACGATGGCGCGGATTTCGGTGCCGACGCGGTGATCTTGGCCGATGTCGGCCTGCTGGCTTATGCCGCAAAGCATTATCCGGGGATGAGGCGCCACCTCTCGGTCCAGGCCGCTGCGTCCAGCGCCGACGCGATCGACTATTACGTCCAGACCTTCGGCGTGAGACGGGTTGTCCTGCCACGCGTCTTGACCATCGGCGAGATCACGTCCCTGAATAGCGAGATCGACTGTGAAACCGAAAGTTTCGTGTTCGGGGGGCTGTGTGTGATGGCAGAAGGTCGATGCTCACTCTCATCCTATGTCACCGGGAAATCGCCGAACATGAACGGTGTCTGTTCGCCGGCCAGCCATGTAACGTTTCGCCATGAGGGTGACGAGTTGCTGTCCGTGCTGGGCGACTACACGATTCACCGTGTCAATGCCGCGACCGCGACCCCTTACCCCACGGTCTGCAAAGGATGCTTTGCTACCGAGAAATTCAAGGGGCATTTGTTCGAGGATCCAGCCAGTCTGGACGTATCGGCGCTCATTCCCGAGCTGGCGGCTGCTGGGGTGACAGCCCTGAAAGTCGAAGGCCGCCAACGCAGCAGGGCCTATATAGATACCGTGGTGCGCGAACTTCGGCGCGCGATCGATTCCTTTGCCGCGGATATGCCCATCAAGACGGAAAGCTTGCGTTATCTCAGCGAAGGGCAGGCCACCACCCAGGGCGCCTATCGCAAGGCCTGGCGGTAGCGCCGTGCCACGAATTTCCCTCAGCCTGGGTCCCCTATTGTTTCACTGGCCAGCTGGGATGCAGCGCGATTTCTACGCGCGCATAGCCGACGAGGCGCCGGTCGATGTTGTATATCTGGGCGAAATCGTATGCTCGAAAAGGCTGCCGTTTGTCCGCGATGTCATCGAGGAAATCGCCGAACGCCTTCGCCGCGGCGGCAAGCAGGTTGTACTGAGCACGCTGGCGTTGATCACGCTTGCGCGCGAAAGGAAGGACAGCGCCGCACTGGTTCACGAGGCCGTTTGCGATGTTGAGATAAACGACATTGCAGCGCTGCGTTACCTCGCCGAGGGGCAGCCTTTTCATGTCGGCCCCCTCGTGAATGTCTATAATGAGGGGACCCTCGATGCGCTGGCCGCGCGTGGCGCCCGCTCATTCTGCCTCCCGCCTGAGCTTGCGATCGATGCGGTGACCGTGCTGGCGGAGCGGGCACGCCATCTCGATGTCGGGTGCGAGATATGGGGGTTCGGCCGCATTCCGTTGGCCATCTCGGCGCGGTGCTACCATGCCCGCGCCGAAGGCACGGCCAAGGATCAGTGCCAGTTTGTCTGTGCCCGTGATCTCGACGGCCGTCCTGTTCGGACAGCGGACGGTCGGGATTTTCTTGCCATCAATGGTGTCCAGACCTTGTCGCACACCTATTGCAACCTGGTCATCGACCTTGAAGCACTCACGCGCGCGCGGGTGACTTCCCTGAGGCTTTCACCCCATGACTGCGATATGGTCCTCATCGCCAAGGCTTTCCGCGACAGGCTCGACCGACGGACAGACCCACAGACTGCTTGGTCCCAGATCGAAGCGGCAGCGGGAGGCGTGACGTTTTCCAACGGATTCCTGTTCGGCGATGCCGGCTACAAATTTGTGGGCGCAGAGGGCAGGCCCTAGCGCGAGCTTTCGCGGAAGTGGCGCGCGTTGGAGATCACCATTGCCGCCATCGTTCCCAGCCAGCTGGCGGCGGCGATCCAGACGAAATCGCGGCCGATCTGTTGCAGAAGGGGAAATTGCGTCGCCAGCGAGAAGCGGAAGGTCGAAACCGAATACATTCCCAGCGGAAACACCAAACTCCACAGCGCCGGCGTGTAGCAAAGCGGAACGCGCTTGATCACATGCTTCCAGACGCCGAAAAGCACAAGAAGCGGAATCCACCAAGTTGCCCAGGCCCAGATCATCATCGTTACGCCGTCGATAAAGGGCTTGGATTCCGCCAGGAACCCGAGATCGGTGTCAGCCAGAATCAAGCTGGTGCCGGCATTGGCGCTGATCGCGGCGGCGCCCATAACCACCCACAGCAACGGCGAAAGATCCTCCGGCGCCAGCCGGAAGAAGAAAATCCGATAGCTGAAGAGGGTGACGAAGATCGCGTAGAGCGCCAAGCCGATGCCCCACAGCATGTGAACAGCAACATCGATTCCGAAAGCATAAGCCGGAATGCGCGCGGCGATCCGGACCCCGAGCAAGACCAGCGATTGGGTGCCCACGATTGCGATCAGCCACCCACCGTGAACCACATTCGCGTCTTGCGCTTCTTTGAGGAAGGTCAGGACGGCAAAGCTGAAATAGAGCAATGTGCTCCACAGCACGCACGCAAAGAGCCACAGCGCCACTGCGGAGCCGGCATAGCCGCGCAGGTCGAGTTGGATGCCAAATACATCCGACGCCGCGACGATCGTGAAAAAAGAGAACACCAAGCGGGGATTGGTCAGATCCTCCCAGACCAGACGGGAATGACGCGCCAAGCGCAGGATAAAGGCCAGCGTCAAGACCGGGTATGCGGCCAGATTCACATAGAGCAGAACTTGCGAAAGTCCGAACCAGTTCTCGAAAAAGAACGCGTTCGAGATAATGCCAGTCGCCATCACCAGCGCCGGATAACCCGGATAAAGATGGCGAAGATCGCCGTCCAACCGTGCCAACAGGGGACGAGGAGCCGATGGACCGCGCACAGGCGCTTCTTTCAGCATGCCGCATTACATGCTCAGCTCGGATTTCCCGTCACGTGTAGAATTTGCAGAAGTTTGATCTGGATCAATGCGTGCGCTCGATCGAGCATCGATTCGATTCGGCGCCGCCGCGACAAGCTATCCGATGCCGCAGACGCCGCCGTCCGCTATCATCGCAAATGCAACATGTCGCTTTGTACCAGCAGGATGTCCGCACAGAGGACGGCAAGGAGATCGAAAAGAAATTCAGACTGCTGGGCGTGCCCGATCCGGCCGCTGAGCTTTTGCAACGCCGTACCAGCCAGCGAACTCAACGCTTTGTCGCAATTCAGGAATCGCATCCGGTTCGACAAGCATCAAATGATCATCTGCGAAGGCGAGCCCGCCACCTCGATCTTCAACGTGACGCAAGGAGTTGTGAAGCTGGTCCGCTCATCGTCGGACGGACGGACTCAAATCGTCGGTTTCCGCGTGCCGGGGGAGTTTTTCGCAACGCCCGCATTCGAGCGCCATACCGTCACTGCGGTAGCTGTCACCGATGTCCAATTGTGCCGTTTTTCCCGGTCCAGACTGGCCGGATTGTTGCGCGAATATCCCGATCTGCTCGCGCGGCTATTCGAAATGAGCAGCGCGCAGTTGCTTGCCAGCGAAGATCAGGTTTTCCTGTTGGGACGACGCACCGCGCGGGAAAAGGTCGTGACGTTCCTTTTGGATTTTTCCAGCCGCACCCTGCTTGGCCGCCCGGAACCGCAGCGGCTGGTCCATCTGCCCATGGCGAGGGTGGATATCGCCGATTTTCTGGGGCTGACGATTGAAACCGTGTCGCGAGTTCTTTCGAGCCTCGTGCGTGAAGGCTTGATCACGGTTGGCATCTCGCGCTCAGTCCGGTTTGTGGATCTCCCCGCCTTGATGAGCATTGCCGGCGGCCCCGAGCCTGTCATTCGATAAAATCGAGATGTCGCACGAGAGCGCAGTCGCCGAACTTTCCGGATGCGCGGTCAATATTTGTAGGCGACCTGCAGCCAGGCAATGGACTTGTCGGGAAAGCCGCCAAGCCCGATTCCCGCACCGTGATAACTGGCATACTGCAGCAGTACCGCCGCCTTGTCGTAGTCGAATTCCAGCGCGGCATCGACCTCAGTGCCGAGCCCGGTACTGCCCGCGCCGGTCGTAAGCGCGGTCGAGAAATCGCGGTAGGCGGCGCTTGCCTTCACGGCGTCGATGTGGAGATCCCTGGCCAAGAAGGTCACGGGGTAAGCGCCCTGCACATATATATCGGCCAAGCCATTGACCGGCGTGGTGAGGAACAGATCGGCCCAGCCGTCGAACAGATGGGTGGTCGCAAGGGGGGTGGAGAAACCCAAAGTGCCGTTTCCTTGCAATTCTTCGTAGCCCACCGTCCCCGTGATACTGGCAAATGTCAGCCCCGCTTCTCCCCGCCAATAATCCAGGCTGAATGCCAGCGGGTTGTTTCCGTATGGGTTTTGGTGTGCGTATTCGCCTAGGAGTTGAGCAGACAAGTCTTCGGCAATGGCTTGGCTATAGCTTCCTTCCACGCCGAAGGTCGCGGTGGAGAGTTTTTGCGTGGCCAAACGGGCCGAGGCCGGTCCGTGGTTCTGCGAAAGGTCTAGGAGGTATCCGAACCCATCCAGCTTTAGACCAGGCACGCCTGCATATTCAGCATTGAAGAGATGGCAGTTGCAGTCATAGGCACCGGCGGGTCCGGTCGCGGGAACCGGCAGGTCTGGTCCGTAGACGCGATTGACACGATCGACATAAGAGTAGGTCAGCGTCAGCCCGGCTATCGAATTGTTGGCCAAGGTGGCGGCGTCGAAGGTCTGTTCATGCTGACGCCAGCCCGCATTGCCGACGAATCTCTGATCGCCAAGCAGAATGCGCTGCCGGCCAATCACGAGGCTTGTCGCGTAATCCGACGTGTAGGAAAGTTCGGCCCGGTTCAGCGCCGCCATTTGGGGATCAGCGACAATGGCATAGGCCGTGCGGCCATTGCGGGTGCTGTTGAAGGCATCATTGATGTCCCATATGCCGTCCATCTCGACTAGTGCAGTCAGGCCGTTCCATTCACCGCTCTGAACGCCCAGGCGTGCCCGAAGCGTGTCCGCGGTTGCGCCGATCGCTTTGCTCTGGTCGTCAACGCTTTCATAGCGCGCGCGAATATCGACCAGCGGCCGGGCGCCATCCAGCCAGGCGTCGAAAATGGAAGCGGCCTGCGCTTCCGAGGAGAGCGCGATGAAGCTCAGAGCAAAAGCACATGTCCCGCGTGTGATATTTCCAATGGCCATGGTGCCTCGCTCGATCCTCGCGGCCAGTCGTAGCGAAAGCAGCGCAATTCGACTTGATCTGGCGCAAGGCCACCTAAGATGCCGCGGCGGAAAGGGCCGGAAGCCATAACAAAACAGCACGTGCCATTTGAGGGGGCGAGGATGGAAGGTGGGTAATCTCACAGCACCAAAGTCTCGACCAGGGAATGCGGCGCAGCATCTCCACGGCTCAGCCGGATGAGATGCGTGGCCTCGGCAAGGCCTTTTTTGATCCGCGGAATCCTGAGCGCGCAGCGGCACAGCGGCTGGGACGCCTTGATCCGGATCAAATCCAAAGACCATGGCACTATATCAGATTTTTAAAATGGCGATGTATGAAGCCCGATTTATCGATCACCGAGACGCAATCTTCGCGACCCAATGTTCGGCGCAGGGGGCGCGATAGGGCGGCAAAAGAATACGCCTACAGGATGTTAAAGGGCGAGCGCACGACTAACAGTCATCGCGGTGCGTGGCAGAGCACAGAATAGCCAACCCATTGATAGGTAAGTACATCCTCAGCGCGATTTGGTTTCTGCCGGGCCCACCAGCGCTTTATTCGCCAGCGATGCGTCGGCGCATCTCGCCAAAGAAAAAAACGGGGCGCGCGCGGAGCCCGCAACTGGACCTTCTCTGCGGTTTGTTGACTTGTCTGCTTCGAGCACTTTTAGTTGCAGCCGTGCCGTCGGGGGGCACACAAAATGTATCGCAACCACATCCGTTTGGCGTACTGCGGCGCCGCGCTCATCTCCTTGCTCGTTGTAGTTTCGTGCTCGCCTCGGAAGCCTTTGCCGCCGGACGCTGCGTCGCCTTTTACCTACAAAGAAGTAATGATCCCGGTGCGGGACGGAGCGCGGCTGCAAACCGTGATTTTGACACCTAGGGGCCGTTCTGGCGCATTGCCAATCCTTTTGACTCGCACGCCGTACGGCGTCCCCGACAAAGCGCCTGCTACTATGCCGGAGGATCTCAAGGCACTTGCACGAGACGGATATATCTTTGTCATACAAAACGTACGGGGGCGGTTCAAATCAGAAGGGGTCTTCAGCATGAATAATGCCGGCCCCAATGCGCCGAATGAGATTACGGACGCCTATGACACCATAAACTGGCTGGTGAGGAATATCCCGAACAACAACGGACGCGCCGGCATCTATGGGATTTCCTACAGCGGCTTCACTTCCGGCGTCACACTGCTCAATCCACCATCGGCACTAAAAGCGGTGAGCGAGCAGGCCTCTCCCACGGACGAGTGGATGAATGATGATTTTCATCATAATGGGGCTTTGCGCGAAAGCTATGCCTTTGAATATTCTGTGATGGAGGAGGCGTCGAAGACAAAAAACACGCATTTTGATTTCGACGACTACGATACATACCAGTGGTATCTCAAATTGGGGCCGCTTTCGAACGTCAACGACAAATATCTGCACGGATCGCTGCAGTCCTGGAATGACATAGTCGCACATCCGGACCATGACGCGTATTGGAAGGCGCAAGACTGGGTTCACGCGCTGCATGGTACGCATGTGCCTGTACTCAATGTCGCCGGCTATTGGGATCAGGAAGACCCATGGGGGCCGTGGCAAATTTTCCGCCATGCTGGTGAAAGCTCGGATCATATCGATTTCGTTGTGGCTGGCCCCTGGTATCACGGTGGTTGGTCGAGGGAACCGAGGGGCGACAAGATCGGCATGATCCCGCTCGGGCAGGACACGGCGCGCGAATTTCGCGAAGACATCCAAGCCCCGTTTTTCCGCTACTATCTTCACGGCGATGGGCCGAGGCCCAATTGGGTCGCTAAGAGCTTCCAGACAGGCTCTAACGCCTGGCATAGCTATGCGAGCTGGCCTCCGCCGAGCGCGAAATCAACTAATCTTTATCTGCACGCGGATGGGACACTTTCGTTCGAGGCGCCCACGACTCAAGCCGAACCGGCTCCCCATCGCGAATATATTTCCGATCCGGCCAACCCGGTACCCTACCGCCGCCGGCCCATCTCGCCCACTTATCCGGGTGGAGATTGGACAACTTGGGAGGCGTCCGACCAGCGCTTCGTTGATCATCGACCGGATGTGCTCACATATGTCAGCGCTCCTTTGACCCAAAACGTGACGATCACTGGGCCTCTTTCGGCTGTTCTTTATGCCTCCAGTTCGGGA
>Ga0126381_100002987_pt1 | contig 18397 bp, 12 predicted proteins | sample PanSoiMetPlot_28_FD_96465 | JGI IMG/M metagenome (GOLD analysis project Ga0126381, IMG submission 96465) | Tropical forest soil microbial communities from Panama - MetaG Plot_28 | ecosystem: Environmental > Terrestrial > Soil > Tropical forest > Bulk soil | place: Panama | collected 2016-02-17
GAGAGAGCGATGATGCGGCGCGTAGGGTCGGCGGCACGCACGCCGAGCGCGGCGGGAATCGTCCATCCGAGCGGACCGGCCTGACCGCAGTTGATCCAGTTGCGCGGCTTGTACACATGCAGGAACTGTGCGGCGGCGATCTGCGAGAGCCCGATGGTAGTGACGTAGCAGGTGTCGTTGTCGTCGAAGGCGCGATTCAGGCACTGATACACGCGCTGCGGCTTCATCGGCACGTTTTCGAAGTTGGTCTTGCGCAACATGGTCCGCTTGCGCTCGCGGCATTGCTCGACCCAGTCCGAGCGATCCTTGAGCTTGCCTGCCGCCTTCCATTCGCGCGCGGCTTCAACGAAAAGCTCCAGCGCCGCCTTGGCATCCGACACGATGCCGTAGTCCGGCGCGAACACACGACCGATCTGCGTCGGCTCGATGTCGACGTGAACAAACTTGCGCCCCTTGGTGTAGACCTCGACCGATCCGGTGTGGCGATTGGCCCAGCGGTTGCCGATCCCCAGCACGAAGTCGGAGGCGAGCATGGTGGCGTTGCCGTAGCGATGTGACGTCTGCAGGCCGCACATGCCGACCATCAGCGGATGATCGTCAGGAATCGCGCCCCATCCCATCAGTGTCGGTATGACGGGCACACCGGTTACTTCTGCGAACTGCACGAGCAGTGCGGAAGCGTCGGCGTTGATGATCCCGCCGCCAGCGACGATAAGGGGGCGCTCTGCCTCGTTGAACATCGACAGCGCCTTGTCGATCTGCCGGCGCGTGGCCTTCGGCTTGTACACCGGCAGCGGCTCGTAGGTTTCGGGGTCGAATTCGATTTCCGCGATCTGCACGTCGAAGGGCAGATCGATGAGCACGGGCCCGGGCCTCCCGGAGCGCATGAGATGAAACGCCTGCTGGAAAGCGCGCGGCACCTGTGCTGGTTCGAGCACGGTGGTCGCCCACTTGGCAACCGGCTTGGCGATCGCCTGGATGTCGACGGCCTGGAAGTCCTCCTTGTGCATGCGCGCCCGCGGTGCCTGACCGGTGATGCACAGGATCGGAATTGAATCGGCTGACGCGGAATACAGACCGGTGATCATGTCGGTCCCCGCCGGACCCGACGTGCCGATGCACACGCCGATGTTCCCCGAGGCAGCGCGCGTATAGCCCTCGGCCATGTGCGACGCGCCTTCGACGTGTCGCGCGAGGATGTGGGCGATGCTGCCGCGCGCTTTGAGCGCCGAATAGAGCGGATTGATCGCGGCACCGGGGACGCCGAAGGCGGTGGTGACGCCCTCGCGCTCCAACACGTGGACGGCGGCATCGATGGCTCTCATCTTGGGCATGGGGATCTCCTGCAAAGGGATTCGGGGTGCTGACTAGCCGCCATCCTATAGCTAAAAATGTAGAAGGATAAGATGATATAAACTCAACGTATTCGATACTGGATGTATCGAATCAGCCGTGGACAAACTCAAGCAGATCGAGGCATTCGTTGCCGCAGTGGACACCGGCAGTCTGGCCAAGGCGGCGGCCAGGTCCCAGGTCACGCCGGTGATGATCGGTCGGCGAATCGACGCGCTCGAGCGGCGGCTCGGAATTCGACTCATGCACCGCTCGACGCGACGCCTGGTGCTCACCGAGGAAGGCGCGATCTATCTCGAGCATTGCCGGCGGCTCGTTTTCGAGCTGGATCAGGTGGAGTCGGCCATCAATAACGGCCGTCACAAGGCGACCGGGCACTTGGTGGTTTCGGCGCCCGCCGCGTTCGGACGCAAGCATGTCGCACCTCACGCGCCCTCGTTCGTTACGCGCAATCCCGACGTTCGTATCTCCTTCGGCCTCACCGACCAGGTCGTCGATCTCGTTCGCCTGGGCTTCGACATGGGCGTTCGCATCGGGGGCGCGATCGATCCCAGCTTTGTGGCGGTCAAGCTCGCGTCGAATCGGCGCGTAGTCTGTGCCGCGCCGGCGTACCTCGAGCGACGTGGCGTGCCGCGCACGTTGGACGATCTTTCCCGCCACAACTGTCTCGCATTCAACCTTCAGGGCGGGCAGCAGGGCGGCTGGCATTTTCGGGATGCAGAAAAACCGGTCACCGTCCGGGTGTCCGGAAACCTCGAATGCAACGACACCGAGCTCTTGCATCGCTGGACGCGCGAGGGTCTGGGGCTGTCGTGGCGCTCGACCTGGGAGATCCAGGCCGAGCTCGCACGAGGAGAGTTAGTGACTGTGCTCGATGAATACGCGCTGCCGCATTACGACATCCTGGCGGTCTACCCGCAGCAGCGACACGTGCCGGCCAAAGTGCGCTTTTTCATCGAGCACCTGAAGCGCACCTGGGGGGAACCCGGCTACTGGATGCGAGCGAGCTAGCACCTAGGAGGCACGGGTAGTCGCGCACGTTACGCATGCTGCGGAGCGAGCGCCGACAGGTCTTCCGCGTGCTCGTCCAAGTCGACTGCGATCTTGCCGTCGAGCACCTGGCGTGCCTGTACCTTGTCGATGTCTTTCTCCCACGCCGCGACGACAACCGTCGCCACGCAGTTGCCGATCAGGTTGCCCAGCGCACGGGCAATGCCCATGAACCAGTCGACCGAGAGCACGAGCACCAGTCCAAGCACTGGAATGTCGGGGATCGCCGTCAGCGTTGCAGCCAGAATGACAATGGCCGAGCCCGGAACGCCGTGGGCGCCCTTGGAAGTGATCAGCGCGACGCCGAGAATCACCAGAAGATTCGTCAGCGAAAGCGGGGTATTGGTGGCCTGCGCGATGAACACCGCTGCGAGCGTCAGGTAGATCGAGAATGCGTCGAGGTTGAACGAATAGCCCGTGGGAATCACCAGGCCGACGGTCGAATCCTTGATCCCCATTTTCTCGAGTTTGCGCATGACCTGCGGCAGCACGCTGTCCGATGAGGCCGTGCCGAGCACGATCAGCAGCTCGTCTTTCAGATACCGGATGAACTTGAAGATCGAGAAGCCTGCGACGCGGAGTATGCCGCCCAAAATGACAACGACGAAGATGGTCACCGTTGCATAGAACAGGACGACCAGATAGCCGAGTTGCTTGAGCGATCCCGCGCCGTACTTCCCGACCGTGAAGGCGACCGCTCCGAGGACGCCCAGAGGAGCCAGCCGGACGATGAAATACATCATCTTGAACAAGGCGTGGGAGATGCGCTCGATCAGATCTGCCACCGGCTTTCCGGCATCACCGATCAGGGACAAGGCGCAGCCGAAGGTCACCGAGATCAACAGCACTTGCAGCACGTCGCCGTTGGCGAACGCCCCGACGAAAGTCGTCGGAATGAGCCTGAGAAGGAAGTCGACGGTGCCGGAGCTTTTCACCTGAGCTGCCGTATCGACATACGACTTGAGCGACGACGGGTCGAGAGACTTGGGATCGATGTTCATCCCCACGCCCGGCTCGAAGAGGTAGGCGAGCGCAATGCCGAGCATGAGCGCAATGGTCGTGACCACCTCGAAGTAGACAACGGCCTTGACGCCGACGCGCCCCACTTTCTTCAGGCTCCCCGCGCCGGCGATGCCGTGCACGACGACGCAGAAGACAATCGGCGCGATGAGCACCTTGATCAGCTTGATGAACGCGTCGCCCAGCGGTTTGAGACTCGTCGCGAACGTCGGCAAGAACACTCCCAGCGCGATGCCGACCAGCAGTGCGATCGCCACCTGACCGAAAATGGATTTGAAGAACTTGGGCATGGCTTCCTCCTTAAGGACCGTCGAAGCGCGGAACAGATCGTTCCTGGCTGCTTCTGTGGTTGGTTACGTTTCGCGTCGCGCAGACGAGCGTGACTCGGGCGTCCTTGCCGCGGAACGGGAGCTCCTGCTGGCCGCTCCACGTTTCGCGCCCGCGGCGACGGCATCTCGCTCGCCTCCGTCGGCATCGAGAAGTTCGCGCAACTGCCGCACCGGGTCCACCGTCCGGCGGTTGCGCAGCCCCCTCTCCACGCTTTCCAGATGTTGCGACATCAGTCGGACCGCCTGCTCCGCGTCGCGGCTGCGCAGGGCTTTGAGAACCTCCGCGTGCTCGTCGGCCGAATGCGAAGCGTCCTGGCCGGATTGATACAGCATTGAGATCAGGTTGGTGCGCATAGTGAGGTCGCGAACCAGCCTCGTCACCACGGCGTTGCCCATCATCTCGGCGATCTGCACATGAAAGTCGGTGAGCAGATGGGTGCGCAGGGCGGTGTCGTCGCCGACGATCGCGTCGCGCTGTCGTCGCAGGTGTTGCTCCAGCGCGCGCAGTTGCGTCGCCGTAGCGACCGGGACGAAGGCGCGGAGTAGGGCCCCTTCCACCAAGCGCCGCGCGGCGAAGGTGTCGCGAATTTCGTCGTCGCTCGGCTCGATGATGAACCAGCCTTTCTTCGCGCGCACGCCTACCAGTCCCTGGGCCGCGAGTTGCGTCAGCGCCTGGCGGACAATGGTACGGCTGACGCCGAACACCTTGGCCAGGTCGCCTTCGCTCAGCCGCGTCCCCGGAGCCAGACGCTGGTCGGCGATTGCGCGCAGCACCGAAAAGGCGATGCGCTCGGCGCGCGTGCCCGCGCCCGCTGCGGCCGCATTGGCCTTGGATAGTGAAAGCATGGTATCCATTACTTGTATACAAGAATAGAATACAGAAATGGACGTTGTCAATACCCCTTGCAGCTAACGCTTCACATCGTCTGCCAACCTCTCCTTGCGGCCGCCCGTCAGCGTCGGCGCCGACGATGTTTTGCCGGCCCGGCAGAGGCGTGAATCGCCCCCACGTGCGTGCATTGCTCGATGAGCGTGGCCCCCTCAGCCAGCAGAAAGGCCTTGAACGCCGAAGCGGCGGGAGAGAGCCGCTTCTGCCGCCGATGCACCACGTACCAATTCTCCATCAGCGGAAAGCCCGCGACGTCGAGGACAACCAGGCTGCCGACCTTGAGCTCGAGCGCGATGGCGTAGGCGGAAAGAAAAGTGAGCCCCATGCCGGCGATGACTGCCTGCTTGATCATTTCGTTGCTGCCGAGCTCCATCGACAAATCGAGTCGGGGAAGCCAGTGGCCGAAGCCGTGAGCCATCGCGCCGCGCGTGTCCGAGCCCTGCTCGCGAACCACGAAGCGCTCGCCGGCAATGAGCGACAGCGGAATGCGCCGGCGGCGGGAGAGCGGATGCGACGGAGGCGCGACGACGACGTATGGGTGAGGTGCGAATGATTCGGCCTGAAGCCCCGGATCCTCGGGAAGGCGCACCATCACTCCCAGATCGGTTCGATTTTCTCCGATGCGCCGTAGCACCTCGGCGCGATTGACCACGCCCAAGTTGAGCGAGACGCCGGAATAGCGGCGGTGAAACGCGGCCAGAAGATGCGGAAAGAAATAGTCGCCCGCGCTGATCACCGTCACGTTCAGCTTGCCCTTCGAGGCGCCCTTGTGCTGCTGCATGGCCTCGTCGACTTCCTGAAAGTGCTGGATGATCGACCGGCCGTGCTCCAGCATGTCCATGCCGGCAGCCGTGAGATACACCTTCTTGCCGAGCTGCTCGAACAATGGCAATCCGGCGTGCTCCTCGAGTTGCCTGACCTGGGTCGAAACGGCCGGCTGCGTGAGGTGCAGTTCGCTCGCAGCGCGCGTGAAGCTCAAGTGCCGCGCTACGCATTCGAAGATCTTAAGTTGGCGCAGGGTGGCGTTCTTCATCGAGCCTTCCGACTCATAAATGATACTTTATTGTACTGATAAAAATGTTTAACTATCCCTTATAGTCACCTGGGCATAGCATCTCCTTCGTTCCGACGCTCCGTGATCGGCAGGCGGGTAAAAGCGAAACCGAACCTGCGACGGAGTAGCCCGCGCCACAAGTCGCGTGCGGACACGAGCCGGATGTTCTTGAAGTCGCCGGCTAGGAGAAGCGCAACGTAGCACGCGCCGCCCAACAAGATCCTCGAATTCGAAGCGGACTCAGAAGCAACATCGATGTGAGGCCTCTCCGGTCGTTGCCCGGAGCACCGGCGATAGGTGCGGCGTGCCCGCATGCCGGTCGACGCGAACTTGTGTCGGTCCACATCCTAAGTCGCTTCGGCTGCCAAGCCGGTGCAGGAGGAATGCATGAGTTCGGATGTGGGCTCCAGGAGCCTTTCCGCGATGACGACGCGGCCGGCTTCTTATCGATGGATGCAGCTGGTGATAGGCATCGTCTGCATGGCGATGATCGCCAACCTGCAGTATGGCTGGACGTTGTTCGTCAATCCAATCGCAGACAAGACCGGGTGGACGAAGGCCGCGATCCAGGTCGGCTTTACCATCTTCGTTCTCACCGAAACTTGGCTGGTTCCGGTTGAAGGTTACCTGGTCGACCGCTTCGGACCCCGTCCGGTAGTGCTCGTTGGCGGCATCCTCTGCGGAATCGGGTGGGTGATGAATGCTTTCGCCACCTCCCTAGTAGTGCTCTACGTCGCCGCCGCCGTCAGCGGCATCGGGGCCGGAGCCGTCTACGGAACCTGCGTCGGCAATGCGCTGAAGTGGTTCCCCGATCGCCGCGGACTCGCAGCGGGTCTCACGGCCGCCGGATTCGGAGCGGGCTCCGCCCTGACGATTCTGCCCATCTCCGCGATTATCAGGTCGAGCGGCTACGAAGCGGCGTTCCTGTATTTCGGCATCGGACAGGGACTGGTGGTCACCCTGCTTTCCCTGTTCCTGACCGATCCGCGGCACGTGCGCAGCCCGGCGCTCGCCAGGAAGGCCTCGACTCCGTCCGCAGTCGCCGCCGTGCAGCAGTCCCGCGCCGATTTCCGGCCGATGGAAGTGTTGCGCAAGCCCGTCTTCTGGGTGATGTATGTCATGTTCGTGCTGGTCGCCGCGGGCGGCCTGATGGCGACGGCGCAGCTCGGACCCATCGCCAAGGATTTCCAGCTCGCCGACACGCCGGTGAGCCTCATCGGGATCACTCTGCCGGCACTCACGTTCGCGCTTGCCATCGACCGCGTGCTCAATGGGTTGACACGCCCATTCTTCGGCTGGGTGTCGGACAATATCGGGCGCGAGAATACGATGTTCATCGCCTTCGCGCTGGAAGCGGTCGGCATTCTCGCGCTGTACAAGTTCGGCCAGCATCCTGTCGCCTTCGTGATTCTCACCGGCATCGTGTTCTTTGCCTGGGGCGAGATTTACAGCCTGTTTCCCTCGACGACGACAGACACCTTCGGCTCCAAGTTCGCCGCTGCGAACGCCGGCCTCATGTACACAGCCAAGGGAACCGCGTCGCTGCTCGTTCCGCTGTCGAGCGTGTTGGTTTCCCTGACCGGAGGCTGGCACGCGGTGTTCATTGTCGCGAGCATCATGAACGCGGTGGCGGCCCTCATGGCATGGCTGGTCTTGAAGCCGATGCGACGTGCCTACATCGAGGGCGCGAACCGATCGATGCCCGTGGCGCGCGTTGTGGAAGCGTAATCGCTGCGCGCGCCGGCCTTCTTCTTCCGGAGTCGAGTCCATGAACCCACGCATCAGCCGCACATTTTTCGTTCACGCGGGCATCAAACCTGCTTGCGCGCTGTTGCTCGGTCTCGCGGCGCTGCTGCCGCTTTCACCTGCGTCAGCGCAGCCTATCGTCATCAAGTTCAGCCACGTCGTCGCCGAAGACACGCCGAAGGGGCGCGCCGCGATCTATTTCAAGAAGCTCGCAGAAGAGCGAACGCGCGGTCGCGTCAAGGTCGAGGTCTACCCGGACGGCCGGCTTTACAGGGACGCCGACGAGATCGCCGCGCTGCAAAAGGGACAGGTCCAGATGCTGGCGCCCAGCCTCGCCAAGTTTGGCCCGCTGGGTGTTCCCGAGTTCGAGCTGTTCGATCTGCCTTACGTCTTCGACAACTACGCGCAGCTTCATCGCGTCACCTTTGGCCCGATCGGGCGCGAGCTTCTGAACAAGCTGCAACCCAAGGGGATCGTGGGTCTCGCTTACTGGGACAACGGCTTCAAGCAGATGAGCGCCAACACGCCGCTCAAGAAACCTGAAGACGTAAAGGGGCTCAAGATGCGGGTGCAGCCATCGGCTGTCCTGCAGGCGGAGATGCGTGCGCTCGGAGCGATCCCGGTGACGATGGATTTCACGGCGACGTATCAGGCGCTCAAGTCCGGCACCGTCGACGGAACCGAGAACCCCGCGTCCAACTTCTACACCCAGCAGATGCAGGACGTGCAGAAGTACATGGCAGTGACCTACCACGGATTCATCGGCTATGCGGTCATCGTCAACAGGAAATTCTGGGAAGGCCTGCCCGCGGATGTTCGCGCCAACCTCACCGGCGCGATGCGCGACGCGACCATTTTCGCCAACGACATCGCGTCCGAAGCGAACAACGACGCGCTGGCGGAAATCGAGCGCACCGGCAAGACGCAGGTCCTGCGTTTGTCGCCGAGCGAGCGCTCGGAATGGAAGCGCGCGCTTCTAGGCGTCCATCGTGAGATGGAGGGGCGCATCGGCAAAAGTCTGATTCAGGCGGTCTACGCCGAGACCGGCTTCAACCCCGCGAAACCCTGACGCTCAACTCGTCCGCGACACAGGACTCCTACTCGACAGAGGCAGAACATGGACAAGGCACTCTCCGGCATTCGCATTCTCGACATGACTCATGTGCAGGCGGGTCCCACCGCGTCGCAGTTGATGGCGTGGCTCGGTGCGGACGTCATCAAATTCGAGCCGCCCACGGGCGACGTGACGCGCGGACAGCTGCGCGACGTGCCGAACGCCGACAGTCTGTATTTCACCATGTTGAACTGCAACAAGCGATCGATCACCGTCAACATGAAGAATCCCATGGGCAAGGAGGTGTTCATCGCGCTGCTCAAGAAATGCGATGTCGTGATGGAGAATTTCGGTCCGGGCGTGCTCGACCGCCTCGGCTTTTCCTGGCCGAAGATCCACCAGATCAACCCGGCGATCATTCTGGCGTCGATCAAGGGTTTCGGCAGCTCGGGTCCGTACGCCGATTTCAAGGCCTATGAAAACGTTGCCCAGGCGATGGGCGGGTCGATGGCGACCAGCGGCTTCATGGACGGTGCACCGCTGGTGACAGGTGCGCAGATCGGCGACTCCGGGACCGGGCTGCATCTGGTGATCGGCATCCTGGCTGCGCTGCAGCAGCGTCATCGTACGGGACAGGGACAGTTCGTCGAGGTGGCGATGATGGACAGCGTGATGAACCTGTGCCGGGTCAAGTTCCGCGACCACCAGCGACTCGCCCGCGGCGGGCTCGCGGAGTACTCGATGCCGACCGAAGGCATGAAGTACACGCCGCGTTCGGGCAACGACTCGGGCGGAGGCCAGCTCGGCAACGCCATCCGTTGCAAGCCCGGCGGACCCAACGATTATCTCTACGTGGTCGTGCAGGAAGCGGTGTGGGATGCGCTCGCCCGACGCATCGGCGGCGAGAAGCTCGCGACCGACCCACGCTTCGCCAAGATCGCAGACCGGCGGAAGAACCAGCAGGCGATGTGGGAGCTCCTGACCCATTTCGCCTCGGGATACTCCAAGTGGGAGCTGATGCAGATCCTGAACGAGATCGATGTCCCCTGCGGGCCGATCATGGGCACCGATGACCTGATGCGCGACGAGCATGTCAAGGGACGCGAGATGGTGGTCGAGCTCGACCACCCGCAGCGGGGACGCTGGCACAACGTCGGCATGCCGATCAAGCTCTCTGCATCGCCTGCTCAAATCGATCGCTCGCCCTTGCTGGGCGAGCACACCGACGAAATCCTGCGCGACGTGCTGCATCTGCACGAAGCGGAGATCGAGACGATGAAGGAAGCAGGCGCCTTCAGCAAGGAGCCGCCCAAGGTCAAGGAATATCACCCGCTTCGCGAAGCGGGCTGAAGGCGATCAGCTTCGTTTGGCGCGTTTGTAGATCGGAGATGCCATGAACGTTCACGAATACCAAGGCAAGGAAATTCTGCGCAAGTACGGCGTTGCGACACCCCGTGGCATGCCGTGTTTCTCGGTGGCGGAAGCTGAGGAAGCGGCCCGCAAGCTGGGCGGCAAGGTGTGGGTGGTGAAGGCTCAGATCCACGCCGGCGGTCGCGGCAAGGGCGGTGGAGTGAAGGTCGCCGAGTCGCTCGACGAGGTTCGCTCGCACGCCAAGACGATTCTCGGCATGACGCTGGTTACCCACCAGACCGGTCCCGAAGGTCGCGTGGTCAAGCGCCTGCTGATCGAGGAGGGCGCCGACATCGCCAGGGAGCTCTATGTGGGCATGGTCGTCGATCGCGGCACGCAGCGCGTCACGCTGATGGCGAGCTCCGAGGGCGGCATGGACATCGAAGAGGTCGCGGCACGCACGCCGGAGAAGATTCACAAAGCGGCGATCGATCCGGCGCTCGGCCTGACCGACGCCGAGGCAGACGCGCTCGCGCGCAAGATCGGCGTGCCTGATGCTTCGGTGGCCGAAGCGCGCCGATTCATGCAGGGGCTCTACCGTGCCTTCATCGAGTGCGACGCGTCGCTCGCCGAGATCAATCCGCTGATCCTCGCCCGCGATGGGCGGGTGCTGGCGCTCGATGCCAAGCTCAACTTCGATTCCAATGCGCTGTTCCGCCACCCGGAAATCGCGGCGCTGCGCGATCTCGACGAAGAGGATCCGGCGGAAATCGAAGCGTCGAAATACGATCTTTCGTACATCTCTCTCGGCGGCAACATCGGCTGCCTGGTCAACGGCGCGGGGCTGGCGATGGCTACCATGGACACCATCAAGCTCTATGGCGCCGAGCCCGCCAACTTTCTCGACGTTGGCGGCGGCGCCACGACCGAAAAGGTCACCGAGGCGTTCAAGCTGATGCTCAAGAACCCGAAGGTGAAGGGCATCCTGGTCAACATCTTCGGCGGCATCATGCGCTGCGACACCATCGCTGAAGGCGTCATTGCCGCCGCGCGCGACGTGAAGCTCGACGTGCCGCTGGTGGTGCGCATGAAGGGCACCAACGAGGATATAGGCAGGAAGCTCTTGGCGGACTCCGGCCTTCCCATCATTTCCGCCGACAACATGGCCGATGCGGCGCAGAAGATCGTCGCCGCGGTTGGAGGCAGGGCTGTCTCTCCCGCCAGAGCGGAGGTAAAGGCATGAGCATCCTGGTCAACAAGGACACGAAGGTCATCACGCAGGGCATCACCGGCAAGACCGGGCAATTCCACACGCGGATGTGCCGGGAATATGCCAATGGGGCGAACTGCTTCGTTGCCGGCGTGAACCCGAAGAAAGCCGGCGAGAAGTTCGAAGGCATTCCGATCTACGGCACAGTCAAGGAAGCGAAGGAGCGCACCGGCGCCACGGTGTCGGTGATCTACGTTCCGCCGCCGTTCGCCGCTGCGGCGATCGACGAAGCCGTCGATGCCGACCTCGATCTCGTCATCTGCATCACCGAAGGCATTCCGGTCGTCGACATGATCCGCACCCGCAGCCGGATGCTCGGCAGGAAGACCATTCTTATCGGACCCAATTGCCCGGGCGTCATCACGCCGGACGAGATCAAGATCGGCATCATGCCTGGCCACATCCACAAAAAGGGACGCATCGGAGTCGTTTCGCGGTCCGGCACGCTGACCTACGAGGCCGTGGGTCAGCTAATGGAGCGCGGACTCGGCCAATCGAGCTGTGTGGGGATCGGCGGCGATCCGGTCAACGGTTTGAAGCACATCGACGTCATGAAAATGTTCAACGCCGATCCCGACACCGATGCCGTGATCATGGTTGGCGAGATCGGTGGCGATGCGGAGGAGACCTGCGCCCGCTGGATCAAGGATCACATGCAGAAGCCGGTAGTGGGCTTCATCGCCGGTGTGACGGCACCGCCTGGCAAACGCATGGGTCACGCCGGCGCGATCATCTCCTGCGGCAAGGGGACCGCGCAGGAGAAGCTGGAAGTGATGGAAGCGTGCGGCATCAGGGTGACGCGCAATCCCGCCGAAATGGGAAGGCTGCTTGAGTCTGTTCTCTGACCGTTCGAGCGCGACCGTCATCCCGATCGCCGATGCGAATCGGCCTCGCACACGCGTACGCGCGCGGCCCAAGGGCCGTGCCGTCGACGCACAAGCGCTCAAGCAGGTGCGCGAGCTGCTCGACGCGCCGCGGCGCCGCGATCTTTTGATCGAGTTCCTGCATCGAATCCAGGACGCCTACGGATGCATCTCCGCGGAACACGCCGTTGCGCTCGCCGAGGAGATGAAGCTTGCGCACACCGAGGTCTACGAGGTCGCGACCTTCTATCACCACTTCGACGTGGTGAAGGAAGGCGATGCGAAGCCAGCGGCGCTCACCGTGCGCGTCTGCGAAACGCAATCCTGCGCGATGGCGGGGAGTCATGAGCTGCTCGCGCAATTGCAGTCGCGCTTGGGCCCCGCGGTTCGTGTCATCCCCGCGCCGTGCATCGGCCGCTGCGATAGCGCGCCTGCGGTTTGCGTTGGGCGTCGCCCTGTCGATCGCGCCGACGTCGCATCGGTAGAAGCCGCAGTCAAAGCGGGGGAACTGGAAGCCCCGAAAGCCGACTATATCGACTACGCTCGCTACCACGCAGACGGTGGTTATCGCCTCCTGACCGATTGCGTCGCCGGCAAGCACAGCGCTGAAGGGATCATCAGAACGCTGGAGAGCTCGCAACTGCGCGGCCTCGGCGGCGCAGGATTTCCAGCTGGTCGCAAGTGGAAGATCGTTCGCGCCGAAGCTGCACCGCGTTTGCTCGCCGTCAACATCGACGAGGGCGAACCGGGCACCTTCAAGGACCGCTATTACCTCGAGCGCGATCCACATCGCTTTCTCGAAGGCATGCTGATCGCTGCGTGGGCGGTCGGTATCGAGGCAGCTTACATCTACCTGCGCGACGAGTACGCCGGCTGCAGAGCGATTCTGCAGACCGAGCTCGCGAAGCTCGCCGCCGACCCGCCCTGTGCCTTGCCGCGCATCGAGCTTCGTCGCGGCGCAGGTGCATACATCTGCGGTGAAGAGTCGGCGATGATCGAATCGATCGAGGGCAAGCGCGGCATGCCCCGCCTGCGGCCTCCCTACGTCGCGCAGGTCGGGCTGTTCGGCCGACCGACGCTCGAGCACAACATGGAAACGCTCTACTGGGTGCGCGACATCGTCGAAAAAGGCGCCGACTGGTTCGCCGGCCACGGTCGCTTCGGACGAAAAGGGCTGCGCTCGTTTTCCGTGTCGGGTCGCGTCAACCGGCCAGGCGTGCATCTCGCTCCGGCAGGCATCACGGTGCGCGAGCTGATCGATGAATATTGCGGCGGCATGCCGGCCGGACATGAGCTCTACGCCTATCTTCCGGGCGGCGCCTCGGGCGGCATTCTGCCGGCCTCGCTCGCTGACGTTCCGCTCGATTTCGACACGCTGCAGCCTTACGACTGCTTCATCGGATCGGCTGCGGTCATCGTGCTGTCGCAGCACGATCGGGCCCGCGACGCCGCGCTCAACATGATGGCGTTCTTCGCCGACGAATCCTGCGGGCAGTGCACGCCCTGTCGAGTGGGCACGGCCAAGGCGGTTGACTTGCTGCGGGAGCCAAAATGGAAGGCGTCGCTTCTCGAAGAGCTTTCGCAGGCGATGGCCGATGCATCGATCTGTGGCTTGGGACAAGCGGCGCCCAATCCGATTCGCTCCGTGATCAAACACTTCGCCGACGAGATTCGATGAAGATCGATCCCACGGAGCTGGGCCAAGCGGTTGCGTTCACCCTGAACGGGAAGAGCGTCACAGCGTTCGCCGGCGAGACGATCCTTGAGGTGGCCGATCGTGCAGGCGTACCCATTCCCCGCCTCTGCTACAAGCCGGGCTATCGCCCCGACGGGAATTGCCGCGCCTGTATGGTCGAGATCAAGGGAGAGCGGGTGCTCGCGCCGTCGTGCTGCCGTGCTCCTCAATCCGGCATGGAAGTGAGCAGTCAGAGTCCGCGTGCGCTGCATTCGCAGAAGATGGTGCTGGAACTGCTGCAGTCGGACATGCCGGAGGAAAGCTACAAATCAGACAACGAGCTTGCGTTCTGGGCACGCGAGCTCGCGCTGGGCACCCCGCGCTTTGCGCCGCGCCGACAACCCAGCGCCGACTCCTCGCATCCGGCCATTGCAGTCAATCTCGACGCCTGCATCCAGTGCACGCGCTGCGTGCGCGCGTGCCGCGAAGAGCAGGTCAACGATGTGATCGGCTACGCCTGGCGCGGCGGCGAGTCGAAGATCGTGTTCGATCTCGACGACCCCATGGGCGCGAGCACCTGTGTGGCCTGCGGCGAATGCGTGCAGGCCTGTCCGACGGGCGCGCTCGCGCCGGCGCGCGGCGCGGCTGTGGTAGACGCTGATCGCACGGTGAATTCGCTGTGTCCGTACTGCGGCGTGGGTTGCCAGCTCACCTACCACGTGAAGGAGAACAACATCGTTCGCGTGGATGGACGCGATGGGCCGGCTAACAAGGAGCGCCTCTGCGTCAAGGGACGCTACGGATTCGACTACGTGCACCACAAGCATCGGTTGACTAAGCCGTTGCTGCGTAAACCCGGTGTGGCCAAGTCCGCAGACTTTACCGTCGATCCTTCGAATTGGAGCGAAATCTTCCGCGAAGCGACCTGGCAAGAAGCGCTCGATCAAGCCGCCGGCAGCATGAAGCGCATTCGCGACACGCTAGGTCCGCAGGCGTTGTCCGGCTTTGGCTCCGCCAAGGGCAGCAACGAAGAGGCGTACCTGTTCCAGAAGCTGGTGCGCACGGGCTTTCGAAGCAACAACGTCGATCATTGCACGCGGCTGTGCCATGCCTCGAGCGTGGCGGCTCTGCTCGAAGGTATCGGCTCGGGCGCAGTGTCGAATCCGGTGATGGATGTGCTGAAAGCCGACGTGGTGCTGCTGATCGGCGCCAATCCGGCGGTCAACCACCCGGTGGCGGCGACCTGGATCAAGAACGCGGTCAAGAACGGGACCAGGCTCATTGTCGCCGATCCCCGTCGCTCCGATCTCGCGCGGCATGCGACCCACTATCTGCAGTTCAAGCCGGACACCGACGTCGCGTTGTTGAACGCCATGATGCACACCATCGTCGACGAAGGGCTGGTGGATCCAGCGTTTATCGCAAACCGGACCAGCGGCTACGAGGAGCTCAAGGAGAACGTAAAGGACTACAGCCCGGAGGCGATGGCGCCGATCTGCGGAATCGATGCCGAAACCATCAAGCAAGTCGCGCGCGCTTTTGCGACCTCCAAAGGCTCGATGATCCTCTGGGGCATGGGGATCTCACAGCACGTCCATGGCACCGACAATGCGCGCTGCCTGATCGCGCTGACGATGATCACCGGCCAGATCGGCCGGCCCGGCACCGGATTGCATCCGCTGCGCGGCCAGAACAACGTCCAGGGAGCATCCGATTCCGGATTGATCCCGATGGTGTACCCCGATTACCAGCGGGTGGACGATCCGACGGTGCGCTCGAGGTTCGAAGCGCTGTGGGGCACGTCGCTCGATCCGCAACCCGGACTGACCGTGGTCGAGATCATGGATGCGGTGCATGCGGGACAGATTCGCGGCATGTACATCATGGGCGAAAACCCGGCGATGTCCGATCCTGATGCAGCTCACGCGCGCCAGGCGCTTGCCGAGCTCGAGTGCCTCGTTGTGCAGGACATCTTCCTCACCGAGACGGCCTATCTCGCCGACGTGATCCTGCCGGCATCCGCGTTTCCGGAAAAGACCGGGACGTTCACCAATACCGATCGCATGGTGCAGCTCGGCCGTCAGGCGCTCGACCCGCCGGGTGACGCGCGTCAGGACCTGTGGATCATCGTCGAAATGGGCAGGCGGCTGGGCCTCGACTGGTGCTACACCCACCCGCGCGACGTCTTCGACGAAATGCGTCGGGCGATGCCATCGATCGCCGGCATCACTTGGGAACGGCTGGAGCGCGACGATTCGGTGACCTACCCTTGCGAACGCGAAGACGACCCCGGCGAGCCGGTGGTGTTCGTGAATGAATTTCCGACGCCGTCCGGTCGGGCGCGCCTCGTGCCCGCCGACGTCATTCCCGCAGCAGAGAGGCCCGACGCCGAATACCCCATGGTTTTGATCACGGGGCGCCAGCTCGAGCACTGGCACACCGGCAGCATGACTCGGCGCGCGGCCGTGCTCGATGCCATCGAGCCGGAGCCGGTGGCATCGCTCAACTCCTTCGATCTCGCGGCGCTCGGCGTCGAGGCAGGGGAAGTCATCACTGTTGCATCGCGTCGCGGCCAAGTCTCTCTCTACGCGCGTGCCGACGAGGGGACACCTCGCGGCGCGGTGTTCATTCCGTTCTGCTTTTACGAAGCCGCCGCGAACATGCTGACCAATCCCGCGCTGGATCCCTTCGGCAAGATTCCGGAGTTCAAGTATTGCGCGGTGAAAATCGTTCCCGGTGGAGAGGTGGGAGCGCGTTCGAGCTTTGGCGGCGGCCAGGTGTTGGCCGCTGCGGTTCCTGAACCGGAGGTACGGCCATGAAGATTGCGATCGTAGGCGCGGGTGCGATTGGCGGTTATGTCGGGGTGAAGCTCGCTTTGGCTGGTGAAGACGTCACCTTCATGGTGCGCGGCGCGAACCTGGAAGCGATTCGCAAAAACGGCATGAAGCTCATCATGAGCGACGGCACCGAGCATGCTGCGCGCAATACCAGAGCCACCAACGACTATGCGGCGGCAGGACCGCAGGACATGGTCATCCTTGCGATGAAAGCGCACCAGGTGGAAGCGGTGGTCAACGACGTGCCGAAGCTGTTCGGCCCCGACACGGTCGTGGTGACGATGCAAAATGGGATTCCCTATTGGTACTTCCACAAACACGGCGGCGAGCTTGCCGGCAGCCCGGTATTGAGCGTCGATCCTTCGGGCGTCATCGGCCAGAAGATTCCCGCAGAGCGCGTGATCGGTTGCGTCGTCTATCCGGCATCCGAGCTGATTGCGCCGGGGATCGTCAAACACATCGAGGGAGACCGGTTTCCGGTGGGAGAGCTCGACGGATCCTTGAGCGCCCGAGTGACGCGCGTCTCCGAATGCTTTGCCCGAGCCGGCTTCAAGGCTCCGGTGCTCGACAATATTCGCGCCGAGATCTGGCTCAAGCTCTGGGGCAATCTCACCTTCAATCCGATCAGCGCGCTCACGCGCTCGACGCTGGTCGACATCTGTCAGTATCAGCCTACGCGCGATCTGGCAGCGGCGATGATGACGGAGGCGCAGCACATCGCGCACAAGCTCGGCATCACCTTTCGCGTAGGGCTGGAAAAACGCATCGCCGGGGCAGAGAAAGTCGGCAAGCACAAGACCTCGATGCTGCAGGACGTCGAGGCCGGGCGTGCACCGGAAATAGAAGCGCTGGTGGGCTCAGTCGTCGAACTGGGACGGCTCACGCACACGCGCACGCCGCACATCGATGCGGTCTACGCGCTTACTACCCTGCTGGCCCAAACCGTGGCCGGCGACGGAGGCAGTGCTTCCGTCGCCGCGCATCCTCCCACGCATGTGGCACCGGTCGCAACTCACAACTCACTCTCGCATTGATCCAAAGGGAAAATGATGGCAAACAATCGCACAGCAGTTCGGCAGATTCTGGACAACGTCAAGGCGGACGGGCGCAATTCGCTGACCGCCCCGGAAGGCAAATTGGTTTGCGACGCCTACGGCATTGCTTTGCCGAAGGAAGGACTCGCCACCTCCGGCACTGAAGCGGCCGCTCTTGCTTCGACCATGGGATTCCCCGTGGTGCTCAAGATCGTCTCTCCGGAAATCTTGCACAAGACCGAAGCCGGCGGCGTCGTGGTCGGAGTCAAGAACGCCGACGAAGCAAAGACGGGGTTTGACACCATCATGGCCAGCGCGCGCAAGTACGATCCCAAAGCGAAACTGCTGGGCGTACAGGTGCAGCAGATGCTGGGCGGCGGCCAGGAAGTGATCATCGGCGCCGTCACGGATCCATCGTTCGGGAAGCTGGTCGCATTCGGTCTGGGCGGGATTCTGGTCGAGGTACTCAAGGACATCACCTTCCGGCTGGCGCCGGCCTCCAAGGAAGACGCGCTGTCGATGCTCGATGGCATTGCCGCGGCGGAGATCCTCAAGGGTGTTCGCGGCGCCGACCCAGTGAGTCGTGAAGCCCTGGCCGCAATGATCCAGAACGTCTCGCAGCTGGTGTCGGATTTTCCCGAGATCGCCGAAATGGACTTGAACCCGGTGTTTGCCACCCGGGAAGGCGCGACCGCTGCCGACGTGCGCATTGTGCTCGATTTCAACTCACAACCTGCGCGCTACCGTCCAACGCAGAGTGAGATCGTCGCCTCGATGAACCGGATCATGAAGCCCAATGCGGTGGCGGTGATAGGCGCCTCCAACGAGGATGGCAAGATCGGCAATTCAGTAATGAAGAACCTGATCAACGGC
>Ga0126381_100002988_pt1 | contig 18396 bp, 12 predicted proteins | sample PanSoiMetPlot_28_FD_96465 | JGI IMG/M metagenome (GOLD analysis project Ga0126381, IMG submission 96465) | Tropical forest soil microbial communities from Panama - MetaG Plot_28 | ecosystem: Environmental > Terrestrial > Soil > Tropical forest > Bulk soil | place: Panama | collected 2016-02-17
CACCCTGGTACCGCAGCAACCGGAAAACAAAGCGCGCAACGAGCACGAGCGAGGTGACCGAGCCCACCACAAAGATGCCGCGCCACACCGACACGCGGTCCGGTTCCCGGTCAAGTGCGGGCAGCAGGAGGAACAGGGCTACGATTAGGCCCAGGTGCCGCAGTTCTCCCGCGCCCTTCGAGAGGGCGCGGGAACTCACACACGCGCCGGTCAACAGCACCGCCCAAAGCAGCCAAACGCGGAAGACGCGTGGCAGAGAGATGGCGGCGTGTCCCCGAGCAATCGTTATCAGATACAGAACGAGAGCGCCGCCTAGCAAGAGTTCCGCCATCGCAATCGATGCCGGAGCGGCACACAGACCGGCCCCCAACAGCCAGACGTGCACTGGCCGGCGCAGCCCAACCGCGCGCGGGGGCGCGTCCGACGGTACGCGCATCCGTTTGAGACTGGTGGGCCCGTTCATACCTGATGGAACGCGTAGCCAACAACTACGACGCCTCTAACTCGCTTCCGGCATACTGTAGGATCGCAACGTCAGCCGATTGGCCGCTCCATTTTTCACAGCTTGACTTAGCGCGCCACCCGAATGTCGAAATCGATCTGAAGTTCGTCCTTCACACGCACCGCCCCGCCCGCCACTTTCACCGGCTTGATGCCGAATGCGGTGATGTTCAGCCTGAAGCTTCCGGAATAGCCGCCGTCCTTCTCGCGAACCTGCATCGAGACCCGCCGCGTCTGACCGTGCAGTGTGAGATCCCCTGCCACCGTCCACGCTCCTGGTGCCGACTGCTCCCCACTGGTGGATCGAAAATGGATCTTCTTGAAGTTCTGGGCGTCGAGCACTTCGGGCCCGAGCATATTGGCTTGGATCGCGCCCCGATCCTTGTCCGACACCTTCGCGTCCACCACGCGCAATGTCGACGCTTCCACCTCCAGTTCCACATTGCGCGCCCCAGCGTCGACCGAACCTTCCGTCACCGGAGCCGCGATTTCATGGTCGTGGCCAAACGCCGACAACATGCCGGTTTTAAAGACATGAACCGTCACGGTCGAATGGTCTGCGTCGATCGGCTTCGACTGACCCCACGCCGCGGCCGGAGCTAGCAGCGCCACCAGCGCCATACATACAGGTCGTAATCTTCCAACTATCTCAGTTAGTCTGATGCAAACTCCCCGCTTCCAACATAACCAAGCCCCCGCTTATTCAGGGCGGAACATGATGTTAACTCTCTTGGGAATTTTTTCTTGGCCGGCTATCTTAGTGCAACTGGCGGACCGTCTGTTGTGTTCGCAGATCACAACATCTACGGAACCGATTGACTGACTCCAAGTTTTACACTTGCTGCGCCGGAATCTGCCCGGCGCCTAGCCGATAATTCAGGGCATGTACCGAAAGATCCAGACGATGCCTGGCGCTCATCGACTTCATCGTCATTAAAGAGTGTGTCGAGATATTGCGCCAGGCAGGTTTATTGCTCAGATTCTCTTACCTGCGACGTCCGCCACCGCGGAATCCACCACCTCCGCGGAATCCACCGCCACCGCGAAATCCACCGCCTCCACGGAATCCTCCGCCGCCGCGGAACCCTCCGCCTCCACGAAATCCTCCGCCGCCAAATCCACCGCCGCCACGGAATCCGCCTCGGTTTGCAAACCCCTGATTACCGCGGAGTGCGGGATTTCCGCCGAGCGCGCCGCGGTTGGCGCCTCCTTGGCCGAACTGCCTACCCGCACCGGGGTTGCCCGGGCCGCGATTGGCTTGGCCAAAACGATTGCCCTGGCCGACGCCGCCTCGTCCTGCATTACCCGGCCCGAAGCGATTGGCGTTTCCCTGACCAAGACCGCCGCGTCCGAGGTTGCCCTGGCCGAGACGTTGTTGAATCTGGCCAACTGTCGGGCGTTGGCCGAGATTCCCTCGACCGCCTTGCATCCGGTTTGCCACGCGCGGGTTGTTGCTGAGCCCGCCGCCAAGGCGCGGATTGTGTACCCATCTGTTTCCGTTACCGATGCTGGCACGGTTAAAGTTATTTCGGTTGATGAAGTTATTGTTTATGAAGATATTGTTATTTCCCCATCCAGCGTTCCATCCCCAGTTGTTCCAACCTCCGCCCCAAATTGCACCAAGGGCAAACCCAGCTCCCCAGGACACAAGGCCCAGACCGGGCGGATAGTAGATCGAGGGATACGGATAAACGGGGGCTCCCCACACCGCTGCCGGATTATATTGCGGAACGTAGACCACTTCCGGAGATGCGGGCATGATGGTGATATAGGTCTGACCATTGTTCGTGCTCGTGGCGACTGTCTGTTGGGGTGTGGATTGGAGCGCGCCACTTTGCTGAGCTTTCTGGCGCATGCGCTGGATCGCTTGCATGACACCGTCCTGCTGCGCCAGCATCGCATTTCCGAGATCCGATGTCCAACTGATGTTTTGATTCAGGCGCTTCAGAACGTCCGGAATCATTACCAGGCCTTGGACGCTTGCGTCCCACGGCTGTTTTGCAGCCGCATCCGCGAGCGCCTTACCGGTGAGTGAGGAGTGCTGCTCGAACCACCGCTCCGCCTGCACGATCTGGAGAGGATACGTGGAGGCGACGAGCACCTGGCTGAGGATTGGGTCGGGATACAGTGCGAGCGGTGCCACTAAGCTGTCCAATTGGTCAGGCGAGAGTACGCCGCTCGGGGCAGGTTGGCTGATTGGTTGCTGTTGCGTTGGTTGCTGTTGTGGCTGCGGCTGTGCGAATGAGTACTGCGGGGGCGCTATCAAAGGCACTGCGCACAGAACAGCCAGTACGCGTGTTTTCGCCATATAAAGCTCTCTTTAATATTTGCGACTGTGAGTGCTCTGACGCTGCTCCAAAACATAGGGTTGTTCGCTTGGAAATGGGGCTGCTGTTACTCCTCGAAAATCGGCTTGTTAAAACGGGTTACTTGGGTCTGTTTATGATGGTGCCGCCGATTACCCTACTGATGGCGGCGGACTTACTCGCCAGACGTGAAATAATCCAGGAGCAGGGACGTTTACTAGAACGGTGAAGTCACCCCGGTGCGACGCGACCGACGGGTGACCCAGAGGGAGAGGAACCACGACCGCAGATGCTGTTCCTCCCGACCCGTTTCCGTATATGCGATTATTCGAATATAATATATAGTAGTGAACGACGACGCGCTCCGGCAATTCAAGAGTGAAATCTTTCAGGGGCTCGCCAATCCGACGCGGATTGCGATCGTCGAACTTCTGCGAGATGGAGAGCTGTCGGCCGGGCAATTGATCGAAAGGCTCGGCATCGAGCAGGCCAATGCCTCGCAGCATCTCGCCGTGCTACGGGCGAAACAGATCGTGGTCAGCCGGAAAGTCGGGAACCAGGTCTATTATTCAATCCGTGATCGGGCCCTGATTGAGGTCCTGGAAATTCTACGCCGTTACTTCTACGCTCAGCTCAGCACCACGATGAATTTATTGAAGCAAGCAGCCAGGGAGACGCCGAAGTCGCGCACCGGCTCGCATCGATGATGGACCGCAGCCAGTCACAGCCGAACAGGGTGGACTGCCTCCGGAGTATGGTCGAACACGCGTCGCACCTGCTGCCCAGGCAGGGACCTATCGGCGTATTCGTACACCACAACACGCTGCACGCATTCGAGCATCTCCAGTTCGAGCGGGCCGTCATCGACGCGCACGAAATTTTCGAGGCCGAGCCTTACATGAGTGAGGCAGCCTATCGGGCCGAACTGGCGCGCGGGCGCATCCAGCCGGTAGACATCGACGCCGTGCTCGATAGCGAGTCCGATGCGCTCATATTCCCACGTCTCAGCAGGGGCTCGCTGCGCCGGGCGATGATCGCCCCCGGAGTGCGGGAATTCGATGCGGCAACCATCCTTTGGCGCACTGAGCAAGGCGATCTCGCCAGGGACTTCCGCCGGCCGGCCTTGCGAGCGCTGTTTGAAACGTGTCTGCACCGCACTGTCGCGCATGAACCGGAGCCTGCGCAACCGCGTCCGGTGGACGAGATCATCCACCCGTGGCTCATCCGGCTTTGCGCCGCTTTCCTGGACCAAGGCACGGCCTACTGGCCCATGCCGCATCGGGAGCGCGGCTTCTACGAAAGCGTGCGGATGCTGCTCGCCCACCGGGGCGGTGTGTTTCCAAAGTACCTTGCCGGCCTTGACGAGGAATTCCAGCGCCAACAGCATCTTTCTTTTTCAGCCGCCGAGGCAGTCCTGGATTGCCTGGATAAACTCTGCTATCGCGAGGCCGTCTGGCCCCAGGTTCTCGAGGCCGAGTTACTCGCGTTGCCCGGGTGGGCAGGGTTGATGCGCACGCTGGAAGAAAACCCCAGCCTCGCTCCCCATCACTCCGTGCCCAGCTCGTTGATGGATTATCTCGCCGTTCGTCTGAGCATGTCGCGGGTGGCTTCGCGAATGGGCGCCGCGGAGACGATCCCGGAGGAGAGTCCGCTCAAGACGCAGGAGAAACGTCGCATGAGCCGGGCCGCGCGGGTCTATGATGCCGCCCGCGTGGTCAGGCTCTCGGCGAACGAGGTAATGCGGCTATCCGACACCGAGTGGGGAACTTTCACCGCCGAGGTCAAGGCTTTCAACGGACTGGAACGCCGCCGCATCCTGCACCTGGCATACGAGCGCTGGCACGAACGCGAGATCCTTCGCGGTCTGGCGAGCCATCGCAAGTACCGTTCTTTGACCGCTGCGGCATCGGAAGCAAACGCCAGACCGCCCGCACAAGTATTCTTTTGCATTGACGAGCGCGAGGAATCCATGCGCCGCGCTCTGGAGGAAGTCGACCCGCTGGTGGAGACCTACGGCTCGGCCGGGTACTTCGGCGTGGCCGTGGATTACCAGGGAATCGACGACGCACACAGCGCCGCCTTTTGCCCGGTCGTAGTGAAACCGAAGCACTCCGTTCTGGAACAGCCCAAGGCCGAAGACAGCGCCCTGCTCGAAAGGCGACGCTGGCGCAGGCGTTTCTTGGGATTGGTGATACGCAACTGGCGTGTCTCGTCGAAAACGCTGTGGCGCGGATGGCTCTCCACCTCCGTGCTGGGACTCCTCTCGGCCGTGCCGCTGGTGGGACACCTGCTCGCTCCCAGGCGTTATGCTCTGTTGCGCGAATGGCTCAACAAGGCATTTCTGCCCGAACCCCGCACCGAACTCACGTTGATGAGGAACACGGCCCAGTCCTACGACGCCGTGAGCGGCCTGTTGACCGGTTTTTCGCCCGAGGAAAAATGCGAGCGAGTAGCGAGCGTTTTGCGCCCGGCCGGCCTGGTTGGCGGCTTCGCCCGCGTCGTCGTAGTGCTGGGCCACGGATCGACGAGCCTCAACAATCCGCATGAATCCGCGCATGACTGCGGAGCGTGCGGCGGCCGGCGCGGCGGACCTAATGCGCGCCTCTTTGCCGCCATGGCAAATCGCCCCGAAGTCCGGACTCGTCTGCGGGAACAAGGCATCGAAATTCCAGACGATACCTGGTTCGTCGGCGGTTATCACGACACCTGCAGCGATGACGTGGAACTCTTCGACCTGGACGCCTTGCCGTCCACGCACCAGGCTGATGTAGAACGCGTTCGCCAGAACCTGGACCAGGCCGGCGCGCTCAACGCCCAGGAGCGGTGCCGGCGATTCGAGTCCTGCCGGCCGGATGTGGGTCCCCAGGATGCACTTCGCCATGCTAAAGAGCGCAGCGAACACCTGGCGCAGCCGCGACCCGAGTACGGACATTGCACCAATGCTGTCTGCGTGGTCGGCCGCAGGGGGCTGACGCGCGGGCTCTTTCTTGACCGGCGGGCATTTCTCGTTTCCTACGATGCCAGGCAGGACATCGGCGATCAGAGTCTGGTGGCGTTGATGGCAGCCGCGGTCCCGGTCTGCGCGGGCATCAGCCTGGAATACTACTTCTCGTTCGTGGATAACGACCGCTACGGTTGCAGCACGAAACTCCCACACAATGTGACCGGATTGATGGGTGTGATGGATGGCCACGCGAGCGACCTCCGCACCGGCCTGCCCTGGCAAATGGTGGAGATCCATGAGCCTGTCCGCATGCTCTTCGTTATTGAGACGACCCCGGAGCGTCTGAGCAAGGTGATCGCCGCAAGCCCATCCTTAAACCGGCTGGTGGAAAATCGGTGGATTCGCGTCGCTACCATTGACCCCGAATCGGGAAGAGTGCACGTTCGACGAGAACGCGGCTTTGAAGAGTTCGCCGACCGGTTGGAACGTCTGCCGGTTGCGCTCTCTTCCGCTGAATGGTTCGCGGGCAAAATCCAGCATCTTCCTATGGCCTGGATTCAGACATGGTCTCAAACCACGGCCGGAGGCGTCGAAAAGTGAGCTTCTCCCAAGTCATCCTGGTTGCGGTAGTGTTCGCCCCGGGTGCGGTCTTCGCGCTGTTGTCTCTATCGTGGCTTCTCGGTTGGGTGCCGGGAGAACGCGCCATTTCCGTGATCACCGGCGGGACTTTTTCCCTGTGCGCGCTCGGTCTCGCCGCGCTGCTTTGGAGACTCGGCTCCAGCGGTTCCACAGCGGTTGTAGTTACGTTCGGCAACTGGTTCGCCGTGCAGGATTATCGATTTCCATTGGTGCTCATGGCGGACCGCTTGTCGCTGCCATTCCTGGCGATGACAGTCGTGTTGTCCGGGTTGATCGGACAGTTCTCCTCTACCTACCTGCATCGCGAGCCCGGCTTTTTCCGGTTCTTTGTATTGCTGCACCTTTTCGCGTTCGGATCGCTCCTCGCATTCGCCGCCGGCTCGTTCGACCTCCTCGCAGGAGGATGGGAGATTGTGGGCATCACCTCGGTCTTGCTGATCGGCTTCTTTCAGCTCCGCCCGGCCCCCGTGGAGAATGGTCTCAGGGTATTCGCGGTATATCGCGCCACCGACATCGGATTGCTGGTGAGTGTCTTCGCCATGCACCATTGGACGGGGACGGCGATGTTTACGACCGGGCCCCCGCTGCTCACCGGCAAGCAGGCGCTGATCGTCTGCCTTCTTCTACTGCTGGCGGCTTCCGGAAAGGCCGCACAGGTTCCTTTCTCCGGATGGCTGCCGCGCGCCATGGAGGGCCCAACTCCGTCGAGCGCCATCTTTTACGGCGCCATCTCGATCCACGCGGGCGCCTACTTACTGCTCCGGATTCAACCACTGCTGGCGCAGTCGGTGCTGGCTTCAGCCGTGGTGATTCTGATTGGCGCGGCAACGGCGATTCACGGCACGATCGTGGGCCGCGTCACCTCGGACGCCAAGACATCGCTTGCTTATGCCTCCTTGACGCAGGTCGGAGTGATGTTTGTGGAGATCGGAATCGGGTGGACTTCTGTGGCGGTGGTCCACATCCTCGGACACGCCATGGTGCGCACCATGCAGTTTCTACGCGCACCCTCGATGCTTCATGACGATCACCAGATCCATTCTGCCATTGGCGGGGTGCCGGAACGAGCCGAGACGCAATTTGAGGATCTGCTTCCGGAAACTCTGCGTTTGTGGCTCTATCGTTGGGCCTTTGACCGCGGCCATCTCGACACCATCCTCGACCGCTGGCTGGTTCAACCATTGGTGTATGTATCGAGGCTTCTGGCCAGGCTGGACGACGTAGGATCGCCCGTACACGCGACGCGCTCTGCTCCGGCGACGGTTTCGGTGGTTGACGTGGCCCGGCAGGGGGGAGACTAGATGCCCGATGTCCTGCAAATTGCCGGCGGGCCATTGGCAGGCTATATTGCGATCGCAGTTCCCTGGCTCTCGGCCCTGACGGTCGCCCTTTACCGTCGTCACGTGCGCATCATTGGTTTCGCGGCGGCGCTCATAACCGCGATTGCGTGTGCATTACCGCTCGGCGCCGCGTCCTCAAGCCAGTCGTTATATCAGGCATTGATGTTTCTATTTTCATGCCTGACTCTGGGGGCCACCGTCATTCTTCCGCACCGCGACTGCACCGCAGGGAGCATCGGCGGCATCCTTTTCATCCTTGGATCGACCCTGCTGGCTTACTCCGCCGACAACCTTCTGATATTGCTTGCCGCCTGGATTCTGTCCGCGATTCCCTTTTTCGTGCCACGATGGTTCCGAGCCCACTCCTGGCGCCCGCGAGCAGGCCTCCTGCTTTCGGCAATCGCGCTCGCGTTAGCTATCGCGCAGATCTCCGCCGGCGCACACACAATTTGGATCGTTAATCTGAAGGGACAAAATCCGGGCGGAGTGGCCGCCTTCGGACTTCTGGTAGCGGCCGTCATTTTCCGCAAAGGAATCTTCCCCGCACACGCCTGGGTAGCCGATGCGGCTGAGGGTGGACCCGCCATCCCGACCGCTCTGCTCTTCAATGGACATTTCGGAGCGTTGCTTGTCGCAAAGCTGATTGTGCCGTTGTTCGCCGGCACGGCCGCCGTTTGGCTCCCTGTCCTTTCCTATCTCGCCATGGCTACCGCTCTGTACGTTGCGATTCGGGCGCTCACCGAGAATTCGCCGCGTCGCCTCCTGGCCTTTATCGCGCTCAGCCAATCGGCCGCGATTCTAGCCGGCCTGGAGAGCGGGACGGCCGAGGGAATCACCGGCGCGCTTGTCCACTGGTACGTAGTAACGGTTTCGACCGTCGGCCTTTTCGGAATTTTGCGTCTGCTGGAGGTGCGGTTTGGAGAGAACCTGACGGTTAGCACGCACCTGGGTCTTGCCGGACATGCTCCGCGGCTGGCAGTTTCGTTCGTAGTCCTCGGCTTGGCTCTTGTCGGTTTACCCGGTACGCTCAGCTTCTGTTCTCAAGACCTCTTGATTCATGGAACGCTCCAATCGCACCCACTCACGGGATTGCTGCTTCCCATAGCCACCGCGATGAACGCCGTGAGCGTCTTCCGCATGTTTACGCGCCTGTTTCTGGGTAAGCGTCGGACGGGGTTCACTGCCGTTGTGGACGCCTTGCCGCGTGAGCGGTGGATTCTAGCGGTCGCGCTTGTGTTCGTAGTGTTAGGCGGTCTTTTCCCGGACGTGATCGTGGCGCGGCGATCGGCTGAGGCGGAGTTGGTCGAGAGGGCGATTCGTGTCCACCCTCCGATTAGCCAGATATTCAATCGACAGTAGCTCGTTGCAGTTCGTGGAGGCGCCGTAAATGAACACGCGACCATCTACGACTTCATCTACAGTAGAAAACCGCTACGCTGGAGAAGGGCTGGAGTGATTGAAAAGGGGTCGGGGCGAGTGGATTCGAACCACCGACCTCCGGGCCGCCGAATTCGATGTGTACTGTAGACCGTTTCCTTCTGTGCCTATTATCAATGACTTACGAATTGCGTGAGACGCCAAGATACACGATATACAGTCTTAGAGACAAACGGCGTTGCTACCGCCGTTGCTACCAAATCTCGGAGCAATTTGACGGGCTTGCGCCCGCAGTCGCCGCCTGCTATTCGGTCTTGTATGTCCGAATTAGGGAAATCGCAGCCGTGGTTGGGTGCTCGCAAAGCGAAGGAGGTCAAGGTGCCGAAGCAGCGACCTAAGCGCGCACGGATAGGGATCGAATCGAGCGCCTGTCTGGATCTCTTCGTGCTGCGCGTCAACGAACTGCGGGATACAGCAATTGCGAAACGCGGCTTCTCTTTCAAACTCTGGCCCGGAGACGATTCGGTGAAAGATGCCGCGTTCCCGGACCGCGACGACTTCACGGCGTTCATAGTATTCTTCCGGCAGTTCTTCCTACACACGAGCGAACCCGTCGAAGTCCATCGGGTTGCCACCGCTTTCCGCAAATGCGTGGCCGACGACGAACTATTAGCCCGACTGAGCCAGCTTGAGCCTTTTCTCGATGCGCCGTTCCAATCTTCCTTGAGTCTCAACATTGGTGGACGCCAGTTCTCACCGCGTGACTTGATGGAGGCGTGGGTTTCGCGGTACCTGCACTGCGACAACATTCCGCCCGAATTGATGACGATGACCGGATCGGAATGGCAGTTCGGGATCTCTCCGCTCATGCAGTACTTCTATGTCGGAATTCAAGTTCTGGTGCGCCTGAAGGCGTTAGTACTCGAAGCCAAAGACCGCGGCGTGGTAAAAGTCGGGGTTTCGTCCAACGGTCCCGTTGCATGACAGACCTGCCAGCATTCCACGGCAGACCCGAAGAACTGCCCAGCGTTCCCCCGTTCTGCTTTTGCCCACTTCGAGTCCGCAAGGATGCAATTGCCCGATGGCGTTCTCTAGTCCTCTCGACAGCCAGAGTTAAGCTGACCTCCACCACCTGCGTAAAGCAAGGATCACAGGGATAATCGCAAGCCACCAAAGGCTAGGCCCTGACGTCTTGTCTGGCGGTTCTTGTTGGGTTTGGTTGGAGGGTTCCGGTCCAGGGTTATAGAAAGGTGCTGAACTACTTAAGGGCTGGTGCGGTTTAATTGAGTTCGGAGGTTTTAACGGGTCTGGTTTCCCCTCGCAAATCTCGCGTAGGCGTGGCCCCAGATTGTCACATGGATCTGGTAGCCCGTCAGACGGGTGGTGACCCTCTTTAGTCTTTTCTCTATCGGTCCAATCAGGATGTTTCCCGAACTCCTTTCTGAGTTCCTGCGGGCTTATAACAGGTCGCTGGCCCGGCGGCTCAGTTCGCTTTATTGTTTCCGCTCTCCTTCCTCCTCTTTCCATCACGCGGGCTTCTTGCGAGTACGCGATGATGCCGAGCGAACAAAGGAGCGACAAGAGGAGAGATAACCTTCGAGTGATTCGTCTCATCGGCACCCCCAGTCGTAGGTGAATCAGGGTTTGAGTTTGTTGCAACCGGACCTTAACAGTACCGGGCGGTTGCGTACTCTTGTTGAGGTATGTCCCGGCTAAATTCCATCAGGTTCGCTCATGTGAACGGTCAGGACAATCGTGCAAGTGTGCTCCGACATTCCTGCACCGACTTTCGAAAGGCCGCCCGATTGTGCGTTTCATGCACAACGACCGTTATTTATTTATGACGTCAACACCAACGTCGATCGATTTCTGGTCTACTACAGACAGCGAGTCAAGGTGTTATGCTCTTAGGAGATTTGGGATTGGAGTCTGCCGCCGCTTTTGGCGTAGAGCCAATGATTTCAGTGGGATAAATGGTCGGGGCGAGTGGATTCGAACCACCGACCTCCTGGTCCCGAACCAGGCGCTCTAGCCAGGCTGAGCCACGCCCCGATATCTTCTATTTCTCACACGAGTATAACATTCCCCACACGCCTTGCGCCGCCTTTCGGCAAAACGTACCATCGAATTCGTGGCCCAAACTGAAAAGCTGCGCGAACTTCCGGCCGTCCACGAGGTGCTCGATCACCTCTCCCCTGCTCTCGCGCGCTTTCCGCGTTCTGTCGTCGTTGCCGAGGTGCGCCGCGTACTCGATCTCAAGCGACGTGAGATCCGGGGCGGCTCCGCGGCGGCCGCCGATGGCTGCGCGTCCGTGGCCGCTCGCGTGCAAACAGCACTTGCGTCGATCGAGCGGCCGTCGCTTCGGCGCGTCATCAACGCAACCGGCGTTGTGCTCCACACGAATCTGGGACGGGCGCCGCTCGGGCCCCTGGCTCCCCTGCCCGGGTACTCCAATCTCGAATTCGATCTGACCGCCGGCCGGCGCGGAAAGCGCGACACCCACACTTTGGCGCTGCTCGAACGGCTGCTGGGAGCGCCCGGCATCGCCGTCAACAACAACGCGGCCGCGGTTTTTCTCGCACTGAACGAGCTCGCCGTCGGCGGCGAAGTCATAGTCTCGCGCGGCGAGCTGATCGAGATCGGCGACGGTTTCCGCATTCCGGAGATCATGTCGCGCTCCGGGGCCGTGCTGCGCGAGGTCGGCACGACCAACCGCACGCGCATCGAAGACTACCGCGACGCCATCAACGAACGCACCCGCCTGTTGCTGCGGGTGCATCCAAGCAATTTCCGGATCAGCGGATTCACGGGACGCCCGCCCCTTTCGGCGCTCGTCGAACTCGGCCGCGAGCGCGGCCTGCCTGTTTACGAAGATCTCGGCAGCGGCTGCATCGCCGATCTGGCACCGTTCGGTATCGAAGAACCGCTCGTCACAGACAGCCTCGCTGCGGGCGCGGACCTGGTTTCCTTCAGCGGCGACAAGCTGCTTGGCGGACCGCAGGCGGGCATTCTCGCCGGCAGACCCGAGCTCGTGGTGCGCCTTCGCCGCAATCCGCTATTCCGTGCCCTTCGGCTCGATAAGCTGATCTGTCAAGTGCTGGAATCGACGCTGCGCAACCTGCTGTTGGAACAGTGGGACGCAATTCCCGCCCTGGCCATGATTCGCCAGCCGGCGGAGGAGATTCGCGGGCGAGCCGAAACACTGGCAGCTCGCCTGTCCGGCCTGAGAATCGAAATTCTGGAGGGCCGTTCGTTGATCGGCGGAGGCGCTACGCCCGAACAGTCCATCACGACGTGGCTGATGGCTGTTGATTGTCCCGATGCCGCCGCAGCCGAGCGACGCTTACGCGCAGGCGACCCGCCGGTGATCGCGCGCATCGAAAACGACCGTCTGCTGTTTGATCTGCGAACGGTATTTCCGGAAGAAGAGGCCGAGTTGGCTGCGGCTCTCGAAGGGCTCTACGCCCGTTCCTGATACGTTCCTTCCGAAGTGTTCACACGGATCTTCTCGCCTTCCGTGATGAACGGCGGCACCTGCACGATGAGTCCGGTTTCGAGCTTCGCGGGCTTCGTCACGTTCGAAACCGTGGCGCCCTTCAGTCCCGGTTCCGTCTCCACGACGGTGAGATCCACTGTAGCCGGCAACTCTACGCTGATGGGCTTGCCTTCGAAGAACTCCACGACGACTTTCAGTTGCGGAATCAGGTACTGCGTGGCGTCGCCCAGCAGATCTTTCATAAGGTGCATCTGCTCGAACGTCTCGGTGTGCATGAAGTAGTAGTATTCGCCGTCGTCGTACAGATACTCCATCTCATGCTCTTCCAGCATGGCCTTCTCCACGCGATCTTCCGAAGAGAAGCGGTGCTCTGTCATGGAGCCGCTGCGCAGGCTGCGCATCCTGACCTGTACGAAGCCTCGCAAGTTGCCGGGCGTCCGATGCGTGACGCTGAAAATCGAATACAACTCGTTGTTGAACTTAATCACCATGCCCGGGCGCAGTTGTGTTGCGGAAATCATGGAACTCCTTGTGTCAATTGAACTGGAAACATCCAGTATATCAAGGGGCAACACGGCATAGGAGAAAAGGGAGCATAGGGAGCCGAGGAGCAAAGGAGGTCAGGTTTACCCCTCGCTCGCGCCTCCTTTGCTCCCTATGCTCCTTTGCTCCCTTCTTCTCAGAACGGCTGTATCTCTTCTCTTCCCGGATCGAAGTCGATGCGCCGTTTCTGCATATACGAGATGTTGCCCAAGTGCGAGGCTTGCGCCGAGCGGTGGCCTGCCAGCACGTCGCCGTTTGGCAGCTTGCGCGACTGGACGCACGCGAGGAAGTTCTCCACGTGGTCCATGTCGATGTTCGACTCGCCCTTGACGTTCACCACTTCGGGCTTGCTCCCCTTCTCGGCTTTCGGATGCCACTCGTAGTGCTGGCGGTCGATGTAGAGGCGGCCTTCGGTGCCCGCAAACTCCTGTGCAGCGCCCGTGATTCCGGGCACGAGCGTCGCTTCAAACGTTGCGGTCATGTCCTTTGGATATTCCAGCAGCACGTTGATCGTGTCGGGAGCGGTTCGGCCGTCCTTGTAATTGTAGACACCGCCTGCTGCCTGTGCCGAGATTGGCACGTCCTGGCCGGTAAACATGTGCACCACATCGATCCAGTGCGTGAACAGATCGGTTACCTGTCCACCGCCGAAATCCAGGTATGCACGCCAGTTCCAATACTGCTGCGGGTCCCAGTCGCGCCACTTCAGACGGCCCAGATAGTGCGCCCAGTTCAGGTCGGACGGTTTGGTCTGGAGCGATTCCGGCGCCTTCCGCAGATGGTAACCATTGCCGTGCCACCACGTCCGCGCCAGTGTGACTTTACCGATCCTGCCTGTATCAAAGTACTTTTCTTTTGCCTCGATGTAGTGCTTACCCGACCGCTGCTGCATGCCCACCTGGCAGATGCGATTGTTCACGCGGGCAGCCTTCACTATCGCCGGCCCTTCTTCGGGCGTGAGTGTCAGCGGCTTCTCGACATACACGTCCTTGCCGGCGTTGAGCGCGTCGATGGCGATGGGCGCGTGCCAGTGGTCCGGCACGCCGATCAGCGCCACATCGACCTCTTTTATGTCGAGCACGCGCCGGTGGTCCTCGAACGTCTTCGCGTTCGCGATGCCGGCCTTTGTTTTCGCCTTCTCCATCTGCGTTGCCCAGATGTCCGCCAGCGCAACAACGTCCACCTTGCCGGTTTTGACGAAGTTGCCCATGTCATACTGGCCGCGCTCGCCGCAGCCGATCAGCGCAAGCTGAATGCGATCGTTCGCGCCGTATACCCTCGAGTAAGAAAGCGCGGTGGCGGCACTAAGCCCGCCCAGGAACGCACGCCGCGGTACATTGTTTTCAGCCATATCGAAATTATATCCGCGTTTATCGGCGTCCATCGGCGACTATTGATGTGCTGCCCGTGCGCGCTATGCCGCCGTACCAGCTCTAATACTCGAGGGTCTTTTCGATTTCCGCCGTGAGCGCCTCGGTCTGCGGCAGGATAGCCGCTTCGAGTTGCGGATGGTAGCCGACCCACGTGTCTAGGGCGCCCACGCGGCGAACGGGCGCATCAAGGCGGTCGAACAGTTCGCTCGCGATGCGCGCAGCGATCTCCGCGCCGTATCCCCACGAGATGCAATCCTCGTGCGCGACGATCACGCGGCTCGTCTTCTCCACCGAGGCTCGAATCGCCTCCCAGTCATAAGGCGCGAGCGAACGCAAGTCCAGAATCTCGATGCTGACGTCCTGCCTGCGCCGCTCGATCTGCGCGGCCGCCAGCAAGGCCTTCTGGACCAGTGCGCCGTACGTAATCACGGTCAGGCTGTGTCCCGGCTTCACCACACGCGCGCGCCCAAACGGAATCGTGAAGTCCGCGCCCGGGTTCGGCGACCGGTTGTAAGGCTCGCGATAAAGCTTCTTGTGTTCCAGAAACATCACGGGATCGTCGCAGCGCAGTGCGGTGCGCAGCAGTCCGCATGCGTCGAGCGCGTTCGACGGCATCACCACGCGCAGCCCCGGAATGTGCGTGAAGATCGATTCGCCGCACTGGCTGTGATAAATGGCGCCGCCGTTCAAATAACCGCCGATGGGCACGCGAATCACCGCCGGGCACGAGAAGCTCCCGTTGGAGCGCCACCGCAGAGTAGCTAACTCATCGCGAATCTGCATCATCGCCGGCCAGATGTAATCGAAAAATTGAATTTCCGGCACCGGTTTGAGACCGCGCGTCGCCATCCCGATGGCACGACCCACGATCGCCGCCTCCGCCAGCGGGGTGTTGAAGCTGCGGTCCGAGCCGAACTCGCGCTGCAGACCCGCGGTCACTTTGAATACGCCGCCCTTGCCCTTCACTTCGCGCAGGCTTGCTTCGCGGCTGCAATCCGCCACGTCTTCGCCGAACACCACGATCGCCGGATTGCGGCGCATCTCCTCGCGCAACGTGGAATTTAGCAGATCGACCATTGTTTGCGGAGGACCGGCCAACTGCGCCTCCGCTGCGAACGCATCGCTCGTGGGATCGACTGTCTCCGAGTACAGATGCGCCAGCGCTGTCTCCGGCGCCGGCGGATCGTCAGCCAGCGCCTGATGCACAGCGTCGTGCAGCTCGCGGTCGATCTCGTGCGTGATCTCCTGCAGCATGCGCCTGTCCATGACGCCTTCCTCGACCAGGAACTGCGGAAAGCGGATCACCGGATCGCGTTCCGCTTCGACCTCGCGCTCCGCCGCGGTCTTGTACATCCGCTCGTCATCGGAAAGCGAGTGCGAATAAGGACGCACGACTCTTGCATGCACCAGCGCCGGACCCTTGCGCGCGCGGCACCAGGCGGCCGCTTCCTGCAGTGCGCGATAGCTCGCCAGAAAGTCCGTGCCATCCACCTCCAGCCGCAGCAGATCCGGGAAGCCTTCGAGCAATGTCGAAACATTTCCGCCGGCGGTCTGGCACTCGATCGGTACGGAGATGGCGTAGCCGTTATCTTCGATGAGGAACAGCAGCGGCAGCCGGTTGAGGCACGCCGCGTTCATGGCCTCCCAGAATTCGCCCTCGCTGGTCGAGCCGTCACCGCCCGTCACCATCGTGATCTCGTCCGGCTGCACGTCGAGATGCCGCGTCGCTTCGGCGCTGCCCACCGCCTGCAAAAACTGCGTTCCCGTGGGCGAGGACGAGCTCACGATATTCAGCCGCTGGTACCCCCAATGCGAGGGCATCTGGCGCCCGCCGGACGCCGGGTCTGCAGCCGCGCCTACAGCCTGCTGCATCATTTCATACGGTGTGACTCCGAGCGTGAGCGCCAGCGCGCGATCGCGGTAGTACGGATAGACCCAGTCGCTTCCAGGGCGTAGAACCATACCAGCCGCCACTTGCACAGCCTCATGCCCGGCTCCGCTGATCTGAAAGAAGATTCGATTCTGCCGCTTCAGCGTGACCTCGCGGTCATCCAAACGCCGCGATGTATGCATGAGGCGGAACGCGTCAATGAGCCGCTCGGGCGCGAGTCCCGCCCATCGGTCCCCCGCGGCTGACGCCTCTGTCGTGGAGATAATTGTCGCCACTCGGGTTCCTCTCCATCCCCAGTGTAAGCTATGAGCTGTCAGCATGAGCGCTCCGTCGAACTGCACATTTTGCCGTATTGCGTCCGGCGCGCTTGCGGCGGCGAAAGTTTTCGAAACGCCGAATTGCCTCGCTTTCCTCGATCATCGGCCTCTGTTTTCGGGCCACTGCCTGGTGATTCCGCGGGTTCATTATGAGCTCCTCGCCGACCTCCCCGATCCGCTTGCCGCGGAGTTGTTCGCGCAGGCCCGCTGTCTCAGCACGTTGATGGAAGAGGCACTCGGCGCGCAAGGAGCGTTCGTCGCGATCAACAACCGTGTAAGCCAGAGCGTGCCGCACGTTCACATTCACGTGGTGCCGCGGCGGAAGGGTGACGGCCTCAAGGGATTCTTCTGGCCGCGCCGCCATTATCAGGACGACGCCGAAATGGAAGCCGTCCGCACCGCGCTGGCCGAGGCATGGCAAAGTGCGCGTCGATGCGGGCCGCCAGCGTAGCGAGCTTGTTACCAACAAAAGTATTTCGTGTTGGAAAAGACCCATAGGCTTTGTCCTGAACGTTGGTCATCGAACGTGCTTTCGCATGAACGTTGAGTCTTTCACCGAACGGCCGCTTTCGCCACTTTTATACTGATCACCTGACCGAAAACCATGACGAAACAATAGATTCGGTACAGGAGACGCGCGAATATGAAAATCCAAACAATCTCGCTTTTGGCAGCCTTGTCGCTCTGCTGCCTGTTGCTGCCACAGCCGTCGATCGCAGCAGCAGGGTGCGGCAATTACCTGCTCAACGGTACTTACAACGCACAGTTGACAAGTTCGAACTTTGCCACCACTATCAACTCGCTGAACGGTTCAACGACGGGAACCACCGGCACCACGGGCACAACCGGGACGACGGGTGCCACCGGAACAACCGGAAGCACGACGGGAACTACTGGGAGCACAACCGGAACTACCGGCAGCACAACGGGAACTACCGGGTCCACCGGAGCTACCGGCACAACCGGGAGCACCACTGGGTCGACGGGTAGCACGGGCTCAACCGGTACCACCGGCACAACGGGCTCCTCGAGCACGCCTGGCGGACTGGTGAACAGCACTAACAGTCTTTCGGGACAAGCGGTGGGCTTGGGGCGGTTCTATCTCGACGGCAACGGCAATGTCGTCGGACAAACGCCCGGCGGCGGCGGCATCTCGAACCTATCGGTTGGCACCTTCAGCGTGAATTACGACTGCACCGCTACGATCAAAATGAATAGCGGCCAGACGTACGATGCGGTCGTAGTGAACAACGGAGTACAAGTGCTCTTCCTGGAGTCGGACAAGGCTAACCAGGGACAGACCGGCACGCTGTCGCGTTCACCCAGCTTCTGCGGGTCGAACTATTCGCAGACGCCGACCAGCTACGGCTTCAGCTACTTCGGCGCAACGACTGCAGCTAGCACCGGCACAACCGGCAGCACTGGAACGACGGGCACCACGGGTACAACCGGCACGACTGGCACCACAGGCTCGACCGGCTCGACTGGCACTACAGGCACGACCGGCTCGACTGGCACGACCGGCTCGACTGGCACCACGGGCACGACTGGTACAACCGGCACGACTGGCACCACAGGCTCGACCGGCTCGACTGGCACTACAGGCACGACCGGCTCGACTGGCACGACCGGCTCGACTGGCACCACGGGCTCGACTGGCAGCACCGGC
>Ga0126381_100002989_pt1 | contig 18395 bp, 16 predicted proteins | sample PanSoiMetPlot_28_FD_96465 | JGI IMG/M metagenome (GOLD analysis project Ga0126381, IMG submission 96465) | Tropical forest soil microbial communities from Panama - MetaG Plot_28 | ecosystem: Environmental > Terrestrial > Soil > Tropical forest > Bulk soil | place: Panama | collected 2016-02-17
CCCCGCGGACCAAGCCGCTCGGTCATCAGCTGACGATCTCAAAGCCGTCGGCGAGCGTTCTCGACCTGCTCAGGCTCGGACGCAACTGAGCGCTTACCAGCACCACATGTCGTCAGCGCAGCGGCGCCAGTAACGCAGCAACAAACGCGGCGTGCAGGCGGCTCGGACCACGCCTGTTTTCGGGTGCAGGGCGGCGAGATCGGCATCGACGCTCGACCTGGCACGGTCCGATACCCCGATATTGTGGTTGATCAGCACGGGGCAAGGCGCGACGCATTGATTGCAAAAGCTCCAGCGCTTGTGGCGGAAGTCCTGTCGCCGTCGACGATGAAGACCGACCTCGGCGACAAGGCGGCTGAGTACCTGCAGCTTTCCGGTCTGGCGGCCTACCTCATCTTTGCCCAGGACGAGATCAAGGCTTGGGTCTACGGCCGCGGCGGTGAAAAGCAGTTTCCACCAGGGCCGCAGGTCTTCGTGGGCGCGGATGCTTCGATCACAATTCCGGCGCTTGGGATCGACCTGCGGCTGAGCGACATTTATTCGGGGATCGATTTTGACTGACCTGACAGTGGCCCCCAGGGATTGGAAGCAGGGCCCATGAGGGACCCATGGCCGTTCACCATGGGCCCGGGAGAAGAACCTTTCCCCCGGCATTGCCCGGCGATCACCATGGTCGCCAATTCCGGAAGATGGTGCGGTCGAGAGGACTCGAACCTCCACGGGTCGCCCCGCTAGCACCTCAAGCTAGTGCGTCTACCAATTCCGCCACGACCGCAGATGGGGCGAAAGGCCGGCGGTGCGGCCGGCGTCGAAGGCGCTCGATTTAACAAATCGGGTCCGCAGGGACAAGTGGTCGTGCTGCAACCCGCTTGGCGTGCATCGAGAGGCCCGGCGGCCGCGGTCGCCAATAAAGCACAATAGCGAAAACGGGCGCGAAGCCTACGGGGTCAAGACCAGGTATGGCTCAGCGGATGTCGGAAAGCCGCGGGAGCAGTTCCTTGACCTCGACCGCGATGCGATTGCCGCTGACGATGACGGTCCCCTTGGCGACCGGAAAGCTGTTGGCCAGGATATTGACCTCGTCATCCTCGGACGACTCGAGCTCGATGATTGCGCCGCGCCCCAGCCGCAGCACCTGGTGCACCGGCATGGTCGTGGTGCCGAGAACGACCTGAATATCGAGTGAAACCTTGTCGAGCGTCGACACTGCTGGGGTCCCCGTTGCTCAGAAGGAACTGTTGCGAATGTCGCCCCGGTCTGGTTACCGATTGGTTAACGCGTCCCGGGTCGCCTATCGCGCCCGCGCTATTTGCCTCCCCTCACGCGAGCTGGGCGAGGGAGCGGAGCGGCACGCTGCGAGTCTGCGGGGGGCCCGGGGCCTTCTTTCAGCCACACGAGATAGGCAGGCCCAGCACCAAATTGTCGGGTTGCAAACCTACCCGCAACATTCTACAAGTCGTCAGCAGTCCAACAATCAATCACCCAAAGCGTTTGAAGCCGATTTTCGGCGCCCTCAGAAAATCTTTCATGCGATGACTGCTTTGGGTCGATCATTCGATTTGTTTGTGTTAGATTAAGTGTACTTCGAACCAAACGGAGAGAGTTCCCATGGCAAAGAAGGCAAAGCGGCGCGAGTGGACGAAGGGCGACGTCGCTCAGTTGAAAGCGATGGCGAAGAAGAAAACACCGGCACCCAAGATTGCCCAGTCGCTCAAGCGAACTGTCGGCGCCACCCGGCAAAAGGCGCTGGCCTTGGGGGTGTCGCTCAACTCGCGCGCCTAGCAGGCTTGTTCAGCCGCCGGGGCTGCGCCCTGGCGGTCAAAGGCTTTAAACTTCCCCGGCAGCCTGATCCTTCTCCCCACGCGAGAAGGACTATCCGCTATTGGATTCATCTCCAGCGCGGGAGACTTGGTCTCCCGCGCAAGGTGCCGTTGTGTCACCATGGAGATCGGGCGGCGTCCTGCGTTGGTATCGAGCAAGGATTTGGCCTCGACGCGCATGAGCTTGCCGGGCATGCGCCCGGCCAACGACCAGAATCCGATCGAATGGCGCGTTGAGCGTGGTCCGGTCGCCTACGAGGCTGCGCTTGCCCACATGGAGGCGCGCGTTGCCGCGATCGCCGAAGGCAGGGCTTCCGAGCTTGTCTGGCTCATCGAACACCCGCCGCTTTATACCGCGGGAACGAGCGCCAAGCCCGATGAATTGATCGCGGCGCGCTTCCCGGTTCATGCAACGGGCCGCGGCGGGCAATTCACCTATCACGGTCCGGGCCAAAGGATCGCCTATGTCATGCTTGATCTGAGGCGGCGAGGCTCGGACGTGCGGCGATTCGTGGTGACGCTCGAGGAATGGATCATCCGCGCCCTTGCGGAACTGGGGGTCGAGGGCGAGCGGCGCGACGACCGGGTCGGCGTCTGGGTGCGCCGGACCGCGCAAGGTGCCGGGCGCGAGGACAAGATCGCAGCCATCGGCATCCGGGTGAAGCGCTGGGTCAGCCTGCACGGTGTCGCCCTCAACGTCGATTGCGACCTTTCGCATTTCTCCGGCATCGTGCCCTGCGGGATCAGGAACCCGCTCTATGGCGTGACCAGCCTCGCCGACCTCGGCCGCCCCGCAGCCATGGCCGAGGTCGATGCCGCGCTGCGACGCGAACTCGAGCCGTTATTCGGGAAAACTGACGCCAGGGGACGGACGACGGGCGACAGATAAAGCAAAGCGGAAGGTGCCGGTCTCCTAATCCGTCCTCCGCAGTTGGTCGTGCGTCATCAGAACCGAGAAAATCTCGCCCGTGCGGCGCAACGCGATGTCCTCGGCGCGGCCCTCGCGCTCATCGATGTGGTCGACGCGGGCGCCCGGAGGGCCGCGGCGGCAGGCTGCGACCATCGCCTCGACGGCCGGCATGGGGCCGGCAAAGACCGCCTCGACCGAGCCGTCGGCACGATTGCGCACCCAGCCTTCCAGGCCGCGTTGGAGCGCCAGGTGCTCGGTCCACGCGCGATAGCCCACGCGCTGCACGTGGCCATGGATCGTGACGTGGCGGATGGTGCGGGCCGCGCTCATCCGATCTCTCCGGTCTCCTTGGCGTGCGCGCCGGCGAAACCACCTGCCGACCAGCGCTTGAGCGAGCGGATATGGGACTCCGGCAGGCCCCAGTCCCGCGCCGCTTCGACGATCACCCGAATATAGGCCGGCCGCGGCGTTCCGTGACCCGGCCGGCGCACGACATAGACCAGCGCGGGATGAAGGCGCGAACGGTGGCGTACCGGAAGAGTGCGGCGCAGGTACACACCGGTGTCGACGCATTCGTAGGCGTTGATCGTCGCCAGGTCGCGTGCCGTCAGGCGCCACAGCACGCCATGGACCATTGCACCCGCGCGCGGCTCGATCGAGCCGTGGCCGCCTGGCCCGATGACGAACTGCCAGCCTTCGAGCAGCGCGGTGCCGAGGGCGAGCGCGCCCGGGCAGCGCGCTTCCATCAGGGCGCGGCTCATGTTCGACCCATAGGCGAAATGCAGCATCAGGCAAATTCCATGATGACCGCATCGACCGCGAGGCTGTCGCCGGGCTTGGCCCTGATCGTTTTGACAACCCCGTCGCATTCCGCGCGCAGCACGTTCTCCATCTTCATCGCTTCCACCACCGCAAGCGTCTCGCCAGCCTTGACCTCCTGCCCTTCGCTGACCGCGATCGTGATGACGAGGCCGGGCATCGGAGAGCGCACTGCCTTGCCGCTGTCGGTGACGGCCCTGACCGGCATGAGCCGCGCCGCCGCCGCCTCGCGCTCGGTGTAGACATAGGCGCGGGCGGTCGTGCCGCGATACGCAAGATCGAAGCCGTTGAGCGCCGGCCGCAATTGCAGGGCGATCGCTGTGCCGTCGAGGGTGCCGCGCCAGAGCGGATCGCCGGGCCGCCAGTTCGACGCAATGAGCCATGGCGTCTGGCGGGCAAGGACATGCACCACCAGTACGTCCGCGCAATCACCTGCCGCCCTTTCCTCGCGCCGGATGGCAAGCGCGATCTCGCGCTCGCCAAGCCGCACCGCGCGCACCCTCTCGCGGCTCACGGCGCCGGCCGACGCCTGCCCGGAAATCCGCCGTTTGCGCTCGCCAAGGACATGATCCGCGGCGGCCGCGACTGCGGCCATGATCTGCGCGGTCTCCTCGGCCGGCGTGATCGGATGAAAGCCGCCGGGAAACTCCTCGGCAATGAATCCGGTTGACAGGTTGCCGGCGCGCCAACGCGGATGCTGCATCAGGGCAGACAGAAACGGGATGTTGTGGCGGATTCCGTCGATCACGAAGGCATCGAGCGCATCGGCCTGGGCCGCGATTGCTTGCGCCCGGGTCGGCGCATGGGTCACGAGCTTGGCGATCATGGGGTCGTAGTAGAGCGAGATTTCGCTGCCCTCCCCGACGCCGGTATCGTTGCGCACCGTGACGGCACCACTGCGTGCCTCCGCGGGCGGGCGGTAGCGCTTGAGCCGCCCGGTCGAAGGCAGGAAGTTGCGGGTGGGGTCCTCCGCATAGATGCGGGTCTCGACCGCCCAGCCGGTGAGTTCCACCTGCGATTGACGGAGCGCGAGCCTTTCGCCCGCGGCAATCCTGATCATCTGCTCGACCAGATCGATGCCGGTGACAAGCTCGGTTACCGGATGCTCGACCTGAAGCCGCGTATTCATCTCCAGGAAGTAGAAGCTTTTGTCCTGGGCGGCGACGAACTCGACGGTGCCGGCGGAATCGTAGCCCACCGCCTTTGCCAGCGCGACCGCCTGCGCTCCCATGGCGGCGCGCGTGGTCTCGTCGAGAAGCGGGCTTGGCGCTTCTTCCACGATCTTCTGGTTGCGCCGCTGGACCGAGCATTCGCGCTCGCCGAGATGGATCACATGGCCATGCTGGTCGCCCAGCACCTGGATCTCGACGTGCCGCGGATCGACGATGAATTTTTCGATGAACAGCCGATCATCGCCGAACGACGACCTGGCCTCCGAACGGGCGCGGGCAAAGCCTTCCGCGACCTCGGAGGGGCCGTGCGCGATCCGCATTCCCTTCCCGCCGCCCCCGGCGGAGGCCTTGATCATGACCGGGTACCCGATCGACTCGGCGATAGCCACCGCCTCTGCCTCGTCGGCGACGATCCCGAGGTGGCCCGGCACGGTCGAGACCTTGGCGGCTGCAGCCGCCTTCTTGGCCGCGATCTTGTCGCCCATGGCGGCGATTGCCGCCGGGTTCGGCCCGATGAACACAATGCCGGCATCCGCGAGCGCCTTGGCAAAGGCCTCGCGCTCGGACAGAAAGCCATAGCCGGGATGCACCGCCTCCGCCCCGCTTTGCCGGCAGGCCGCGACGATCTTGTCGATCGACAGGTAGCTTTCCGCCGCAGGCGGGGGGCCGATCGCGAGCGCCTGATCCGCCATCTCGACGTGGAGTGCGTCGCGGTCGGCCTGCGAATAGACCGCGACCGTCTCGATGCCCATCCGCCGGGCAGTCTTGATGATCCGGCAGGCAATCTCGCCGCGATTGGCGATCAGGATTCGTTTGAACATCCCCTGAAAGGACCTCGATCCAAGGCGGCTTCACTGCGTTTGCAATGCTGTCGTGCGGAAGTCAATCACACCGCCGGTCCGATGGTGCGGCAAGAGCCCGTAGCTCATGTTACAAATCTGTCGTTCGGGCGGCGTATGTGCTGCCCGTGCCGACTGGCAATAAATTTGGCACAATCCGGCCTGGGCGCCTGCCCTTCGCTGCCCGATCCGGGCCATCGACGAGGATCATCCGATGCCGATCAACCGTAAGACGCTCGCCCTGTTGGCGGGTACTGTTCTCACCAGTAACGCCGCCCTGGCCCAGCAGAAGCCCAACAACCTCGTGCTCTTCGTCCCGGACGGACTGCGCGCGCTGAGCGTGACCGCGCAGAGCGCACCTACCATGGCGGCGGTCCGAGACCAGGGGGTGAACTTCAGGAATCCTCACTCCATCTTTCCGACGTTCACCACCGCCAATGCGTCGGCCTTAGCGACCGGCCATTACCTTGGCGATACCGGAGACTTCAGCAACACCATCTATGTCGGCTTTCGGATGCGGACGTCGAACGGCACCGTCACCCCGTTCCTGGAAGCCGATCCGGTGCTCGGCGAGGTCGATCAGCATTTCGGCGGCAACTATCTGGACGAAGATACGATCCTGCTCGCGGCGCGACATCAAGGTTACGGCGCCGCCGCCATCGGGAAGGTCGGCCCGGCTTTGATCTTCGACCACACCGAGCGCAGCGGCGAGGAGACGATCGTTGTAGACGACTCCACCGGCAGCCCCGCCGGCATCCCATTGTCGCAAGCCATGAAGGATGCGCTGACGGCTGCTGGCCTTCCGCTCGCGGCGCCCGGTCGCGGCGATAACGGCAAGTCCGGTGATTTCAAGACGCCTGGAACGCTCACCGCCAATACGGTTCAGCAGCGCTATTTTGCCGATGTGGCCGCCAAGGTCGTGTTGCCAATGCTGAAAGCCCGCAACAAGCCGTTTGTGCTCGTGTTCTGGTCGCGCGACCCCGACGGCACCCAGCACAATCAAGGCGACAGTCTCAATGCGGTTTCGCCGGGCATCAACGGGCCGACGTCGGCCGCCGGCATCCGCAACGCCGACGACAACTTGAAGGAGCTCCAGGATGCGTTGCGCGAGCTCGGGCTTGCCGACAGCACCAACATCGTCATCGCGGCGGATCACGGCTTCTCGACGATTTCCAAGCAAAGCGCCACGAGCCCCGCGGCCAAGGCGGATTACCCCGACGTCGCGAAAGGCTTGCTGCCGTCCGGCTTTGTGGCGATCGATATCGCGAAGGGACTCGAGCTTCCGCTGTTCGATCCCGACAACAACAACGTCCGGCGGGTCGACGAGAAGGCGACGCCCCGCGGCAATGGCTTGATTGGGCAAGACCCGATGAAGCCGGAGGCGGTCGTCGCGGCCAATGGCGGGTCCGACCTCGTTTACATTCCGAGCAAGGATCGCGCGCTGACGCAGCGGGTGATCGATATTCTCTTGGCGCAGGACTATGTCAGCGGGCTCTTTGTCGACGACGAGATCGGCACCTTCCCGGGTACGCTGCCGTTGACCGCGGTCAACCTCAAGGGTCCCGCGCGCACGCCCCACCCCTCCATCGTGGTGAATTTCAAATCGTATTCAACTGGCTGTGCAGAGCCGCTTTTGTGCACTGTGGAGGTTGCCGACACGGGCCTGCAACAGGGTCAGGGCATGCACGGGACCTTCAGCCGCGCCGACACCATGAACTTCATGGCTGCGATCGGACCTGACTTCAAGCGTGGCTTTGCCGACGAAGCGCCGGTCAGCAATGCGGACATCGGCCAGACCTTCGCGCACCTTCTCGGCCTCAAGATTCCGTTCAAAGGCGGGCTGCGGGGCCGCATCTTGGAGGAGGCTTTGCCGGGCGGCGCCATGCCGGCGGCGACCGCGGGGGTCTTGCGGTCGAGCCCGAGTGCCGCTGGCCTTCAGACCATGGTGGTTTACCAGCAGGTCGGCCTGACGCGATATTTCGACGCTGCCGGCTTCCCGGGCCGCAGCGTGGGGTTGGACGACAAGTAGGAACCGAACCCGCCTGCTATGGAGGGAAAGCCGTATCAGTGCGTGCGGCGATAGCCCGTTGCGCGCACGTGGCTCGCGATCCAGGCCAAAACGACGGCATCCACCCCGTTGGAATGGCGGACCTTTTCCCAGTCCGGGATGGCGGTTGAGCGCGGAGATGCCACCACAATCGGCGAAGCCGCAATGGTTTGCCGCAACGTCTCCAGATCACTGGCTGACGGGTGTTCGAACCGCTTCATAACGCTCTCCTGGCCCTCTTCGAGGACCTTTTTGACACCCCTTCCGGGCGGCTTGGCTCGCGAACGCCAACAGGAGAACTCGCTGCCCCCCTGCGATCTCCATTAGTCGCAGGAGCTTCCTCTTTGGTTCATGAAGCCTGCCATGCCAGCAAGGCCGCGCCACGGCACGGTCATGGCGAACTTGGGGCATCAGCCCGCAGGCGCGGATTTTCTCGCGAATTTGTGCGATGCGGCGGCGGGAAAGGTCAGCGGCGCTGCTCCTTTTTTCGGGCTCGAAGGGTGGGTCTCAAACGACCTTTCCGGCGGAAATCCCCGCCCTTCAGGAGCCCACTGCCCCGGAAATTTTGTTGCGCCGCGCTAGGCGCCTATATAAGCAGCCTATCGAACCAGGTTGCATGTTTTCCAGAGGCGACGGAGGCCATCATGGCGCTGCAAATCAACGACACCGCCCCCGATTTCGAGGCAGAGACCACCGAGGGCAAAATCCGGTTTCACGACTGGATCGGGAATTCCTGGGCGGTGCTGTTCTCTCATCCCAAGGACTTCACTCCGATCTGCACCACCGAGCTTGGCTACATGGCCAAGATCAAGCCGGAGTTCGACAAGCGCGGGGTCAAGATCATCGGGCTCTCGGTCGATCCGGTCGACAATCACGCCAAATGGGCGAACGACATCAAGGAGACCCAGGGCTTCGCGCCCAACTATCCGATAATCGGCGACACCGATTTCAACGTCTCCAAGCTCTACGGTATGCTTCCGGCGAGCACCTCCGGCGACGTATCCAAGCGGACCCCCGCCGACAATCAGACGGTCCGCAACGTGTTCGTCATCGGCCCCGACAAGAAGATCAAGCTGATCCTGGTCTATCCGATGACCACAGGGCGTAATTTCGACGAGGTCCTGCGGGTGATCGATTCGCTGCAGCTCACCGCCAAGCACAAGGTGGCGACGCCGGTGAACTGGAAGCAAGGCGAGGACGTGATCATCGCCGGCTCGGTCACCGACGACGACGCCAAGAAGACCTATCCCGACGGCTGGAAATCACCCAAGCCCTACATCCGGATCGTGCCGCAGCCGCGCTAGCAAAGGGCGAATATTAGCGAAAAGCGAGTAGGAAGAGCAGCAGCCGGCGAAGGAGTCTTTCGCTTGTTCGCTGCTCGCTATTCGCGCTCCTACTGGCCGCTCGCACTTCGCCACTCGCTCGACGGCACCGCGTGGTAGTGCTCGGCGGCGTTCGCGAGCCATGCCTCGTTCTTGGTCCATTTGTGCACGCGCCCGCAGGCGGGGCAGCGCGTCGTCGCGGTCACCACCGGAAGCTGGTCGGTGGCGCATACTTCGATACCGGTGGAGACGCCGCGGCCGGTCGCGGGACACTTGATCATGATCATTCCCATGATCATTCTCCTCTGCCGATTTACGCTTTAGCAGCGCGCAAAATTTGGCGACGGCATGACCTCGTCGAGGAATGGGTGGGCTGCAAAAAGTGCGGCTCTTGCATGTAATTTGCCGCCGGGCGCCGCTCTCGTCGATCCTTAGCGGTATCCCAATCGGTTGGAGCCAAATTTTAGCCGTATCGGGGCGGCACGGTCCTGTTCGGGGATTTCGGCTTCAAATTCAGATCGATTCGAATGCGACAATTGGTCGTTGCGCTCGTAGCGCTGTGGTCGTCGTCTGCCGCCGCAGACTACCACATTACCCGCGATTACGGCGGGCTGGTCGATGAATACAAGGCGAAGTACCTCAAGCTGCGCGACCACGGCGATCGGGTGATCATCGACGGGATCTGCAACTCGGCCTGCACGCTGGTGCTCGGCATCGTGCCGTTGAACCGCATCTGCGTGACGCCCAAAGCGAGCCTCGGCTTCCACGAAGCCTATTTCGACAAGAGCTGGACGTTCGGCATCCGGGTGACGAGCTACGCGGGGACCAATGATCTCATGTCGTATTACCCCAAGCCGGTGCTCGACTGGATCGCCCGGCACGGCGGACTCTCCGCCGAGATGAAGCACGTCAACAACGGCCCCGAGCTCTGGGCCATAGTGGACCCCTGCCCGGACGAGTTCTGAGAATCACATCTCCTCGCGCAGCTGTCTTGCCGCCTCGACCATCACCTTGAGCTTTTCGTGCGCCAGTCTGCGGCTGATGGTCATCAGCCCGCAGTCCGGCGCGAGCAGAACGCGGCGCGGATCGAGATGGGCAAGCGCCTGGCGCACCCGCGCTTTCACCGCCTCCACGCTGGGAGCGGGCGTGTTGCCGGGATCGACACAGCCGAACATCACGAGCCGGTCGCGGCAGGACTTGAGGACCGCAGGATCGAAATCGCTGCGGCCGAATTCGACCGTGAAGCCGCCGATGCTCGTTTCCATCAGCGCCGCCAAAAGCTCCGGATAGGCGAACTGGTGCTGCAGCGCGAGGCCGCCCGGATAGCCGAAGCACAGGTGCACGAAAGTCGGTAGGCGCACGCCTTCCAGGCAGCGGTCGAGCGCGCGCGCCCCGTAGGCGAAGACCTTGGCGTGATAGCGCGTCATTGCCGGCTCGTCGATTTGGAGCAGGTCGCAGCCGGCGGCCTGCAGATCGAGGAGCTCGGCATTGACCGCAGCCGCGATGTCCATCGCGAGCTCGGCTTCGTCGGTGTAGAGCTCGTTGAGCGTGCTGTCGATCACGGTCATCGGGCCGGCGACCGCAACCTTCACGGGCCGAGCGGTGTGCGCCTTGGCGAAGCGCAGCTCTGCGACGCAGGCGGGCCCGCGCCGCCGGATCTTGCCGGTGATCCGCGGGACCAGACGAGGGCTGCGGCGGTTGCGGTAGGTCTCCTTTTCCCGCTGATGAAAGAGGTCGATGCCGTCCCAGGTTCGGGCAGCGTGATAGACGAAGCTTTCGCGCCGCTGCTCGCCGTCGGTCAGGATATCGAGGCCGATCTCCTCCTGCTCGGCAAGCACAATCCGGGTGGCATCGTCCTGCGCCTGCGCAAGCTCCTCTCCTTCGAGCCGGAAGGTGACGCGGCTGCGCTCGGTCGCCGCGAGCCAGGCCGGCCGCGGCAGGCTGCCGACGCCGGTCGCCATCAACGGTTGGAACTGCATGCTGCGCTCCTTGCGGCGCCCTGGGGTGGCCCGATCAGCGCTCGGCCGACCCGGGCTTTGCCCATTCGCGCCACAGCGCAAGCAGCGCCGCGATGATGGTGGGTCCCAGAAACAGGCCGAGGATGCCGAAGCTTTCCAATCCACCGAAGATGCCGAGCAGCACCCACAGGAACGGGAGCCTTGCCGCGCCGCCGATCAGGATCGGGCGGACGAAATGATCGGCGACGAACGCGACTGCGGTGCCGAAAACGACCAACGCTATGGCCGCTTCGGTGTGCGACTGGCTGTAGAGATAAAGCGAGCCCACGCAGAAGACCAAGGGCGCCCCGAACGGCACCGTGGCAAGGACCCCGGTCAGGGCTCCGAGGAGGACGGGATGCGGCAGGCCGGCAATCGCATAGGCAAAGCCGAGCAGAAGGCCTTCGCCAAAACCGACCAGGACGAGGCCGTTCACCGTTGCGCGCACCGCCCCAATGACCTCCGGCACCAGCCGTGCGCCGGTCGCGCCGAAGAGGCGGTCGAACACGACCGAGGTCTGGCGGACCAGGCTCTCGCCGTCCCGGAACAGAAAGAACAGGGTCAGGAACGTGAACACCAAAATCGTCAGCCGGCGAGCGACCTGCGCCCCCACGACGCGGGTCCATTCGAGCAGCATGGTGCGGTCGAGGCGGCCGAGCGCCTCGGCCGCGGCGTGCGGCTCGGTCAGGGTGCTGCGCCACCAGTCCGCGAGATAGCTGCCGGCCAGAGGCATCTGGGCGAGCCAATCCGGCGCGGGGGCCCCTTCCCGCTCCGCCAGGCGCAGCCACTGCGCCGCGGCAACCGCCGTCCGCCCGAGCTCGATGCCCAGGATGACGAGCGGCACGATCAGGCCGAGCCCGACCAGAAGCGTCATGACGGTTGCGGCGATGGTCCGGTTCCGCCACCGTCGCCGGATTTGCTCGAACAGCGGCCACAGCGCGATCGCGACGACGGCGGCCCAGGCCAATGCCGGCAGGAAATTCCAAAGGATCCAGACGCCGATCCCAAACAGGCCGAGGATGAGCACAAACTGGCCCAGTCGCGGCGTCGAATGTGATGCGGCGTCGCCCATGCCCGGTTGGGGCAGCATTCGTAGGTCCACCGCCCCTCTCTCGATCGAAATTGAAGCTCTCTCAGACAGAGTGTGCACGCCTCCTCCGCGTCGCGCAACGTCTTGTCCCACGCGCAGGCAACTCCGTTGAGGAGGAACAAACGGGGACAAACGGAAGCTGCATTGGCGCTCTCTACGACCCTCCGGGCCAGAGCTTGGGGCGCAGCGAAGAGCGCGCGCTCTTCCGTACCGGCCAAGACATGGTGTACTGTCGGCACAAAGACCCTGGGGGACCTCGATGTCCCGCGGGACAGAAGCCGGCTTCATGCATCCGGCCGTGGAATCGAGCCCAGGGAGGACCTCATGCTTCACCGTCATGCCATCGGCGCAAGCGCGCTTGGAGCGGTCACGCTGGCGGCGGCGCTGGCAATGACCTTCGGCACCGCCCGCGCGTTCGACGAATCCAAATATCCCGATTGGAAGGGCCAATGGGTCCGCACCGATACGGGCACGCCGCGCTATGACCCCAGCAAGCCGTCCGGGAAGGGCCAGCAGGCGCCGCTCATCCCGGAGTATCAGGCGCTCCTGGAAGCAAGCATCAAGGACCAGGCCGAAGGCGGCCAGGGCAAGGACCCGACCTACACCTGTCTGGCGCCCGGCATGCCGCGGGTCATGAACAATTACGAGGGGATCGAGTTCGTCATCACGCCCAACACGACCCACATGCTGATGGAGCACATCCACGATTCCCGCCGGGTCTTCACCGACGGGCGCCCGTGGCCCAAGGAGATTGATCCGACGTTCGCCGGCTATTCGATCGGCAAATGGGTCGATGAGGGCAACACTGGCCGCTACAACGTGCTGGAGATCGAGACGCGGGGCTTCAAAGGCCCGCGCACCTACGACAACAGCGGGATGGCGCTGCACGAGGACAACGAGAGCATCATCCACGAGCGGATTTTCCAGGACAAGGCCAATCCCGAGCGCATGTACGACCAGATCACGACCGAAGACCATGCGCTGACCCGCCCTTGGTCGGCGACCAAGATCTACCGCCGCGCCCAATACGAGCACCCCGTGTGGCACGAGAGCGTGTGCGCCGAGAACAACCCGCATGTGGAGATCGCCGGCCAAGGCTACATGCTCAGCGCCGACGGCTTCCTGATGCCGGCGAAGAAGGACCAGCCGCCGCCGGATTTGAAGTATTTCAAGAAGAGGTGAGCGAACTGGAACTGCGCGGCCCTGAGGGAGCCGCACTTATGGCCCGTTCAGGAATAATTCTTCTTACGCCTTGGTCCGCGTCCGGGAGAGCTTCAGCTCGTATCCCCATGGCTTTCTGGCTCGACGCTGGAGCAAACAGTCCTTCTCGGATAGTGAGCTATCTTATCACACGGCAAACGGAGAGGCGGTCCTTGGACGGCCACTCGGGTCGTTAATACGTTATAAATTTCTATTTGACAGCTCGCCTCTAGTTGCTTAAACCTGGGATTGTAAATACCGAGAGTTGAAATAACTCGGCGGGACGAGCCGCTCCGTGGCCCTGTCATAAGCGTCCAAGAAGAACCGCCCCACCAAAACAAAAATTGAAGCGACGGCCGCCGATGGCGTGCAGCGGCGTGCTGTTGCCGTGTGCGCGCCGGGTGCTCCGCGACTGCGCATTACTCTCCGGGGGTGAGCGAGATGAGCACAATAGATTTCTCGCTGAGCAATGCATCAGCGCTCGGACCGAATGTGACTTCCGGGGGCAGTTGGTCCGTACCCTCCTTCCTGAACTATGCCCCCGCTCCTGTTCAGAGCACCGACCAAATCGGTCCATTGACGGTTACGGCCTCCGGCACGTTCTCAGCCGGCCTGACAGGCGGCGTTTCCGCGACCACGGGGGAGTTCTCACTTGACTATCCGGTTTCCGTGAACCCGGCTTTCCCAACCAGCGTCAATGACGGACAATCGTTCACAATCAACACATCCAACTACGCGGTCAACGGCGCAGACGTTGCATTGACGAGCGCCGGCCTGGGCGGAAGCCTCACTCTTGGCGCTGCCGCCGCTTTACAGTTCGCAGTCAACGGATACGACTTGTTTGATGAGTCTGCAACTTTTCAAGCGGCGATTTCTCCAACCCAAAAATTCGATATTAAGAATTATGGTGACTTTACCTTCAGCGTGCCTACCTCAGTCACCGACACATCCGCGAAGGAAAGTGCGTCCAACGCGCTCACGTCTTTGACGGTATCGGCGGCGGAACAGCCCTTCTTCGGTGCCGACCTCGATGTTAGCAATGCGCTGTTTTCTGCGATCACACATCTCCCACCGCTCGAGGGCGATCTAACCGTCCCATTTGTCGGGTACAAGATCGGAACCTACAACATATTGAACGCCCAGCTTAGCGGTAGTCTTGCGCTTGATCAAACATTGACTTTCACCCCCACGGCTATTGACGTGACTCTTTCGGTTCCCGGCCAAGCGTCGCAGACCAAGCCCCTCGGCAGTTCGTTTACGTTTGTCGCGCCATCGTCCGGCAGCGGCACGATGGAGGTAACCGCGAACTATACGCTGGTAGGCGAGGTACATACCACGACGGACATCGTCGGCGACGTTAGCTTTGACATCAGCGCTCTGGGCGCCAGCGCCCTCAACGGCGCGGCAAGCTTGGGACCTCTATTTGATGCAAAGCTCCACATCGCGCACGGAACGATTTACACCATAGCTGATGACTCTTTCTCCGAGGCTCTCAGCAAGACGGCAATATATGATGTAGCCTATTCACCCGGGGCGGCGCCTCCGCCACCACCACCGCCTCCACCTTCACCCCCACCCCCGCCCCCTCCTCCATCCCCGCCGCCCCCACCACCGGTGGGAGGCACCGGTCCAGCTTTCTCAATCGACAACCCGCTCGTGGACCAGGTCGGCGCGACACAAACAATCACGTCGAGTCTTCTGAAGGTAGCCGAAACCGGATATCAGGATTCCGATTTCAAATATACAGTCACCAAGGGGCCGGCAAACGGCCAGCTTTTGCTTAACGGCGCCGCGACATCTTCCTTCACCCAGTCGCAGATCGACAGTGGGGCGTTGGCTTACAGGGAAACTGCCCCCAACGCGACGTCCGATGTCTTCTTCTTCAATGTTGCGGACTCAGCAAACAACGCCGCCTCGGGTTTCTTTCAGATAACGATTGCGAGCCCACCGACTCCGCCGCCTCCACCACCGCCACCGCCGCCTCCGCCACCCCCACCGCCTCCACCACCGCCGACTGGAATCGCGCCCCCGACGCCGAGTACACCGCAGCTCTCCGGCGGCGGCACCGTGTCGGTCGCCATCACGCCAACCTTCACCGGCACAGCGTCCTCAAACGATACCGTGCTCTTGTTGGAAGGAAATTCAGTCATCGGCAGCGGCCCGGCCACGGGCGGCAACTGGGCCATTACGACCGGTGCGCTCATTCCGGGTGCCCACACGATTACCGCCGTTGCGGTCGATACCGCAGGCAACAAGAGCGCGGCATCGGGCGGCGTTTCGTTCCAGGTAATCCCCCCGCCCGCCGGCGAGGTGGTATTGAACGATGCCAGCATGGTGACCGCGCACGATCTCAGCCAGACTGGCGTGGTAAGCGGACAAACCGGGACGCTGACGGAATACGGTCCTATTACTGCAGATGGATTCACCCTTACCAATGTGGGCCGCGCAAGTTTCGCGTTCGTCACCTGGGACAGCATTTGGGCCTTTCAGCATACAGTCAATGGGCTATCCGAGAATTACGACGGTGCGGATACGCTGATCGTGCCGACCAATGGGCTGATCGCGACAGGGTCTGGTGGGATCAACCCGGTCTCAGCCGCTCCGGCTGACACGATCGATCTAAGACGCTCTGATGGATCTGCCTTTTCCCTGGTGTCCGTGGACCTTGCCCCGACGGCTGCCGAGTATCCGACGTCCGCCGTGTTCACGGGAACGACCGCAAGCGGCGCCACAATAACCAATTCGATCACTCTGGATACACGCCAGGGAGTAAGCCTTGAGACGGTCGCGCTGACCGGTTTCAACGACGTGACCGACGTTAGGTTCACGGAGCAATTCGCTGCTGGCGGCGACCCGACAAGCATTGCGTTTGACAACCTTGTGTTGGGCGCGGCAGCACCTGCTCCGGCGCCGCCTCCAGCGACACCGTTCATCGCGCCGATCACGCTTGATGACAACGACATCATACCGGCGGGCGAGGCCCTGCTGATAAAGACCGCCACAAACCTCTTTAATGGCGGCACGATCTCCTACTACGGCCCGATAACAGCGGACGGGTTCACGATTAGCAATCTCGATCGCACCGATTTCGCGTTTGATATAGATGATTCCAAGAACGACGCGACATTCGGATATTTCTACGATGGGCCAAATGTCCTGATCACGCCGAGTGCTACTTCCGCTGCCCCGAGCAGGATTCAAATTGCGAGAACCGACGGCAGCGCATTTGGTATCCAATCGGTACAACTAGACACTCTGTTCGCTGAATCGAGCAGCATTTCAGTAACATTTGTCGGCACGACTTACAGCGGTAGCTCCGTCATCCAGGTGTTCACGCTCGATAATGCGGTAGGATTCCAGACTTTTCAATTCGACTCTGATTTCGACAATCTGAAGTCACTCTATTTTTCGGGAACGGACGACGTACAGTTCGATGCGATCACGCTAAGGCCCCCGATACCGGCAACTCCAGGCAGTTTAGCACTTACGCCGGGCGGCAATACTCCGACAATAACTGGCACCGGAGACGCAGGTGATACGATTACCCTTGACGATGGTGCCGCAGCGGTGGGGGCTGCGGTCGTCGGCGGTGACGGTTCGTGGTCCATCCAGACAGGCCCCCTCGCGTCGGGCGCCCACGCATTCACGGCTACGGCGGCGGACCTGGCCGGCGATTTGAGCGGAGTTTCCTCGCCGCTTGCTCTGACGATTCCCAATCACCCTCCGCTGTTGACGCTGAACTCCACCAGTTTTCCGGCGACGGCGGGCCAGTCGTTGCCGGTCACGAACTTCTTCACCGCGAGCGATCCCGACGGTGACCCGCTGACCTATTATTTCTACGACAACACGCCTGCGGCCAACAGCGGGCACTTTGTCGTCAACGGCACCGTGATGGCGGCCCAGACCACCTTCTCGGTGACGCAGGCGCAATTGGCACAGACCACCTTCGTGGCGGGCGCAGCCGGTACCTCCGACGATCTTTTTATGCTTGCCTATGACGGCCACGCATTTGCCAACCCTGGCGTCGGGCCATCGGAATTCAAGGTGAGCGTGCCGGGAACGCCGACGCTCTACGATTTTGTCTACATCTATCCTGACGGCAGCAGCTATCATGGCACAGTCTCGGACGATGGAACCTACGGCTATCAGGTCGGGCAGCGGATCAATGGATTGAATGGAGGGCTTTACGCCATTTTCCAGAGCGAGGGCGCGACCTCGCGGCCGGCGGGCACGGTCTTCGATTACTCCTATTACGACGCAACGACTGGCCAGTACTTGACGCCGTACTGGTCCAACAAGACTGGCCAGGCGCTGGGCCTCGGCCTTGGCGTAGAGCACGATTATGTTCTCGGCCCTGACGGCATATACCGCCCATTCGGCTCGGGTGGGGCCTTTGAGGCCATCACACCCCGCCAGAACACCCTTTACGATTTTGTCTACATCTATCCCGACGGCAGCAGCTATCACGGCACCGTCTCGGACAATGGGACCTACGGATATCACGTCGGCCAGCGGATCAATGAAGCGAATGGGGGCCTTTACGCCATCATTGGGAGCGAGGGCACGACATCGCGGCCGGCAGGCACCGTTTTCGACTATTCCTACTACGATGCAGCGAGCGGTCAGCACATGACGCCATTCTTTTCCAGCCAGACCGGCCAGGCGCTGGGCCTCGGTCTTGGCGTCGAGCACGATTATGTTCTTGACCCCGACGGGGTATACCGCCCATTCGGCTCGGGTGGGGCTTTTGAGGCCACCACACCTGTGCCGCACATGGCGGCGCTGGTCCAAAGCATGGCGTCGGCTTTTGTCCCATCAATGTCGGGCGACATCACTGCTTTACCGACGGGCTCGCCTGAAACCGGCTTGCCGCTCGCTCCGGCACACGGAACATGACGGTAGGCCGAAAGGGGGCATGCTAGAGAGTCGTGACTGCGGCGTTGGGCCCCGCACGAAATCAGCGTTAATCCTTTCCCGCAGGAATCACGTGTACCACCCGATAGCCGCGGCTCTTGATCGCTCTAAGGAAGCTCGGGATCATCGCGGCGGTCTCTTTCTTGGTATCGTGGAACAGCACGATCCCGCCGCCTGCCGCCTCGAGACGCGCGCTGACCAGCGCGAGCTCCTGCTCCGGCGACATCGGGTTCCAGTCGCTCGCCCATAGATCGGCGCCGAACAC
>Ga0126381_100002990_pt1 | contig 18393 bp, 17 predicted proteins | sample PanSoiMetPlot_28_FD_96465 | JGI IMG/M metagenome (GOLD analysis project Ga0126381, IMG submission 96465) | Tropical forest soil microbial communities from Panama - MetaG Plot_28 | ecosystem: Environmental > Terrestrial > Soil > Tropical forest > Bulk soil | place: Panama | collected 2016-02-17
ACCATATTGACTTGTTGCGGTACCTGGGCGGAGAGGTCGACCAGCTGAACGCTACGTTGCGCACGCTGGGCGCGCAAATCGAAGTTGAAGATACGGCGGTTGCCACTCTCAAATACCCGAATGGAGCGGTCGGCATTGTGGAGGTGACGACGGCGGCGCGGCCTGATGATTTCGAGGCTTCATTATCAATCGTCGGCGGCAATGGGCTGGCGCAACTCGGCGGCTGGGCCGTCAACGAACTTCAGGTCTTCACACCCAATCCATCTTCATGTGCAGAATTCAGCGAAAAAATTCCAGATGCTTATGGCTTCGGGCATCAGCAGGTCTATCGCGATCTCGTGGACGATCTACAAGGCCGCCGGCCTTATCCCGTTGACAGGGAGGACTGCCTGAAGACCATCAACCTGCTGCACGCCTTCTACCGTTCGGATGAGATAGGCGGCTGGGTGGATGTTCAAGCCGGCCTCGCGTCCATTCGCATGGGCCGGGCCAATGAGGAAATCTCAAATCTTTATCGCACTTCCCTGCCAGCGGACGCTTGATGGCGGCCGGTCGAGACACGCTGCGGGTTGGTATCGCAGGTTATGGCGTGGTCGGAAAACGCCGCCGCCATTTCATCGATATTCATCCCGCGCTGAAGACGGTGGCAGTTTGCGATCGCACCTTCGGGGGTGAAGGGGTGTTGCCCGATGGGGTGCGCTTTTACAGCGATTACCGTCAACTCTTGGCCGAGGAACTTGACATTATGTTCGTCTGCCTCACCAACGACATCGCCCCAGATGTGACTATTGCCTGCCTGGAAAAGGGACTGCACGTGTTTTGCGAAAAACCACCGGGGCGCAATGTTACTGATATTGCCCGCGTCGTAGCCTGCGAGAAAAAACATCCGGATTTGAAGCTGAAATATGGCTTCAATCATCGTTACCACGACTCTGTTCTTGATGCGCTCAAGCTGGTTCATTCCGGCGAGTTCGGCAAGGTACTGAATATCCGTGGCGTCTATGGCAAGTCGCAGTTCATCAGTTATGGCCAAAAGTCGGATTGGCGTGTCGATCGCGCGCTGGCCGGCGGCGGCATTCTGCTGGACCAAGGCATTCATATGGTGGATCTGATGCGCCTGTTTGGCGGCGAGTTTCACGAGGTGCACAGCATCATCAGCAACGACTTCTGGCATCACGAGGTCGAGGACAATGCCTATGCCTTGATGCGCAGCGACAAGGGCGTGGTTGCCATGCTCCATTCCACAGCGACGGAATGGAGGCACCGTTTCCGGTTGGAGGTCACTCTCGCAAAGGGCGCGGTGATCCTGAGCGGTATTCTTTCTGGCTCCAAAAGCTATGGCGCCGAAACTATGACCGTTGTGTGGGCTTCGGGAGAAAGCGCCGGCGACCCGCGCGAACAGACGACGCGCTACAATAGCGATCCTTCCTGGGCCAGCGAAATCAACGAATTTGCAGATGCTGTGCAGAATGACAAACCTATCGTCAACGGTTCATCCCTGGACGCGCTCCGCACCATGCAGTTGGTCTATCGCATCTATTGCAGCGACAAGGACTGGCGGGACCGTTGGCAACTTGACGATACCGCGGCCGGGCCTTGACGGAGAAATATATGACCAAGATCATCGGATTGATCCCGGCTCGGATGAAGGCCAGTCGGTTTCCCGGCAAACCGCTCTTTCCAATTCACGGAAAGCCGATGATTGAGCATGTTTGGCATCGGGCCGCGATGTACCCTAAGTGGGACAAGCTGGCGATTTGTACCTGCGACAAGGTTATCGAGGATTTTGCCGTCTCCAAAGGTTTCCCGGTGGTGATGACTGCTGACACTCATGTGCGCGCACTTGACCGTGTGGCGGAAGCTGCCGGCAAGTGCGGCATTCCCGTTGACAAGGACGATGTCATAGTTTGTGTGCAGGGTGACGAGCCGATGATGCGTCCGGACATGATCGACGCGGTGTGCAAGCCGTTTGAGGATCCCGCGGTGAACGCAACCGTGCTGGGGATGCATGTTGTGGATGAATCGATCTTCAAAAATCCCGACACGGTAAAGATCGTGCACGATATTTACGGCGACGTGCTCTATACCTCGCGCTCGCCCATTCCCCATGCCAAGACTTTCTCGCCGGAGCTGGGGGCGCGCCGCATATATGGCATTTTGGCGTTTCGCTGGCATTACCTGCAGACTTTCCTGAACCTCAAGCCTACTCCACTGGAACTGCAGGAAGCGTGCGACAGCAACCGGATCTGTGGCAGTGGCCTGAAACAGCGTGTCGCATTTTATCCCAATATACCCTCTTATTCGGTGGACAGCCCGGCTGACCGCGAGTTCGTTGAGCGTGAGATTACCAAGGATCCCCTGTGGGGCAGGTATTGATGTCGCTGAAAGGCAGAATGGCCGTCGTCACGGGCGGTACACGGGGCATCGGCCGCGCGATCGTCGAACGGCTGTTGGCGGATGGCGCTGACGTAGTCGCCACCGGGCGCGGTGCCACCGGCGACGTACCCAAAGGTGCCCGCTATGAAGGCGTGGATTGCGAAATGCCCGAACAGGTGGATGCGTTCAGCCGCAAGCTTTCGGAGCTAAGGCCCGACATTCTCATAAACAATGCCGGGTTCAACAAGAATCTGCCTTTCGCTGAGATCGAACCTTCCCTCTTCGAGCGCATCCAACAGGTCAATGTGCATGCGCCTTTCCGTTTCAGCCAGGCGGTGCTTGCAGGCATGCGTGAGCGTAAATGGGGTCGCATCGTCGGAATAAGCTCGATCTTTGGCGTGATCAGTAAGGAACATCGCGGGAGCTATTCCACCAGTAAATTCGCGCTGGACGGGATGATGACGGCGCTGGCGGCTGAAGTGGCCGCGGACGGCATTCTGGTCAACTGTGTGGCGCCTGGCTTCACCGATACCGACATGACCCGCGCTGCCCTTGGGGAGAGGTGTATTGCGGAACTCCTGGCTCGCGTTCCGATACGGCGCATGGCCAAGCCGAGTGAGATTGCCGCCTTCACAGCATGGCTTGCCGGTCCGGAGAACACATATATAAGCGGCCAGATCATTGCAATTGATGGAGGCTTCACGCGTGTCTGACGCGCTGGAAATCCAGTCCCACAAAGGTCCCTATCGCGTCCGGTTCGACGAGGATGCCATCGCGCAAATCGCGGAAGTCAGGGCTCCGGTGCACGTTGTCATCGACCGCCGCGTAGCCGAACTGCATGAGAACACGCTGGCCCCCCTACTGAAGGGCCCTTCGGTGCTAATGATCGACGCGGTAGAGTCCAACAAGTCATTGGAAGCCAGTCCCGCCTATGTCACGCATTTGGTTTCCCGGGGCATTCGCCGCGACCATCGGCTGGTCGCCGTCGGCGGCGGTATCGTCCAGGACATCACCTGCTTCCTGGCGGCCAACATGTTGCGCGGCGTGGAGTGGATCATGGTGCCGACCACTTTGCTGGCTCAGGCCGATTCTTGCATCGGCTCAAAGAGTTCGATCAATTGCGGTGGCGCCAAGAACATCCTGGGCACCTTCACTCCGCCGAAAGAAGTCTGGATTGCTTCGCGCTTCCTCGACACGCTGGACGAACAGGACATGCGTTCGGGCGTGGGTGAGATGCTAAAGGTCCATGCTATTGACGGACCGGCGTCGTTCGATCGCATCTCTGCCGACTATGAAAAGATGTTTTCGGATCGCGCCACTTTGTTGGCCTATATCCACCGCTCGCTGGAAATCAAGAAGCGCTTTATCGAAGTGGATGAATTCGACCGCGGGCCGCGCTTGGTTTTCAACTTCGGGCACAGCTTCGGGCACGCCATCGAGGCGGCGACCGACTTCGCCATTCCGCACGGCATAGCCGTGACTATCGGTATGGATGTGGCGCTTGAAGTGGGCAGGGAATTGGGCAAGACAAACACCGCTACGGTCGCACGCATGCGCCCGGTTTTGCGGCGGAACGCCCGCGGCTATCGCACGGTACCGGTGCCACAGCAGGAATTCCTCGCTGCCTTGTCCAAAGACAAGAAGAATGCGGGGGCCGGCTCGGCGACGATCATCCTGCCGATGGGCGAAGGACGTATAGAGCGCGTCACCGTTCCGATCGATGGCACTCTGAAGCGCGTCTGCGCCGATTATTTTGAGAGCGCGCATGACTAACCCGAGACGTATCGCCGTCGCTTCGCGGTCCTTCTCTCGCCACCCGGTGCTGAGGGCCGAGCTTCTGGCGCTTTATCCCGAAGTCACCTTTAACGATAGCGGTGCCTCGCTATCTGGCGTCGAGTTGGCGCAGTTCTTGGCAGGGCATGACGCGATCATCACAGCCCTAGAAAAGATTGACGAGGCGCTTCTGGCGCAATTGCCGGACCTAAAGGTGTTGTCCAAATATGGCGTCGGTTACGATATGGTCGACATCGATGCCCTTCGCCGCCGGGGTATCCGCTTTGGCTGGACTGGCGGTGTCAACAAACGGTCCGTCTCGGAATTGGTGATCGCCTCGATTATAGCGCTGTTGCGCCACGTGCCGCGCGGTTACCGTGAGGTGCTCGCCGGCGGTTGGAAACAATTGCAAGGTCGGCAACTCACCGGTCGCACAGTGGGCATCGTGGGGTGCGGTCATGTCGGCAAAGACTTGGCGGTTCTACTCAAGGCCTTCGACTGTAAGCTGCTGGCTCACGACATTCTGGATTTTCCCGATTTCTATGCCGCGCACGGCATTTTGCCAGTGGGCTTCGACGAACTCCTGTCGTCTGCTGACATAATCACTCTGCACCTTCCGCTGGATGCCACCACCATGAATATCCTTTCGGCGGAGCGGTTGGCGCGCATGCGCCCGGATGCCATTCTCGTCAATGCCGCACGCGGCGGGCTGGTGGACGAAGCGGCCCTCAAGACGATGCTCCAGACAGGAAAACTGGCCGGAGCGGCCCTGGATGTGCTCGCAATTGAACCGCCGGACGATAGTGAACTGCTGGCGCTGCCGAATGTGCTAGTAACCCCTCATCTTGGGGGAAGCTCGGAAGAAGCCGTCATAGCGATGGGCCGGGCGGCAATCGCAGGCTTGAATTCGGCGCGTGTGCCTGATGGGAGTTGGCCGAACCAAAGTTCACTCGCGCCTGCTGAAAATCATTATGATTTCCGGCTTCCGCAAAGGCGGCAAATACCTTAACCACTGGGAACGCGACCGATAGCCATTCCGCCCCTTGACATATTGGGCCTTCAAATCGAGCCCGGCTTTTTGGGCAAGCGCAATTATGGCATCGGGAGATCTGTTCCACCCCCATCTGACCCAGCCGGGCGTGTGGTAGCGGCGCAGGAGCCATCGCTTGACGAGTTCTGCGAAAAAACGCCGGACAGTGAGAATGTTGACGGTCTGATTGACTACCATGCCGCCACGACTAAGACAGGCGCCGAGCCGCCTGAACATCTCGAGAAGGTCTTCGTTATTTAAGGCATAGTCGACCGTAAAGACCGTGATGATGTCGAAGCGGCCGCGTATTTCGAGCTTATGCGCATTGCCGATCAACAGCGGAGCGGACGGAAATTTCTCGTGCACGGCAGCCAGGCTTTCCGCCTGGCACTCGTTCAGCGTGACGTCATAACCCTTGGCCAGCCACTCGCTTTCCGCCACCGCCAGGCCGGCAGCGACTGAAAGAATTTTCGGCGCTGGGAATTTTCGCAAAAGCTCGGTCTCAAGCCAACGGCCGGTTTCTTGTTTTCCCCTAAGCCAGTCGGGGTCAACGGGCCGACCGCTCAGTGAGGCGTAAAAGGCTTCATAAAATTGGTCATCCGCCGGTTCATTGGCCCGCACCTTGACGGGTAGGTCCGCGAAGTTGATTCCATGCCAACTACGTTCAAATTGTGGCAACTTCACTCGAGCACCAGCTGGAAAGTGGCCGCTAAACAGGCCGCGTGAATGACAATGCCGGTCTCCGGCGAAATAGATGGGTAAAGACAGGCGAGGATACGAGTTCTATCAATGGACCCGGGCTCGATCAAATGGGCTTGTTACGACCGTCCTACCATCAGTCGCCTGGCGGCGCTGACAGGGCAGCGAGCAGTTGGCCAAATCGAAACAAGCGGCTATAAGCGTATGGGCTTTTGGCGCAGCGAAAAGTGAATTTTGACAAGCAAATTCCCGGTAGGTGGGCGTATTCTCGTGGCGGGGCGTTGCGCGAGCATTGGGCGTTCGTAACGAACCAGATCAATTTCGAAACCCGCCGGTCAATCAGGCTTTTTGCGATCTGCTTTTTGAGCGTCTTTCTGAGCGGCTTTCTATTGCTCACGCTAGTTACCCCTAAATATTCCGCGGTTACGGTAATAGGGCCACAAACGTTACCGCAGAACAGCCAACCTAATGGCAGCGTTGATCTAGGGGGTGCATTGGGCGGCGCTCTAGGCGGCGCTCTAGGTGGTGCTCTGGGCGGTGTCCCTGGCTCGCTCTTGGGTGGCAGCAAGCAGTATGACAACCTTGTGGCTTTTCAGTTGCTTCTCGGGACGGCTGAGTTTGCACGTTATTTGATCGATCATGATCACTTCGACCGACTTATTTTCCCCGAGGGAATCCACCATTCGATTCTTTCTCGCATCCTTCACAACCTTTTCCATCAGCCAATTTCTAACGAAGTAACGGTTGGTGATGTCCAAGAATACCTACAGTCGCACGTCTTCAATCAGGATAAATCGGGCACGTCGTATGTTCAGTTGACATACGCCAATAAAGATCGAGCGACAGCGATCAAGGTATTACATACTGTGCTTTATTCAGGCGATCGACTGTTGCGGCAGCGGGAGACCGCCGAGCTTAGCCTTCAGATCGCCTACTTAACCCATGTCATTCAAACGACCACCGAAATCGAGCAACTAAACTTGTTCCGCAATCTCCTGGGGCAAAAGTTGGCCTTGAAGGTGCTGGTCGATACGCAGGAAACTTACACATTTAAGATTTTTGATCCCCCGTTTGCGCCGTTAACGCCGAATTCTCCCAGCCTGTTCCTGCTTATGATCCTTTTGCTCGCAAGTTCTCTGGTCGCGGCAGCCACGATAACCGTGGCGCAACGGTGGATGGCTGACAAAAACAAGTCTGGCGAGCGATGAAAGCCGGTGTTGGGGCGTTCCTCTTTCTAATTTATTCTTTTGCCATTTTCATGGGTACGCCTGTGCCACTGCTTATTTTGCAGGCTTTTGCGCTACTGGTGGTTGTGGCAGTGGTTGCTGAAATTGCGATCCGGCGACGGACCATGATCTTCTCGCCGAAATTTCTGATCTTTTTTTTGGTCAGTGTTCTCTTTTTCATAGAGTCGATGATTGTGGGTCTGGAGAGTGCCCAGACGCCTATATCGGTAATGATGCGTTTTCTGCAGGTCTTTTTTATAACGTTCGCTGTGCCACTATTGGGCTACAGTCTTGTCAGTCTGGGATTGATGACGCGCGAACGGTTACTGCGTAACATCGTTTATGCGATTATTGCCTACGCCTGTATGAAAGTGGCGATCGTGGCGTTGATCGCAGCGTTCAATATCCCTCAAATTGTGGTAGTCAAAGTTTTTCAGTTTGTCTTCAACGCGGACCCCGCCTTCGGTATTTTCTTTCTTAATATCGCCCGGTTTTTTACCCCTACAGATTTTCTCAGTGCGTTCGCGTTATATTATTGTTTGTTCTTTTGGACTGGCCGCTGGCGTGTTATCTGGATACTGTTGCTTTGCGCGAGCATATTCATCAGCTATTCGCGCTTCGTGTGGTTGGAAGGCATTTTCACGTTGGCCCTCTACAGCCTCAAGTTGTCGCGCGGCCAAGTGTTGGCGTTATTGTTGGGATTAATTGCGGTTGCGCCACTCGCCACATTGGTGCCTGTTACCTTAATTGAGCAGCGTTTTTTCTCCAGCGCCGCCGAAAAATCAGATATTGTTCGCAGCACCGAAACTGAGGCTCTGACCCAGGATATGGACCAAAATTTCCTTTTTGGCCATGGTTTTGGCAGCTTCTCGTACAAGGACGTGCGAGATAAGTTGGCACCCTACAGTTACGAAGAGCAGTGGCTTGCTATTACCTATGAACTTGGGGTGGTTGGCTTGCTCATCGTCTTGGGCCTGCTTACCTGTACGATTGCTCCCGTTTTGGAAACACCGACTTTGGAAGGGATACCGTTAATACTTCTATTCGTTTTTTCACTCTTATCTGGATTCGCCAATCCGTCCTTGATCGGACGGACTGCAGGAATGGGCTTCGCCTTCGTTTATTTTTGTGCCTCTGCAATACGAGATCGCGCAAATTGCGATGCAACGAGGGGAGGTAAGGACCCGAATGCTGAGCCATTCAGCGGTGCGTCGGTGCCTGCAGGCTAACGTAGCTGTCCGCGCCTCGGTAAAGCGTTCTTACTAGACCCTGTGGCCAGAAAGCCGGCCGAACGGTCACAAAGCAAGGTCAGGTATCTATTGTGCTTGCAGCTCACTTGCCCTTCGCCCCGGGGGTAGAACGGTTCGGATACCATTGCTGGGCTGTTGCCTTCATCTTGACCGGGCGAAATATTATTTTATAGAGGGTTCAATCAAATGTCTGTTGGCGCATAACCTATTAGAAACAAAGCGGTTATCAGAAAAGCGGTAACATGAAAGTCCTAATTCTCGCTGGCGGCAAAGGGACCAGGCTCAGCGAAGAAACCGACGTCAAGCCCAAGCCGATGCTGGACATCGGTGGACGACCGATGTTGTGGCACATCATGAAGCTCTATTCCCGGTACGGCTATAACGACTTCGTGATCCTGTTGGGTCACAAGGGCTATGTGATCAAGGAATATTTCGCCAATTACTTCCTGCATCAGAGCGACGTTACGATCGACCTCGTCACCAACAAGATGCAGGTTCATAGCAATACCAGTGAGCCTTGGCGCATCACGCTGCTTGATACGGGGCCTGAGACGATGACGGGCGGCCGAGTGAAACGGGCCCAATCTTTTATAGGCGGCGAACAGTTCATGCTTACGTATGGCGACGGTGTCAGCAACGTGGACATGGACGCGTTGTTCAAGCATCACAAGGCTCACGGTAAGGCGATGACCATGACCGCGGTGCAGCCGGACGGGCGCTTCGGTACGTTCGAGTCAAGCGGTGACGGCGTAGTCAAGCGCTTTCTTGAAAAGCCGCGCGGCGACGGGTCTTGGATCAATGGCGGTTTCTTCGTCTGCGAGCCAAGAGTGTTCGACTATATTCCCGATGGCGATGATACCGTGCTGGAGCGCTCACCGCTCGAACGCTTGGCGTCCGAAGGCGAGCTCTCCGCTTACCATCACGAGGGCTTTTGGAAGTGTATGGACACGCTCCGCGACAAGACCGAGTTGAACAAGGCTTGGGCTAGTGGCGCGGCGCCATGGAAAACTTGGTAATCGGACAATGAGCGCAACCCTAAAGAGCGCTTACGCCGGCAAAACGGTGCTGGTTACCGGCCACACCGGATTCAAAGGCAGTTGGCTGACGGCCTGGCTGTTGAATCTGGGCGCCAGGGTAGTGGGTATATCCAACGGTATTCCCACTCAGCCATCTATGTTCACGGTGATCGGGCTAGAGAAGCGCATCTCTCATCATGTCGCCGATGTACGCGACCTGGCGGCAGTTAAATCCATCATCGCAGCCGAGAAGCCGGATTACGTCATCCATTTGGCGGCGCAGGCGATCGTTTCGCTTTCCTACAAGGATCCGGTGGAAACAGTTTCTACCAATGTTATCGGCACGATGAATGTGCTGGAAGCCCTGCGTGGCTATTTCAAAGCCTGTGCCGTGCTGCTGATTACGAGCGACAAATGCTACGACAATGTCGAGTGGGAATGGGGTTACCGCGAGAATGACAGGCTAGGTGGCAAAGATGTCTATAGTGGCTCCAAGGGTGCCGCCGAGCTGATTATTCGAAGCTATGTCGACAGCTTCTTCCGCGGTGAGGGTGAAAAGGTTCGCATCGGCATCTGCCGCGCGGGAAACGTAGTCGGCGGCGGCGATTGGGCCACGGATCGCATCGTCGCGGACTGCATGCGGGCCTGGAGCAAAGGCGAGGCCGTGGAAATACGGAGCCCCAAGGCCACGCGGCCCTGGCAGCACGTTTTGGAGCCGCTGAGCGGATATCTCGCCCTGGGAATGGCACTGGCGGGCGGAGCGTTGCACGGTGAAGCCTTCAATTTCGGGCCGCGTGCCGAACAGAGCCATACGGTGCTGGACTTGCTATCAGAAATTGCCGCCCGCTGGGGCCATAGCGACGTTGAGAAAGCGGTGCGCGTGACGGCCAATGTTCCGTTCCATGAAGCAGGGCTGCTCAAGCTCAGTTGTGATAAGGCACTGTTCCATCTGAAGTGGGAGCCCACTCTCATCTATCCCGAAACGGTTGAATTCATCAGCGACTGGTATATCGGCTACTACAAAAACAAAGATGATATGTACGCACTGACCAACCGGCAGATCGCAGATTATGAGAAGGCCGCGGTCGAGCGGGGCAGGCAGTGGGCGGGGGCTTGATGGACGGCGTACTGGTGACACCACTCAAGCGCATTGCGAGTCCCGCGGGGAGCGTGCTGCACGGATTAAAGGCATCGTCGCCGGGTTACGCCGGTTTCGCCGAAGCCTATTTCTCGGAAATCCATGAAGGCGTAACCAAAAACTGGCGTAAGCACACCCGCATGACCATGAATTTGGTCGTGCCGCGCGGCAATGTGCGGTTTATCTTCCACGATGAAACAAGCGGCGCCTTTGCCGAATTCTCCATTGGTGAAGCAAATTATTCCCGCCTGACTGTCGCTCCGGGATTGTGGGTGGCGTTCCGCGGCCAGGGGCCTGGCACGAGCCTTATCCTGGACATCACCGACAAAGAGCATGACCCCGCGGAGGCGGAAAGCCGAGACATTTCGGCTTTCGCCTATGCCTGGTAAATCGTCGTGACGCGGATTCGCCTTTCCCGTTCATCAGTCGGCCCCGAGGAAAAAGAGGCCCTCGCGCGCGTCATAGACGGCGCCTATCTGGGCATGGGGGACGAAGTGCGTCAGTTCGAGGATGAGATCGCCGCGATGATCGGCGGTAATCGCACAGTGGTATGCGTCGCTACCGGCACAGCGGCCCTCCACTTGGCCGTCTCCTGCCTCGACATCGGCGCGGGCGATGAGGTCATCGTGCCAACCATCACCTATGTTGCAAGTTTCCAGGCCGTCAGCGCGACAGGCGCCAGACCCGTTGCCTGCGATGTACGTGAGGGTGACGCCTTTCTGGATTTGGAGGATGCTGAGAAGCGGCTGACGGCAAAGACCCGCGCGATCATGCCTGTGCACTACGCCAGCAGTGCGTGTGGCCTGGGTGAAGTTTACGCCTTCGCCAAAGCTAACAATTTGCGTGTGATCGAGGACGCCGCCCATTCTTTCGGGAACGCCCGAGAATGTGTGAAGGCAGGAGCCGAAGGGGATGTCGTCTGCTTCAGCTTTGACGGCATCAAGAATATCACCAGCGGCGAGGGCGGTGCTGTCGTCACCGGCGATGATGTGCTGGCGCAGCGGCTACGCGACGCGCGCCTCCTGGGCGTGGAAAAGGATACGGACGCGCGCTATAGCGGGCGCCGCACCTGGACCTTCGATGTCAAGCATCAGGGCTTCCGCTATCACATGAGCAACCTGATGGCGGCGTTGGGGCGGGCCCAACTGAAGAAGTTGGATCATTTCGCCGCTCGTCGCCGCGCGCTGGCGGCGCGCTATGTGCGCTCCTTTGCCGGCATGAATGGACTTTCAACAATGGCACTGGATTGGCCCAATATGGTGCCGCACATCTTCGTGGTGAAAGTGCAAGACGGTGCGCGCCAGGCGTTAGCCGATCATCTGAAGGCGCGGGAGATCGAGACCGGTTTTCATTACCAGCCCAACCATTGCCTTACCTTGTTCAAGACCGATTATGCATTGCCGATGGCGGAAAAACTGGCGGGAGAACTTCTCACGCTCCCGCTGCACGCTGAGCTGACGGACGAGGAGCAGGAAAGGGTGATTGAGGCGGTTATCGGCTTCTTCAGGACGCGCTGATGCCCAACGTCTCGATCATCATGAATTGCTACAACGGCGCTAAATTCGTGCGTGACGCTATTGAGAGTGTCTATGCCCAGACGTACACGGACTGGGAGATCATCTTCTGGGACAATTGCTCCACCGATGCTACACCGGAGATCGCCAAGAGCTTCGACGCTAAACTGCGCTATTTCCGCGGTGAGACCACCACGCCCCTGGGAACCGCGCGCAACCTAGCGATGAAGCATGCGCAAGGCGATTGGATCGCGTTCCTTGATCACGATGACCTGTGCCTGCCACATCGTTTCGAGCGCCAGATGGCGGCGATCGGCGGAAAAGATTATGCACTCTGCTATGCCGGGATGCGCGAGGTGGACGGTGAGGGGCGCTTCGTACGCAACGTCCTTCCGCAGCACAATAGCGGCCGCATTTTCGGCGAGCTTCTGACCGACTGCGATGCCTTCCTGCAAACCACAATGGTCAATCGCGGTTACATGCAGCGCTATGGAATCGAGGCGCCCCCCTCTTTCATGGTGCTTGAGGACGTTAATCTGTTTCTCAAGCTGGCGGCTAGAGGCCCAGTCTGCGTATTGCCAGAAGTGGTAAGCGTCTGGCGATTGCTACCAACAAGCCTTAGCGAGACCAAGAAGGATCGTTTCCCGCTGGAATATTTCCACCTGATCGACGATTTGCGCCAATCCTATCCCGGCATTGACCAGCGTTATCCGGAAGCGTTTCGCCAAGCTGACGCGCGTGGGCAATATTACCAAGCGCGCCGCGACATGGAGACGGGCAACATCGCAACCGCGCGCGCCACCATGCGTAGAATTGCCGGTGTCCGAAGAGCCTATCTTGCTCTTTATTTGCTCAGTTTTTGGCCTTGGGGTTGGAACCTCGCGCATGGCCGGGCGCTGAAGGCTAGGCTAACTAACTTATTTCTGGGCCGCGGCAAGGCTGCGGCGAAGGATAATGCGTGATGCGTGTTCTGGTTACCGGCGGCTCCGGCTTCATCGGTACGAATCTTTTGACCTTTCTCCTATCTCGGGGCGATCACGTGTTGAATTTGGATGTTGTTGCGCCTTTGGAGATTTCGCACGCTCCGCATTGGCAAAAGGTGGATATCTGCGACCGCGCGGGTGTAGCTGTTGCGGTACGCGATTTTGGCCCCACACACATCGTGCATCTGGCGGCTGTAGCGACGTTTGAATCGACCAAGGAAAAACTATACGCCGCCAACCTCGGCGGCACGGTGAATTTGCTGGATGCAGCATTGGCGCACGCTCCGGCGGCGCGCATCCTGGTGACCTCGACCCAGTATGTGAACGGTCCAGGTGCAGCTTATGATGACGACCGGAAATTCCATACTGTCAATGAATATGGCCAGAGCAAGGCCGATGCCGAGGCGGCGACGCGCGATGACAAATACGCGACACTGTGCTGGATCATCACCCGCCCCACCAACATTTGGGGCGCCTTCCATCCGCGCTTTCCAACAGAGATTTGGAAATACATCCGCCAAGGCTTCTACATGCATCCCGGCCACGCCCCGATCATCAGGGCCTATGGTTATGTCGGCAATGTCGTAAAGCAGATGGCGATCCTTCTGGAAGCGCCCGCTGCGCGAGTCTTCCATCGCGTCTTTTATCTTACTGACCCCAACATTGATTCCTACGAACTGCTCAACGCGTTCTCGGTGAAGCTGCGGGGCCGGGCGTTGCCTCGCTTACCATTCCCTCTTCTTAAGATGTTGGCCCTGGCAGGTGACGCAACCACGGCATTAGGCTTTAAGGCGCCCTTCCGCAGCGACCGGTTGCATCGCATGAGGACTGAGCATACCGCTCGCTTCGAGAGCTTATGGTCGGAGTTCGGCTACCAATCCATCAGCCTTCCCGAAGCCGTGGACGAAACCGTTGACTGGCTCAGGAACCGCTATCCGGAGTTTTATCATTGATGCTCCGCTAGGGTCCGGTGCGTTTTTCAGTTGCAGAAATTACTTGGCGGCGGTAGGGCCTTGACGACTTCCCCCAGATTTAAGGCTTATGTCGTTGGGGATAGAGGGCAGGATATGTCGGCACATAAGGTTGCACTCATCACCGGCACGACCGGCCAGGATGGAGCGTATCTGGCCGAGCTCCTATTGGAGAAAGGCTATACCGTCCACGGCCTTAAGCGCCGTTCCTCGTCATTCAACACCGGCCGCATCGAACACCTCTACCAGGATCCGCACGAACGCAACCAGCGCTTCGTCCTACACTATGGCGATATGGTGGATTCGACCAACTTGATCCGGATCGTGCAGCAGGTCGCTCCAGACGAGATTTACAACCTTGCTGCCCAGTCCCATGTACAAGTGAGTTTCGAGACGCCTGAATATACCGCCAACGCCGACGCTATTGGGGCGCTCCGCCTTCTGGAAGCGATCCGCCTATTGGGAATGCAATCCAAGACGCGATTCTACCAAGCTTCAACCTCGGAACTTTACGGGAAGGTACAAGAGATCCCGCAAACGGAGACCACGCCTTTCTATCCCCGAAGCCCCTATGGCGTGGCAAAGTTATATGCCTATTGGATCGTAGTGAATTATCGCGAAGCATACGGTATGCATGCATCCAACGGGATTCTTTTCAATCACGAGAGTCCGATACGCGGTGAAACATTTGTCACACGAAAAATCACACGCGGTGTCGCCGCAATCCATAAAGGACAGCAGGAAAAGCTGTATCTAGGAAATTTGGATGCACGTCGCGATTGGGGTCATGCACGCGAATATGTGCATGGCATGTGGCTCATGCTCCAGCAGGAGAACCCGGGCGATTACGTTCTCGCTACGGGCGAGGCGCATTCCGTGCGTGAATTCGTAGAGCGGGCTTTCCTCCAGGTCGGATTACAAATTGCCTGGCATGGGAAAGGTCTGGAGGAAAAGGGTATCGATCCCAAAAGCGGACGAGTGCTGGTGGAAATAGATCCTCGCTATTTCCGGCCCACGGAAGTGGACATCCTGCTGGGCGATCCATCAAAGGCAAAAAGACTTCTTGGATGGAAACATAAAACGAGTTTTGAGGATCTTGTGACCGAGATGGTTCGAGCGGATCTCCAGCTGACGACGCAGGAGCGACAGCTGCATGTCGACTGAGGAATTTTTTTCACTTCAAGGCAAGCGGATATGGGTTGCTGGCCATAAAGGCATGGTCGGAAGTGCGATTGTGCGCCAATTGGCGGATGATCGGTGTGAAATACTTACCGCGGATCGGAAGGATCTCGACCTAAGGGATGGATCGCAGGTTGATGCTTGGGTCCGCAAGCAGCGCCCCGACGTTGTTTTCTTAGCAGCCGCAACCGTGGGGGGAATCCTCGCGAATAACGATTTCCCTGCCAAGTTTCTTTATGACAACCTGATGATTGAAACTAATGTCATTCATGCATGTTATGAAGCTCGTGTCGCCAAGTTGCTCTTTCTAGGCTCCAGTTGCATTTATCCGCGCATGGCGCCTCAGCCCATTTCGGAAGACGCTTTGCTGACCGGACCGTTAGAATCCACAAATGAATGGTACGCTGTCGCGAAGATCGCTGGGATAAAACTGACGCAAGCATATCGTAAACAGCACGGTGTCAACTTTATCAGCGCTATGCCCACAAATTTGTACGGGCCTGGCGATAATTTCGATCTCGCGACAAGTCATGTGGTTCCTGCTTTGCTGCGAAAGGTACATGAAGCAAAGCAGCGGGAGGAGCCCAACGTAATTTTGTGGGGGACCGGAAGACCATTACGCGAGTTCATGCATGTGGACGATTGCGCGAGAGCCTGCATTCATTTGATGGAGAATTATTCTGGCTATGAGCACATAAACGTCGGAACCGGAGAAGAGATTTCTATCGCCGAACTCGCAAAAACAATCATGAAGATTGCGGGCTATAACGGGTCGATAACATTTGACACAAGCAAGCCCGATGGTACTCCCCGGAAGTTACTGGACGTAACTAGACTTCGCGAAAGTGGTTGGTCTCCGACCATACACCTGCGGGACGGGTTGCTCAGCACTTATAATTGGTATTTATCCACACTCGGTCGCGCGTAGCATTATTTATTGGCATGACCTCCAGGTCGATCAGACCTGATCTGCGCGATCCATCGCCGAGCAGGTATTTTTAGTTTTTTGCCCGGCAATTAAGGAGCGTTCTGTTGCAGATATATTTCGCTCTCGCTGGCTCTTCGTGTCTGTTCATAAAGTATCGCATCGCCGTCCAGGCGTTGTCCGCCGTCGCGCTGGACCGGCCTGAGTATGGTAAAGAGCTGGGTCTGGGTCTCGATCGGCACTGCCCAACCGATCGGGATTGTTAGCATGATGCCCTTGTCAAAACTCCCTTCGCCAAACTGCGCCGAAGAAACGTTCGTTTTGGTAAAGAAAGCACCGATTTCCACCCCCGTCGAGAAACGGCGGGACATCTCAAAGGTTATACCGCGATCTCCCGCCAGATACTGACCGGCGCGGACGACAAAATTGAGACCGTACCAGGGCGAGGCGTAGTAAAGCGCAACATGACCGGTGAGGACACGGTAGGATTGCAGGCCGAACAGGCGATCGAAATTGCGTTGCTGAACTCCATACAAGTCTCCTCCCACCGCCCAGCGTTGCCCCTCGGGGCGCCACAATACTTCGCCACCGACGCCCGCGAACATGCTTTCAAGATAGCCGGCTCGAACCAGGGCAAACACTTCCGGCGAGAGCCGGAAATTATAATCACTTTCAAGATTGCCAATGCCGTTTTTGCCTTCGGTGAAATATTTGGCGAAATCTGTCCGCACGTGCGGCAGAACACTGTCAGAGGGCCGATTGACGTCAAAATTGTTCCAGATATTTGCTTCGATCTCGCCATTGAAGGATAGGCCGGGCAGCACCTCGACTGATCCTGATGCGCCTACGAGGAATTGCACAGCAAGGGGATTGGACGGGTCGAACAGTTGCTGCCGAAATTGGGGAAAAATCGACCAGGAAAATTTCGGGTAAGCTAAGCGGTCGGCCGCGCTTAGCACGGGGTTCTGCATCGGCGCGGGACTTGAGGACACATTGTCTTCAAAATGGAGTTTGCCGTCTTGTGCGAAGCTGCGCTCCGCCGGTGCCCGCAGGATAACGAACTCGCGTTGCGGAATTCCCGCCACCACCGCAATAAGCCGGAATTTCTCGACCCCCGGCGGCGCTTCGGTCATTAAAATGCGCGCCAAACGGTCGAGTGCGTTCACTTCGGAGAAGTAAGTCGAATTGGTATAATAGATTACAAGCTCTGCGCCGGATATGTTGATGGCATCTATAGTAATGCGCTGTTGAGCCGTATCAGTCCGGATGCGGGCGATTGCCGCTTTCACGTCAGGCACTGGTTCAAGCGCGGCATCGATAGTGATATAGGCCGCCGGCACGATCGAAGGGGAGATTGTCATCCCCTCGAACTGGCTTCTTATACCTGGAGCGAGCAACGCGAGTGCCGGCGAGCTGACAACAGGGCAGTTGGAGCGATTGACGCCGTTCGACACGCTCACGGTCGATATCGTGATGCTGTGGAGCCCAACCGTTTTCGCCGCCATGCGGCAGGTATGGTCCAAATCACCACTGGTAATTGTGAGAGACAGCCGGCGCCCTTGAACCGAGACATCCATGATGTTTTTATTGTCGCGCCACAAAGCGTCTACCAGCTGTTCGTCGGACTCGAATCTTTCCGGCGAGACGTTGAGCCCCCCGGGATGCCGTCCGAGCATAAGATTGAGCGCTTCTTGTTGCTCTTTGGCGGATCGAATTGGCGGCGCAGGCGGAAGGGGAGGGCCAATGCGTTGCGGATACGGATCCGTGGTTGGATCAACGTCAAACGAGATACTGCCGCCGATGCTCCGGCCGTAGAGCCACTCGAGCGAGAGGCCCACGCTATCCGAAACTTTGTAGGAAATGGCGTAATTGAGTTGATCATGCGGCTTGAAGTTACCGGAGGCCGTCTCTTGCGTATACGCATCGCTGCTGTACTCGGCGATAAGGGACAAATTCTTGATGGGGGTTTGCCAGACCACTCCCCCAAAAACAGATGAATAGGGTCCGTGAAAGAAAACGCCGAAATTCGTGCCGCCCGCTCCGGTGGTCGTCGGTCTGGGATTTCCAAAGGAGGGGAATATTGAAGCAAGCGGATTCTTGAATTGTTCGGTCGACGAAAGCCGACCCCAGCCAATCCCAAGACTGAAGTCCAGGCTGCCAAATCTTTTGGAACCGACGAGATATTCGCCGCTGTAGATTCCGGTGCCGACGATATCGTTGAGCCCAACCGAGACCGTTGGAAGCACATCTCCTTCCTGCCAAAGGCGCGCCTTTATCGCAAAACTGCGGTCCCAATAAACAGGAAATTCCGGC
>Ga0126381_100002991_pt1 | contig 18393 bp, 16 predicted proteins | sample PanSoiMetPlot_28_FD_96465 | JGI IMG/M metagenome (GOLD analysis project Ga0126381, IMG submission 96465) | Tropical forest soil microbial communities from Panama - MetaG Plot_28 | ecosystem: Environmental > Terrestrial > Soil > Tropical forest > Bulk soil | place: Panama | collected 2016-02-17
CCGGGCGAGACTACATACTGTTTCCCGCCGGTCGTGATTATCGCTTGCATCAGAACCTCTGTTGTTGGGAGCCGGACACACGGAATGTGTCCGAACTACTGAGAGTAAACTATGAGTGTACTACAGCTTGGCAACGGATTCAAATATTGCGACCATCGGTATCGTTCCGCCGTCTTCCAAATTTGGAACTTTATGCAGCCTCCGGCGTATCCCCTCATAAGCGTCTATGTCCTTGTTTTTACAAGGAGGTTTCGATAATCCTGTGGTAGACTGGAGACTGAGTCCACTGGGTAGAGATTTTCCAAAACCTGTAACTGCGGAACCTCTGCTGACGTCCAATAAGCGAGACAGCGGCTCTGCATTGTCGAGAGCTGGCGGTTAATCATGGCTGATCTGTCGCATCCTAACAATCCATTTGGTACGAATCCCGACGACCACCTCGCTCGATTGCTGGTGGACAATGTCGAAGCGCCCTGGTACAAAACCTTCATCCAGGACATGAAAGAGTACATCCGTCCGCCCAAACTGCCCCCGCTTGAACTGACCTCGAAACCGGTAGCAGTAAAGGACATCTGGGGACTTTACGGACGGCAGAAAAAGTCGTTCATGCTGTCGACAGGCGGCCAGGCCCTGGTGGTTGCGCTCATTTTCCTCGCATTTCAAACCAAACCAGTTCAGGAAGCCGCGAAAGCCGCAGTCAATCTGGTGCTGCCGGCAGACCTGGCGCCCGCGCCCATCGCGCCGGCGAAGCCCGACACGATGCATGGCGGCGGTGGTGGCGGCGACCGTTCCCTTCTGCCTGCGAGTAAGGGCAGACTTCCCAAGGCTGCCGTGCGCCAATTTACTCCCCCTTCGGCGGTCATCAACAACCCCAATCCGAAACTCGCAATGGAGCCCACCATCCTGGCTCCGCCGGACGTGCAGCTTCCCAACGTGAACATGAGCCAGTATGGCGATCCGTTGGGTAAACTCGGTCCGCCGTCCAACGGTCCGGGTTCCGGCGGGGGTATCGGTTCGGGCAAAGGCGGCGGCGTCGGTTCGGGCACTGGCGGCGGTGTCGGGCCCGGTGAGGGCGGTGGCATTGGCGGCGGTCCGTTCCGCGTAGGCGGCGGCGTTACCGCGCCATCGGTGCTGCACAAGGTCGAGCCGGAATACTCCGAAGAGGCACGCAAAGCCAAGTATCAGGGCACCGTCCTGCTGTACATCGAAGTCGATCCCAGCGGCCGCGCGACCAACATCAAAGTGCAGCGCAGCCTAGGTCTCGGCCTCGACGAAAAAGCCATCGAAGCCGTGAAGCAGTGGAAGTTCAAGCCCGGCTACAAGGACGGGAAACCCGTCACGGTGGCCGCCACCATCGAAGTCAATTTCAGATTGTTATAGCACCCAGGTAAAGCCGCCAAGACACACTGTAACCTATTCTTCCTTGTGTCTTGGCGCCTTTGCGAGAGCCTCTTCTTCTTTCTTACAGCCCTCGCATTGACAGATGCGCCGGAAGTGTTCGTACGAATAGATTCCTGCACTGTGGCCGTCGCTCCAGTGGATGCGGATGGCATAGTTGCCCACCGGTTCCACATCCAGCATCTTGAGCGCGGGTTTGAACATCTGGAAAGGCGACTCGGCTTCCGGTTGCCGCGGTGGCGTCCCATGCGCCCCTGTGCATCCCGCGCACGGACATTTATCACGCAGGTATTGCAGGCCGTATTCGCTGTGGTGCCCATCCTTCCAATCGATCTTGATGCCTTTGGATTTGGAGATGGCAATATGTTCGGGATCTGTTGAAACGCTCATATTGATCATTGCGGCTGCCGCGGAGCGGTTTGATTCTGCCTTTTGTCTCCTGACTCCTGGCTCCCGTCTTTACTTGAACAGCCGCTCCACGTCGCGCACGCCGGAGATGCGGCGCATGGCGGCGACGAGTTTCTCCAGTTGCTTCTTGTCCCGCACGTCCACCGTCATCTCCACGACGCCGCCGTCGTGATCGGATTCGCCCTTTGCCTCCAGGCTGCGGATGTTGCTGCTCTCGTTTGCGAGAAGGTTCGTGAGTTGGGCCAGCATGCCGGGCCGGTCGTCTGTGTGGACGACAATCCGCACGGGAAAGGCGTCCTCGGCCGCTCGCGCCCATTCCACCTCGATCTTGCGCTCCACGTCGTACATCAGGTTTTGCACATTGGGGCAGATGCGCGAGTGGACTGCCACGCCTTTGCCTCGGGTCACGTAACCTACGATCGATTCCCCGCGGATCGGATTGCAGCACTTGGCGCGGTAGACCATGAGATCGTCAGCGCCACGCACCCTGATCACCGACTCCTGGTCCGCCGGACGTCCCGGGACCGGGGCGGCTGCCGGCAGCACCGGCGTTCCCGACGCACCCGGCATTTCCAGCTGTCCTGCGCCCTTCCCGGCCCCGTCCGGCTCATCCTTTACTACTCCCGGCGCCACCTTGCTCAGCACCTGCCGCGCGGAGTACCGGCCGTAGCCGAGCGCCGCGTGCAGATCCTCGGTCTTGCTGTAGCCGTATTCGGCGGCCACCTTGTCGAGTTCGGCGCGGCTGATGCGGCTCATTTGCACGCCCAGGCGCCGCGCTTCCTTTTCCAGATATTTCTGCCCGATCTCGATGGCTTTCAGCCGCTCGCTGGCGTTGATCAAGTGCTTGATCTTGTTCCGCGCGCGAGAGGTCTTAACGAACGCCAGCCAGTCCTTGGAAGGTTGATGGCCTGGCTGCGTCATGATCTCGACGATGTCGCCGTTGTGGAGCGGCGACCGCAGCGGCACAATCCGTCCGTTCACCTTGGCGCCCACGCAGGTGTTGCCGACGTCGGAGTGGATCGCGTACGCGAAGTCGATGGGCGTGGCGTTGGCCGGCAGCACGATCACCTTGCCGCGTGGGGTGAACGTGTAGACCTCTTCCGGGTAGAGGTCCACCTTCAGGTTGGCCATGAACTCGCCCGGATCCTGCACGTCGCGCTGCCATTCCACCAGGTGGCGCAGCCAGGCGATGCGCTGGTCGTCGGCCGCCGGCCCTTTCCGACCCTCCTTGTACTTCCAGTGCGCCGCGATGCCCTCTTCGGCAATGCGGTGCATCTCCTCGGTCCGGATCTGCACCTCAAACGTCTGCCCGTGCGGTCCCACCACCGAAGTGTGCAGTGATTGGTAGAGATTGGGCCGTGGAATCGCGATGAAGTCCTTGATGCGCCCGGGAATTGGCCGCCACATGTTGTGGATGACGCCGAGCGCGCCATAACAGTTCTTCACCGAATCGGTGATGATGCGCAGCGCCATCAGATCGTAGACCTGGTCAAGCGCGATCTTCTGTTTGCGCAGCTTCTGAAACACCGAATACGGACGTTTGATGCGTCCTTCGATGCGCGCCGGAATCCCTTCCCGCCGGAGCTCAGCCTCCACCGTCTGGCGGATCTCCACCAGGAATTCTTCGCTCGAATGCCGCCGGCTTTCGATGGAGTCGACCAGTTCGCGATAGGCGTCGGGCTCCAGATGCTGGAACGAAAGGTCCTCCAGCTCACCGCGGATTTTGCCCATTCCCAGCCTGTGAGCGATGGGGGCGTAGATCTCGATGGTCTCGCGCGCGATCCGCTCGCGCCGCTCCGGCGGATTCACAAAACCCAGCGTGCGCATGTTGTGCAGCCGGTCGGCCAGCTTGACCATGATCACGCGGATGTCTTCCACCATGGCCAGCAGCATCTTGCGGAAGCTTTCGGCCTGCCGGTCTTCGGCGGAAAAGAAATCGAGCTTGGACAGCTTGGTGACGCCATCGACCGAGCGGGCCACCTCGTCGCCAAACTCCTTGCGTACCTGGTCGACGGTTACGCTGGTGTCTTCGACCACGTCGTGCAGCAGGCCGGTTTCCATGGCCACCACATCCATCCGCATGTCGGCGAGGATGTGAGCCACTATGACCGGGTGCACCATGTATGGCTCGCCGGAATCGCGCTGCTGTCCTTCGTGGTATTTGCGCGCGAATTCGTAAGCCCGACGCAGGGGAGCCAGGTCGTCCTTCGGCCGGTACTCGCGGATCTTAGCTTCCAGCTCGCGGTAAAGCTGTTCCACCGTGTCTGGAGGCGGAGGAGTGGGGACCGATTCGGACAGGCTAGCGGACTCGGCAGGCACCTTACACCAATTGTAACGGAAGCTGACAGCCGATAGGTAGAAACAACAACGGCCACCCCGGGGGGGTGGCCGTAAAGCAGTAAGCTGTCTGCTGTCAGCTTTATTTCGTTTCCTGCACAATCCCGCCGGAAGCGGCCTTCTTCGACTTTTCGTCGTCCAGACGCTTCTTGGTGTCCAGGGTCTTCTGCATCCACCCGTCGGCGGTCTTGACGTCTTTTTCGTACTCGGGCTTCCCGTCGGCCAGATCGGCGCGCTCGCGGAACAGGAGGTTTTCGTAGGCCATGGCGTCGACATAGTTGGGATCGAGTTCGAGAGCGTGGTCAAGGTTCTTGAGACCCTCGTTGACGACCGGCAGCCACTTCGCCTTCAACTCCTCCTTGACCTTCTTGTCCTTCAGCGGTCCCGGGTCTTCGAGCTTCATGCCCATATCGACACGAGCCTTCTGGTCGGCCGGATACCACTTCGACCAAGCGACCCATCCGAGGCTGTAGTACGCGGTCGGATTCTTGGGATCGACGGCGGCCAGCTTCTCGTACCACTGCTGGGCGTCGTCGAGCTTCTTGTCGTTGAGATAGATAGAAGCGATGGACGCGACGGCGTTGGAGTTCTTGGGATCCTGATCCAGCACCTTCTGGAACTGGTCCCGCGCCGCCTTCGCCATCTGCTTGTTTTCTTCCGAGTCGGCGCCCGGAATCCACTGCTGCATATAGGCGGTCGCCAAGTACAGCCGCGCGGTTACAAAACTCGGGTCGTACTCCACCGCCTTCTTGAAATGCTCCACCGCATCCGGATACTGAGCGTTCTTAAAGGACGCCACGCCGGTATTGATTTCGTTGCGCGACTGCAGCTTCGCGCAGCCCGCAGCCGTCAGGACCAGCGCGCCGACGGCCAGAATGAGTGTCCATTTCCGCATCGCGTGAAGCTCCTTAATTGCCGAGATCCTTGTACGGCATCAATCCGACCTTGTCGATCTGCGCCCCGTGAGCGATATCGATCGCCCGGGCGACATAGTTGTATTCCAGATCCGGATCGCCCTTCACAAAGACAACGCGCTCCGCGCGCGTTTTGAAGATCTCTTCCAAACGCGGCCCGAGCGATTGCTCGGTCGTGGGCTCGGTGTTGATCAGCATCGTGTGATCCTTGTTGATGGTAATCACCACCGTGCGCTGGTCGGCCGCGCTCGGCGGCGTGCCGGGCGGCGGCGGCTGCGGCACCAGTGCCTCCAGCCCTTTCGGCGTCAACGGCGTGATGACCATGAAAATGATGATCAGCACGAGCAGTACGTCGATCATCGGCGTCATGTTGATATCGGACTTAACGCCGCCCTGTCCGCCAACTGCCATTCCCATAAAAGAATTACTCCTTATAATTCCATTCAGAACCGCCGGTCAACGCATATAAACACCGATCGACTCTTCTCACCGGCGTTTATGCGCGCTCATCGCGGCAAAATCTCTCTACTGTCCCGACGGCGCCGGGTTCTGCGTGGGCTCCAGATTGCCCTTGCCCTTCTCTTGAATCTGCTCCGTCAGCAGGCCCAACTGATCCACACCGGCCGCCTGCAGGTTCTGCACGACATCCAGAACGGTCTGGTATTTCGCGCGCGCGTCGGCACGAAGGAAAACTTCCTTGTCCACGCGGTTGGTCAACAGGTCTTTCACTTTGGGCGCGAGGTTGTCGGGCGGCACCTGATCCTTGTTCAAGTAGCACTTGCCGTCGCGCTGCACCGACACCACGACTGCGTCCGTCTTGTCGGCAGCCGACATGGGGATCGGGTTGTGCGTCTTCGCCAAATCGAGCGGCACGCCTTTCGACAACATAGGCGTGATCACCATGAAGATGATGAGCAGCACCAGCATCACATCCACCATGGGCGTGACGTTGATGTCCGCTACCGGTGGTGGTGCCTTATGTTTTCTTATTTCGTCAGCCATCTTCTTTCTCCCCGGAACCCGGCAGCAGGTGGGGAGCCCGAGGGCAGCTCCCCGTACACAATCCAACTCGCCAAGTTCCTAACTCATGCGAACGTCGTGCTACTTGCGCACGGCAGCGCCGCGCTGAGTCCGCTTCAGGAAGTAATCGATCAGTTCGGAGCTCGAGTTCCCCATCTCCACATCGAACGCCTCGATCTTGTTGGTGAAGAAGTTGAACATCCAGACCGCCGGGATGGCCACGAACAGTCCGATAGCCGTGGTCACGAGGGCTTCGGAAATACCGCCCGCGACCGCGCCCAGACCGGTGGACTTCTCGGTCGAAATTCCCTTGAACGCGTTGATGATGCCGGCGACCGTTCCGAACAGTCCGACGAACGGAGCCGTGGAACCGATGGTCGCCAGGCCGGAAACGCCGCGCTTCAGTTCGGCATGCACGATAGCTTCGGCGCGCTCGAGGGCTCGCTTGGACGCTTCGATCTCTTCACCCGGAATTTCCGAGCTGATCTGATGCGCCGCAAATTCCTGCAAACCTGCCACCACAACCTTCGCGAGGTGGCTCTTCTTGTAGCGGTCGGCAACCTTGACGGCTTCGTCCAGCTTGCCTTCGCGCAGCGCGCCGGCTACTGCCGGAGCAAACTGCCGCGACTGCTTACGTGCGGCACTGTAGGCCATCAAGCGGTCGATCATGACGCCGATGGAATACGCCGACATGATAAACAGCAGAATGACCACCGCGCGGGCCAAACCGCCCATCTGTGCCCACAGGTGTACAGGGTCCCAACCGACACCGCTGTTGTCCTGGAGCAAATAAAGTGACAACAAATGGAAATGAGCAAACATTCTGATTCTTTCTCCTGCGAGTTGAATTTAAACGATACTTCTACCGACGTCCCAATGGGACCATCGGGTTACTACTGAGCTAACGTAAAGTTCACGTCGATCGTAGTAGACACCTCAACCGGCTCTCCGTTCAGGAGCGTCGGTTTATAAATCCAGTTCTTCACCGCATCCAGCGCGGCTTGCACCAACAGCGGATGCCCTTTTATGACACTCAAATTCGCTACGCGGCCGTCTTTGCCGATCACGGCGCTCAACTCCACCGTTCCAGAAATACGGGCCTGTTTCGCCAGCGGAGGATAGATCGGCTTCTGCTGACTCACCAGCATGGCCGACTGAACGTTTCCACCCACGCGGATCCGCTGCGGGGTAGGAGCCTTCTCTTCCTTCTTCGGAGGAGGAGGCGGCGGAGGCGCAGCCGAAGGAATGCCGCCCAGAATGCCGCCGAGCACGCCGCCCGGAGAACCGCCGGCTACGCCGCCCGGCACGCCGCCCACTACACCGGCCGCGCCGGAGGTGGGAGGAGGCAGCTCTTCTTCTTTAATCTGCGCAATTTCTTTGGGGATCGCCTTTGGCGTAACCAGCTTGCCGGCATCGAATTGACGCGGGATCACCTTCACCACTTTGGGCGGAGCCGCTGCCGGTGGCGGAGGAGGTGGCGGCGGAGGCGGAGGCGCTACCAGAAAGCTCTGGAGCGTGGCCGAGGGCAGCACGTCGAAATAAATCATCGGCAGGATCACCAGCAACCCCATCAGCAGGCACTGGATGCCGAACGAGAGGATCACCGTCCACGTCTTGTTCGTCTTCCCCGTCTGTACAAATGTTTGCTCAAACATAGAAAGCTCCGTTTCGCTTCTACTTCACTGCCTTCGTAGGACTCTTACGGCCGGGCCCGGAGGGCGCCCCACTGCGCGGCGATGTCGCCACCACCGGAACGGCTGGTGCGGTGCGACGCTTCCGCTTGTCGGCGTAATTGTGCCAGAACAAAACAATCGGGCTGGCAACGAACACCGAAGAATACGTTCCAACCAGAACTCCACAGACCAGTGCGAACGAAAATCCGCTCAATACAGGCCCGCCAAACAGGAACAATGCAAGAATCGTGAGGAACGTCAGACCCGAGGTCATGACGGTTCGGCTCAGCGTCTGATTCACCGCGCGATTCATCACCGTTTCCAGCGGCTCGCGCCGCGAGATCTTCAGATTTTCACGGATGCGGTCGAAAATCACAATCGTATCGTTCATCGAATAGCCCACCAGCGTCAACAGGGCAGCGATCACCGTCATGGTGATCTCCTTATTGAAGAGCGAGAACAGGCCGATCGTGATGATCGTATCGTGGAAGCACGCAATCACGGCGCCCAGGCCGTAGATCCATTCGAACCGGAACGCGATGTACACCAGCATTCCGGCAAGCGCGTAGAGCGTAGCCAGCAGAGCTTTCGTTCGCAGTTCCTTGCCGACTTTCGGTCCCACCATCTGGGTTCCGGCGATATGAAAAGGCGCCAGATAAGCCTCCTGGCGAAGAGTGTTCATAATACCAGAATTCATTCCGGGAACGGAGGAAAGCTGGTTAAAATCCGTAATCAACCCGGAGTGGTCGGCGTCGCGCGCGTGCAGCAGACCGGACACCAGCTGTTGCAGTTGCGTGTCGCTCATCGCGACGTTGTTGCGCGCCAGCGCGTCGCGCAGCCGCTCCGTCAGCGCTTCGAAGCCGGAGTTGTTGAAGTCCAGCTTACCGCTGGCCGGTTGTCCGAAGGTGGCCGAGAGAACTTCCGCCATGTCGCTGCGGTTGACGTTCATCTGCGCTTCGCTGGGAGCCTCGGTGCCGATCTCCACGGTATTCTCCGCGCCATTGCCCGTCAGATTCTGAACGCTGACTTCGCCCTTGATCTTGGGAGAGTGCATCATCGCCGAGCGAATCTTTTCGAGGTCGGGCGCCTGGGCGAATTTGACCGTCATCAATACGCCTTCTTTAAAGTCGATGCCGTAGCGGAGTCCGCCATGCAGCGCGATGCTAATAAGACCGGCGGCCGACAAGACCAGCGAGGCGCCGATGAACGGCCACTTCCACCCCAGAAAATCGTAATTCGTGTTCTTGAATAATTCCATCGAACCTTTGCCACGCTGGTATCCGTCAGTACATTGGACACCAGCCTCCAGAAATTTGTTCCCTTCGAGCAGTTAAATGCTCAACGCCTCCACCCGCTTCCGTCCCGAAAGTTCCCATTGGAATATGGTCTTCGATACGAATACAGCGGTAAACACGTTGGCGATCAAACCGATCGTCAGAGTCACGGCGAACCCTTTCACCGGACCTTCCCCAAATAGGAATAGAAAGGCGCAGGATACCACCGTTGTCACGTGGGTGTCGACAATCGTCCACCAGGCCTTGTTGAACCCGGTCTCCACCGCCGCTACTACCGACTTGCCGGCGCGCAATTCCTCGCGGATGCGCTCGAAGATCAGAACGTTCGAGTCCACCGCCATACCGATGGTGAGGATCACGCCCGCGATTCCCGGCAGGGTCAACGCCGCATGGAAATATGAGATAGCCGCCAGCAGGATGACGGCATTCAGCAGCAACGCCAGCACGGCATTCACGCCGGAGCGCTTGTAATACACCAGCATCACGATGATCACCGCGATCAGCCCGGCGACGCCCGCCTGAATGCCTTCGCGGATCGAATCGGCGCCCAGCGACGGCCCAACGTAGTTCTCTTCCATGTACTTCACGGTGGCCGGGAATGATCCCGACCGGAGATACTTGGCCAGATTGTCCGCTTCTTCCTCGCCGCCCAGCCCGGTGATGCGGCCCTGATCTTCAATCTTGCTCTGAATCGTGGCGACGCTCACCGCCTGGCTGTCCAGCAGCACCGCCAGTTTGTCCCCGATGTGCTTTTCCGTGAATTCACCGAAGCGCCGGCCGGCATCAGGCGAAAGTGTGAAGCTGGTCTCCCACTTCTGCATATCACCCTGACCGGGATGGGCGTTGCGCATTTCGCTGCCAAGCACCACCGGAGGACGGCCCACCAGATACCACTCCGCGCCCGGCATGCCGGGCCGAGGGAGCATCTGCACCAGTTTCGTATTCAGCGGCAGCACACCGCCGTGCGCCGCCAGGCCGGCTTCGCGGGTCGGAAACGGCCCTTCGTTCTTGACTTCGTCGATCTCCAGCACCGCTGCCTTGCCGATCAGTTCCTTTACGCGCGCCGGATCGTCCACACCCGGCAGTTGCACCAGAATCTCGTAGTCGGCGCCGGCACGGCCGTACTGCTGCACGCTCGATTCGGCAACGCCCATTCCGTTAATACGGTTGCTGATGGTGTCCATCGTGCGCTGCACCGTGTCACGCTTCAGCGCGATCAGATCGCTCGGCTTCAGCTTCATGCTGTAGTCGGAGGAGTTGAGCGCCGTCAGAATATAGGTGGAGAACCGGTCCGCCACCAGGCTGCGGAAAGCGCTGGTGGCCGTCGCAGGGATCCCCTTGATGGTAAGGCTGATGTTTTCCGCGTCGGCCGGAGTCGAAGGATCCGGGAGATTTGCGACCTCCATGCTGGTGAAGGGGATGTTCTGTTTGCGCATCTCCTCTTTCAGCCGCTCCTGGGTCTGCTCCGCGTCGGCTTTCACCGCGTCCTGTACCTGGACCTCCAGTACCAGATGGCTTCCGCCCTTCAGGTCGAGACCCAGGCGGATGTTGTTCTGGAGATTCTGTACGAGTTCCGCTTTTGACTTCGGCACGTTGATGATGCCGTAGACGCAAATCAGCAGCGTCACCACGATGACCACGGTTCTGGTCGTCAAATTCGTTTTCATGGGAGTTTCAGAGCCTGTTCAATAAGATACTACTTCGTTACACTTGCTTTTTTGTCTGCCCGCAGTGAGGATACCGAGCCGCGCGTCACCTGCAGCTTGATGTCGTTCGGCTTAACCCGGATCACCAGCGTATCGTCATCGTCGATGGATACGATCGTCCCGATCACACCGCCCGACGTCACCACCGTATCGCCGTTTTGCAGGCCCGTCAGCATCTTCTGCTGTTCCTTACGCTGCCTTTGCATGGGGCGGAAAAGGAGGAAGTACATGATCGCGACTACCAACGCGATTTGAATGTAGAAACCGGTGGGAATGCCGGACGGCGCCGCCGTATTGGTTTGCAGAAGAAAACTTAGGACCACGTTTTGACCAAACTATCGGTCAGCCTGCGTCGACGGAGATCGAGCGGACAGACTTCAAGTACTCTGGATATGAACCCGATATTATAGCGTGCCTGATCTCACGCATCATGTCAAGGTACCGCTGGAGGTTGTGCCGGGTCGCCAGCATGGCGTACAAAATCTCCCCCGACAGGAACAAGTGGCGTAGGTACGCGCGGGAGTATCTGGAACAAGTATAGCATCCGCACCGTTCGTCGAGGGGCCGCAGGTCGTCTTTATACCGCGCGTGCTTGATGATTACCCGCCCTTCCGAGGTGAACAGGCAGCCGTTGCGCGCGTTGCGCGTGGGCAGCACGCAATCCATCATGTCCACACCGCGCGCCACGTATTCCGGGAGTTCTGCCGGCATGCCGACACCCATGGCGTAGCGCGGCCGGTCGCGCGGCAGCATCGGCTCCGTCGCTTCCGCCATCTCGAGACTCAAGGGCCGGGGTTCGCCCACCGAGAGGCCGCCGATCGCGTAGCCGTCCGCATCCAACTCCAACAGCGCTCCGGCGCACTGCTTGCGAAGATCGGCGAACATCGAGCCTTGCACGATGGGAAACAGTGCGTGCCCCGCGACGCGTTCCGGCGCCTGTCCGCGATAATGCTCGAACGCCTGCCGTGCCCAGCGCAGCGTGCGGTGCATGCTCTCGCGCGCGAACTCGTGGCTCACCGGATATTCGGGGCACTCATCCAGCACCATGAGAATGTCGCTGCCGTACGCCAGTTGCGCGTCGACGGTCGATTCCGGCGTGAACTTATGCAGATCGCCATTGAGATGCGACTGGAACACCACGCCGCGCTCGTCGATTTTCCGCAGGCCGCTCAGGCTGAATACCTGGTAGCCGCCCGAGTCTGTGAGGATGGCGTTGGACCACGACATGAACCGGTGCAGCCCGCCCATCTTTTCGATCAGCTCAGGCCCCGGCCGCAAAAACAGGTGATACGTGTTGGCGAGCAGGATCCGCACACCGAGATCCTCCGCCAGATCGCGCGCGCTCAACCCCTTCACCGTCGCCTGCGTCCCCACAGGCATAAACACCGGAGTCTCGATCGTCCCATGAGCCGTGTGGAGCAGGCCGGCGCGGGCGCGCGTCCAGGGGCATTCCTTGATCACTTCGAATCGGATCTGACGCAAATTCGATGGTAGCGGAAATCAGCTTCGAGCCACGAGCGGCGCGCTACGAGACGAACCCGGCTTCCGCCACTCGCGAAGCGAGCCGGCGCCGGCTTTTAGCTCGCAGCTCGAAGCTCGCAGGCTCGTAGCGGTTTTCACACTGGCTCCTCGGTTGCAAATTTCAGCCCCGGAAGGAGCGTCTGCGAACATGAAACTTCTCTGCTCTCTTGTTCTCGCCGCCTTTGTAGCCGCGGCACAGGATCCCAATCCTACGCAGCAGCCCGACTATGGGCAGCGCGGCCCCGGCGGCACTCCCATTTTTCGTGTCACTGTGGTCTCCCGCACCGTGAAAGCCATAAACTACCACCACCGTTCCGGCGCCACCCATATCGACTTCCGGGGCACCGAACTCATGCCCGAAGCGCGCGGCGAAGCCAGCGTGCAAAGCCAGATGGGATCTACCCGCCTAGACACGACCCTGCATCACATGACTCCGGCCAGTCAGTTTGGGCCCGAATTCATGACCTACGTCCTCTGGGGCATCACACCTGAGGGCCGCGCCGTCAACCTCGGCGAAGTCGTCCTGGAAGGCGACCACGCCCACCTGAACTCCGCCGCCGATCTTCAAACCTTCGGCCTGATCGTCACCGCGGAGCCCTATTTTGCCGTGACGCAGCCGAGCGACGTTGTCGTTGCTGAGAATTTCTTGCGCACCGATACCGCCGGCACGATTGAAGAAGTGGATGCCAAGTACGAACTGCTCCAGCGCGGCCAGTATGTCATGAACCGGAGCGCCTACCAGCCCGTCCGCGTGAATCCGAAAGGCCCGCTGCAACTGGCCGAGGCCGAGAATGCCGTTGAAATCGCCCGCCTGGCCGGTGCCGACAAGTACGCCGCGGACACCATTGCGAAAGCCGAGCTCGACCTGCGCAATGCGCAAGGCTTCCTGAATGGTTCGCGCGACCGCAAGGAATCCGAAACCGATTCCCGCGAAGCCGCGCAGATGGCTGAAGACGCCCGGCTGATCACTATGCGAAAGATTCAGGCGGAACAGCGCGCAGCCGAAAAAGCCCGCGCCGAGGAGGCTGCCCAGCAAGCCAAGCAAGCCGCCGATGAGGCCCGCCGCCAACAGGAGCTTCGCGCCAAGGCGGAATCCGACCGCCAGTCCGCCCTTTTGGCTCAGCAGCAGGCGCAAAATGACATGGAGCAGGCGCGTCAGCAGGCCGCCGAAGCCGCTAAAATGCGCGCCGATGCCGAAGCAGCCCGCGCCGCCGCGCTCGCCGGGCAGCAGGCTGCAACGGCCGACGCCGAGCGCGCCCGCGCCGCCGCTCAGCAGTCCGAAACCGCGCGGCAACAGGCTGAAAACGACAAAACCGAGCTGCGGGAACGCTTGCGCCAGCAGCTCAACACGATCCTGGAAACCCGTGAAACGCAGCGCGGCTTGATCGTCAACATCAGCGATGTGCTGTTCGATTTCAACAAGTACACGCTGAAACCCGGAGCCCGTGAAAAGTTGGCCAAGGTTTCGGGCATCCTGCTCGCCTACCCGGGCTTGAAAATCCAGCTCGAGGGCCACACCGACTCGATCGGCACCGACGAATACAACATGACGCTCTCGCAGGAGCGCGCCGACGCCGTCCGCACCTACATGGTCTCCGAAGGCGTACCCGCCGACACCGTCACCGCCGTCGGAATGGGCAAAGCCAACCCCGTGGCCGACAACTCCAGCGCCCCCGGCCGCCAGCAGAACCGGCGGGTGGAGATGGTCGTGTCAGGCGCGCCGATCGGCGTCGGCGATCAGAGCGGGCAGAGATAAGGCGTGCGGCAGGTCCCTTGGTCTGCCGCGGGTCGCCCCCGTCCCGCCCGGCCGAAGGCCGGCCAGGGGGCCGGCCGCGGACCGGGGGTCTGCCCCACTCGACGCTCGCGGCTCGCAGCTAAAACATCTTCAACCGCAGGAACTTCCTCGGATCTGCCCGGAATTTTTTCACCGCTGTCTGCATTTCTTTCGCGAAGCCGTTCAGATTGTCGTAAGCCGCTGACGAGCTGAACAGCGGGCTCGCATTCATCTCGTCCACTCGCTGGATCAGGGACTCGATCGACCGGTTCCATTGCCGGTACAAAGCGTCAGACTGCACCATGTCGCCCGATCGAAAATCGCTTACCGAGCGCCGCAGGTTCACGAACGCGGCCCGCAGGCTGTCGTACTGTGCCGAATCGCGCAGCATCTCCCCCATGGGGCCCTGCCCGGATTGAATCCGCGCCAGCGTTTGGTCGAGCGCCACCAAAGGCGCTTCGATCTGTCGCAAGGCCTGGTCGGTGTAAAGCACGGCGCCAATCTGGCTGGTAGTGCTCTCCATCGCGTGCAAACCGCGCTGGATCTGATCCACCCTCTGCAGCAAATAGCGATACATCTCATCCCCGGTTACAAACTGCCCCAAGGGGCTGGTACCGGTTTCGATGTCCTTGAGCACGGCATCCACATCCCGTAATTGTTTCGCGAACTGTTGCAGGTCGAGCGTGCTGGTTTGGGGCTTGAGAGCGATCTCACCGCCGGGCGCCAGATGGTCCGCGCTTGTACCGCTGGCGATGCCGATGAACTTGTCGCCAATCAGGCTTTCGGTGTCCAAATCCGCCGTCGAATCCGCCGGGATTTGGACCAGTTGAGCGCGTTCGATGCTCATCCCCACCCGGATCACGCGCGCCGGCTGATTCGAACCCGAAAACTCCACGCTCGAAACCTTGCCGACGCCGATGCCGTCTACGCGTACCGGCGATCCCTTGGCCAATCCGCTGGCGTCGGGAATGTAGAGATAGAGTATGGCCTTGGCTTGCAGCAGCGTTCCGCCGGTCAGCAGATAGACCAGAATCGTGAGGATGGTCCCGGCCACAATCGCCACCACCAGGACTCGCACTTTGGCCCACCAGATCCGGCGAACGGACGGCATTTCACTCGGATTGTACCGCGAAGATTCCGTTCACTTTCGCGGCATGGCGTGTTCGCGAGGGCCGCCGCGCCCCATGTTAACCTGAGATTTCCCTATGAGTAACATCGACATTACTCTGCCCGACGGCTCTCAAAAATCGCTCCCCGAGGGCACCCGACCCATCGACGTCGCTCAATCCATCAGTCCGCGCCTGGCCGACGCCGCCATCGTCGCCAAGGTCAATGGCGAGCTCTACGATCTCACCCGCCCGCTCGAAAAGAGCGCCAGCCTCCAGATCCTGACACCCAAGGATCCCGAGGCGCTCACCGTCTATCGCCACTCCACCGCGCACCTGCTCGCGGCCGCCGTGCTCGAGCTATATCCCGAAACCAAGCTGGGCATCGGTCCGCCCATCGAAAGCGGCTTTTACTACGACTTCGACCGCGCAACGCCTTTCACGCCCGAGGACCTCGAAAAAATCGAAAAGAAGATGTGGGAGATCCAGTCGCGCCACCTGCCCTATGAGCGCATCTACACGCGCAAGGAAGACGGCCTGAAGAAATACAGCGAAGCCTGGATGAAGTGCGAGCTCATCCAGGAGCGCGCCGACTCGATCTTCACCGAATATACCCTCGGCCCGCATTTCATCGATTTCTGCCGCGGACCGCACATCCCCGACACCGCGCGCATTAAGGCGTTCAAGCTGCTCTCCATCGCCGGTGCCTATTGGAAGGGCAACGAGCACAACAAGCAGTTGCAACGCATCTACGGCACCGCTTTCTTCTCGCAGAAGGAGCTCCAGGACTACCTGAACCGCCTCGAGGAAGCGAAGCGCCGCGACCATCGCCGCCTTGGCAAGGAGCTCGAGCTTTTCACCGTAAACGAGACCGTCGGAGCCGGCCTGCCGCTATGGCTGCCGAAAGGCGCCACCATCCGCCGCCTGCTGGAGGAGTACATTCTCGAAAAAGAGCGTGCCACCGGTTACCAGCACGTCTACACGCCCGACCTCGCCAAGGTCGACCTCTACAAACGTTCTGGCCATTGGGACCATTACAAGGACGACATGTTCCCGCCGATGGACCTCGAGACCGAGCAGATGGTCCTCCGGCCGATGAACTGCCCGCACCACATCCTGGTCTATGAATCCAAGCAGCGCAGCTACCGCGATCTGCCGGTGAAGATCGCCGAGCTTGGCACCATGTACCGATACGAGCGTTCCGGCGCGCTCTCGGGCCTCAGTCGCGTGCGCTGCATGACGCTCAACGACGCGCACATCTTCTGCACGCCCGACCAGATCAAGGAAGAATTCACCCAGGTGATGCAACTCGTCGAGGAGGCGTACAAGGACCTCGGCATCACGCAGTACCGCTACCGGCTCTCGCTGCACGACCCGGCCAACAAGGAAAAGTACGTCGATAATCCTCCCATGTGGGAGCTGGGCGAGCGCGTCCTGCGCGAAGCCATGAATTCGCTCGGCCTGCCCTACACCGAAGCGCCCGGCGAAGCCGCGTTCTACGGTCCCAAGCTCGACATCCAGCTCGCCGACGTGATGGGGCACGAAGAGACCTACTCCACGATCCAGGTGGATTTCCACCTGCCGAGCCAGTTCGGCCTGAAGTATGTCGCCGCCGATGGCAAAGAGCACCGCCCGGTCATGATCCATCGTGCCATCGTCAGCACCATGGAGCGCATGATCTCGTATCTCATCGAGCTCTACGCCGGCGCTTTCCCGCTCTGGCTGGCGCCGGTGCAGGCGACGGTCCTTCCCATCACCGACCGCCAGATCGATTACGCGCGCCAGGTCGAGCAGCGCCTCACGGCTGCCGGCCTTCGTGTCACCATCGACGAGCGCAGCGAGAAAGTGAACCTCAAAATCCGCGAAGCGCAGTTGCAGAAGATTCCGTACATGCTGGTCGTCGGCGACCGCGAACAACAGAATCAGCAGGTGGCCGTTCGCAACCGCAGGCACGGCGATCAGGGCGCCAAATCGCTCGACCAGTTCCTCGGCGAAATCCGCAATTTGATCGACGCCAAGGCTGTAACCGAGTAATGTACGCCACCGCCGAGGGCACCGCTCGCTACGTGAACCGCTTCCCGGACTTCCTGGACGCGGGCTTCTACCGCACCGTCTTGGACCTGACGGTTTCCACGCTTGGCATTGGTACTTATCTCGGCGACGCTACCGACGCCGCCGACCGCGCCTACACCGACGCGCTGCTCGCCGCGGCGGAAAGCGGCATCAACTTTTTCGATGCCGCCATCAACTACCGTAACCAGCGCTCCGAACGTTGCATCGGCGCCGCGCTCAAGCAGCTTCAACGCGACGAAATCATAGTCTGCACCAAGGCCGGTTTTCTCACGCCCGGCGCAGTGCCGGCGGGACTGCCGCCGGAAGACATCGCCGGCGGCTTCCACTCCATGGCGCCGCTGTTCCTGGCAGACCAGATCGAGCGCAGCCGGGCTAATCTGGGGGTCGACACCATCGATGTCTTCTACCTGCATAATCCGGAAACCCAGCTCGGCTTCGTGTCCCGCGGCCAGTTCGACGATCGCATCCGCCGCGCTTTCGCCCACCTCGAAAAACTTGCAGAAGAAGGCAGCATCCGCTGGTATGGCACTGCCACCTGGGAGGGTTATCGCAAGAAAGGTTTGCTCGACCTGACGCGCCTTGCCCAAATTGCCGCCGAAGTAGGCGGCGCGGATCACCGCTTCCGCTGGATTCAGCTCCCTTTCAACCTGGGGATGGTCGAGGCCCTCGATCAGACCAAAGTCCTCGCAGAAGCCGGGCGCCTGGGCATCGCCGCAGTGGCCTCCGCTACGCTCCTGCAGAGTCGAGTGCTGGAACAAATGCCGGACGCAGTCGCCGCTCTTCTTCCCGGGCTCAACACCGCCGCGCAGCGCGCCATTCAGTTCACCCGTTCGACGCCAGGCATCGCCGTCGCCCTGGTCGGAATGAGCCGCCGCGAACACGTGCTGGAGAATGCCGGGGTTGCCAAAATCCCGCCCGCCACCCGCGAGCAATACATGCAACTCTATCGGTAGGGCCGTCCCGTACCCGTGACGCACTCCCTCCAAATCGCCGAAGACCTCACCTTCCTGGATGCGGCCTTGGAGCAGATCCCCAACACCCCCGCCGTCTTCGCCCTGTGGCCCCCCGAAGGCCAGCCCTATCTTTCCAAAACCTCGCTCCTCCGCCGCCGCCTGCTTCGCCTGCTGCGCGAGCGCGAACGGCCCTCGCGTTTTCTCAACCTCCGCCA
>Ga0126381_100002992_pt1 | contig 18392 bp, 11 predicted proteins | sample PanSoiMetPlot_28_FD_96465 | JGI IMG/M metagenome (GOLD analysis project Ga0126381, IMG submission 96465) | Tropical forest soil microbial communities from Panama - MetaG Plot_28 | ecosystem: Environmental > Terrestrial > Soil > Tropical forest > Bulk soil | place: Panama | collected 2016-02-17
AGAAAAACTCCGCCGCGCCGGAGCCGATACCGTCTTCACTCCTTATGCCATGGCGGGCCGTCAGCTTGCTGACGCCTTATTGCGGCCCCACGTCGTCGAGTTCCTTGACTTCGCCAAGAGCAACATCGGACCGAAGGTCACAATGGAACAAGTCTGCGTCTCACCGAAGGTCGAATTCAACCGGAAAGCCATCGGCGATCTGCTCGACCCTCTCAAATCAGAAGTGATCGTGCTCGCCGTACGCCAGCAGGCGGGAGGGACCATCTTCAACCCTCCCGCCGCATTCGAGATCGCATCCGGCGATTTCCTCATCGTCATGGGTGAGCGTCCCGGCCTGCAGAAGCTCGAGCAGATCCTCACCAGCTAAGCGTCAGTCCTGGCGAAGTGTCAATACCGGACATGGCGCCTCCGCGAATACCTTGGGTGCTGTTCCGCGGACCAGGCGCGTTGCGATGTCTGCGGCCGCGTGTGCGCCCATCACAATCAGGTCGGCGCCTCTTTCCTTCGCATAGTCGACAACCTGCAATCCCGGTCTGCCGTCAGTGACAAAGATGTGCAGCGATCCCTTGAGATTCGTGCCCTCGGGCAGACTCTTCTTGAATGCCGCCTCAAAGAAGCCCCAGGCCGAATTTCTCTCTTCGCGCACAGTATTTTCGACATTGAAGAGAGTAAACGCGGCATGATGCTGCTGCGCGAGACGGTAGGCGTAAGCAGCGACCCACGCGGAATCTGGGTCGAGTGCAGTCGCACATACGATGCTCTTCGGCCGCCATCCAGTTTCCGTGGTGGGTCTGACCTTCGGCCCGATCACCATCACCGGGCATTGCACGCGTCGGAGCACCGATTCGGTATCCGAACCAAACATGAAACGCTCCCATCCTTTTCTGCCGTGCGTGCCCATTACCAGCAGGTCGATGCGAGCGTCTCTGATAATTGATAAGATCTCTTCTCGAACCATTCCCGTTACCGAGAACCCTTCAGCCTGCAATCCTTCCGAGCGCAGCGCTGCACCAGCCTGTTCAAGGTGCTGCTCGATCTGCTCCTGGATGCTCTGCGAATCGATCCACACCACTTCCGGCGGAGCGACTGGGTTGATGGCCTGATTCACATGAACCAGAAAAATATGCGAGTGGTATTCCTTCGCCACGCTCTTCGCGTAGTCCGTCGCGAGCTGTGATGCATCTGAAAAATCTGTCGGCACGAGAATACGTTCAAATGCAACTGTCGCCGGAGCCAGAGTTGTCATGTCGTTCACCCTTATGGCGGCCCCTCAACCATGTCCAACGCCACCCTTCGCATAGAACTCTAAGTCATGGATGGGATCCGTGCTGTGACACCAGTCACACAAGAACCCGCTCTACCAGGCGTCCTGATCCGGTGTGACGCGCATCACTGCATCTAGGCAAGCCTGCCGAATAGAGTTAACTTGGGTCTAAGTCTGCAAACTACCCTGAGATCAGAATCGGCGGCCCGTAGGAGCGGCGAAGATGATTTTCAAAGATCGGCAGGACGCGGGACGGCAGTTGGCGAAGCGCTTGATGAAATACGCCGTCCTCGGTGACCTAACTGTGCTGGGAATCCCGCGCGGTGGTGTTCCGGTCGCCTTTGAAATTGCCGCGGCGTTGCGCGCACCCCTGGACATCTTTCTCTCACGAAAACTTGGTGTTCCCGGTCAGGAGGAACTGGCTTTCGGCGCCGTCGCGGCGGGTGCCGGGCGTTTCCTTGACCATGAAATTATCCAGGCTGCCGGCATCTCTGCTGAGCAGATCGAGCGGATAACGCAAGCGACGAGGGCCAAGCTGAACGAACGTGCTCGCCTTTATCGCGGCGACCAACCACCCATCTCTATTGAGGGACGAACCGTCATTCTGGTTGACGATGGAATCGCCACCGGGGCCAGTGCTTATGCTGCGATTCAGGCTCTGCGCGAGATGAAACCGAAGAAGCTGGTAGTTGCCGTGCCCGTCGCGCCCGTCTCCACCTGCAATTGGCTCCGCTCGAGCCTGCGCCCGAACACAGACGAACTCGTTGTTGCTCACACCCCGGCATACTTCTACGCCGTTGGTCAGTTTTATAACCACTTCTCTCAGACCACGGACGAAGAAGTGGTTCTGCTCCTTCGCCGGGCGCAGTCTTTTGCCTCGAAGCCCGAGCGCTCTGAAGCCCGGGCGATCGACCCTCCCACATCGTCTCGCGGCATTACGCAGAGAAATTTAACCATTCTCGTGGGCAACATCGAGCTTGAAGGTTCTCTCACCGTCCCGGCAGATGCCCACGGCATTGTTTTATTTGCTCACGGAAGCGGAAGCAGCCGCCACAGCCCTCGAAACCGTTACGTTGCCGAAGTTCTTCATGCGAAGGGTTTGGCGACTCTGCTCTTCGACCTGCTCACTAAAGAGGAGGAAGCCATCGACGAGCAGACCTCCCGGCTGCGCTTCAACATAGCGCTTCTCGCCGACCGCCTCATCGCAGCAACCGAATGGACAAGAGCCAACGAGAGTACACGCAATCTCGCGCTCGGCTATTTCGGAGCCAGTACCGGTGCCGCTGCCGCCCTGGTGGCCGCCGCTCGTCTCCCTGAAGTTGTCAGCGCGATCGTGTCGCGTGGGGGCCGGCCCGATCTTGCAGGAGAATCGCTCGCTAGCGTGCACGCTCCCACTCTGCTGATTGTCGGCGGCTTCGATGAGTTAGTGACTAGGCTGAACCGCAAGGCGCTGGCCACGTTTCAATGTCCCACAAAGCGGCTTGCGATCGTTCCTGGCGCGACGCACCTGTTTGAAGAACCTGGAACCCTGCAGGAAGCAGCCCGGTTGGCCTCCGAATGGTTCGTCCGCTACCTCACACCCGCTGGCCACAACGAATTGAACGTCGTCGAAACGGCCGCGACACACAAGTGATCCGGCCGTGCCGCGATTTCTAAGCCCCCTAATTGCTCTCCCTGTCCCTGTTCTCTCCCTTGATTCCCCCTCGCATTTCGCCCGCAGGTCCACAGGCTTTCGCAAGCTATAGTCGGAGACGGCGATTCTCTCACGACCCGCTCGGCCGTGGCGAAAACTGAAGCAAATACAAGCCGGGGAACCTCTCTCGTCGACGACGATGAAGCATTTCTTCGTCCTGCCTCTGCCCGACAGCCGTCTAGCGGAGACAAAGATAGAGACAGCGCCGTCGATCGCATCGCGGCCAAAGCCGTCGACAACGTCGGCGAAGACGCTTTTCTGCGCACCCGCCGCCGCATCCCTGTCCGCAAAGGCATCCTCCCCGACTGGACCAAAACCCGCTGGGGACGCATCGTCCTCCTGCTCTCCATGCTCGCTGTTGCAGCCGGAGTTGTCTGGGTTGTGATCGCCGTCCGCGACTTCCTCGACCGCGATCCCCGCTTCCGTATCGACAGCTCGGCCTCGATTCAGACGGTCGGCAATAGTCAGCTCACCCGCGAAGACCTGCTCTCTGTTTTCGGATCCGACATCGGCCGCAACGTTTTCTTTATTCCGCTTGCCACTCGCCGTTCCGAACTGGAACAGATTCCCTGGGTCGAACACGCCACTGTGATGCGCCTGCTGCCCAACCAGCTTCGCGTCGCAGTCGTCGAGCGCACTCCGATCGCCTTTGTTCGTATCGGGGATCAGGTCAAGCTCGTCGATGCCGCAGGCGTCATCCTCAGCATGACGCCCGCGATGATGGCCGCGCGTCACTTCTCGTTTCCCGTCGTCACCGGAATCAATCCCCACGATGTGCTTTCTGTCCGCGCACCTCGCATGCGCCTCTATCAGCGTTTCATTGCCGATCTCGACTCCGGAGGCGAGAAAATCTCCTCCAACCTGAGCGAAATCGATCTCTCCGATCCCGAGGACGTGCGCGCCACCATTCCCGCCGGTGCAACCGACATGCTCCTCCACTTCGGAGACGAGAAGTTCCTCACCCGCTACCAAACCTACACGTTGCATCTCGCCGAGTGGAAGCAGCAGTATCCGCACCTGGCCTCGGTCGACCTCCGCTACGACACTCAGGTGGTTCTCAAGATGGCTGACGGCCGCGCTGCGGATGCCGTCCCTGACGCCCCCACCCTTCAGCCGGTTGCTCCTCCCGCCATCCACACACCCGTCGCCGCCCCTGCGCCCGTGAAGAAGCATCCCGCGCCGGTGCCGCCCCACAAGCATTCAGCAAAGGTGGCCGGATGAGCCAGAAACCCGACAACCTGATCGCCGTCCTCGACACCGGCTCTTCCAAAACCCGCGTGCTCATCGCCGAGATCAACGACGGAGCCCTGCGCTATCGCGGACACGGCATCGTCGACGCCAAGGGCACCCGCAAAGGCGTCATTGCCGAGATCCGTCCCGCTGTCGAATCCATCAATCAGGCAGCCACCCTCGCTGAAGACGTCGCCGAAGCCACTATCGAGCGCTGTGTCATCGCTATCGGCGGACCCCACATTCGCGGCCTCAACAGCCGCGGCGGCATCAGCCTCGGCTCGCGCATGCGCGAGATCACCCGCGAAGAGGTCCGCGCCGCCGTCGATCGCGCCCGCTCCATCTCGCTCCCGCCCGACCGCGAAATCGTTCACCTCCTCCCGCAGCAATTCATCCTCGACGAGCAACCCGGCATCCACGACCCCATCGGCATGGTCGGCAACCGTCTCGAGGTGAATCTTCACATCGCCACTTGCTCGGGGAGCGCCCAGCAGAGCATCGTCACCTGCGCCAACAAGGCCGGCCTTGAAGTCAGCGAGACCGTCTTCGAATCGATCGCCGCCGCCGAGGCTACTCTTTCCGCCGACGAGCGCGAACTGGGCGTCTGCCTCCTCGACATCGGCGCTGGCTCCTCTGAAATCATCGTCTTCTTCGAGGGCTCGGTCGCCCATACCTCCGTCATTCCCATCGGAGGCGACCACTTCACCAACGATCTCGCCGTAGGCCTGCACATCACGCTGCCCGAAGCTGAATGGATCAAGTGCCACTACGGCAATGCCGTCGTCACCTCCGTCTCGCAAAGCGCCGAGATCGAACTCACCGGCATGCCCGGTTTCGAGCCTCGCGTCGTCCGCCAGCGCCTGCTCTGCGAAATCCTCGAGCCTCGTGCCCGCGAGCTCTTCCACATGCTGCGCGACAACCTCCGCCACGGCGGCGTCCTTGAAGCTCTCGGCGCCGGCTGTGTGATCACCGGAGGCGGCGCCCGCCTCGCCGGCCTGCTCGACGTCGCCGAAAGTCAGCTCCGCGTGCCTGCACGCATAGGAACACCCGTCCCACTCTCCCGCATGCCCTCGGAGCTCGCCCAGCCCGAGTGCTCCACCCTGATCGGAACCCTGCTCTACACCCACCGCACCAGCGTGATGCGTGCGGCGGAAGACCACAGCCTGCGCGCCAAACTGCGTGCCATCTTCGCCGGAAGCCTATAGGAGCCGCTACCCATGAACCATCCAGACGAAATCCGCATTCAATATCACGACGAAGTCCCGCGCGGGGCCAGGATCAAGGTCATTGGCGTCGGCGGCGGAGGCGGCAACGCCGTCAATCGCATGATCAGCGCCCGCGTCGAAGGCGTCGAGTTCATCGTCGCCAATACCGACCGCCAGGCGCTCCAGCTGTCACAGGCGCCAGTCAAGCTCCAGCTCGGCACCAAGCTCACTTCAGGCCTTGGCGCCGGAGCCAATCCGGACGTGGGCCGCAAGGCTGCTCTCGAAGACTCCGAGAAGATCATTGAGGCTCTCGAAGGCGCCGACATGGTCTTCGTCACCGCCGGCCTCGGCGGCGGCACGGGCACCGGAGCCGCGCCCGTCATCGCCTCCCTCGCCAGCGAAATGGGAGCCCTCACCGTCGGCGTCGTCACCCGCCCCTTCGCCTTCGAAGGTAAGCGCCGCATGGCCCAGGCCGAGCGCGGCATGCAGGAGCTGCTCGACAGCGTCGACACCATGATCGTCATCCCCAACGAAAAGTTGCTCGCCGTTGCCAAGGACGCCGGCTTCTTCGAGTCCTTCCGCATTGCCGACGACGTTCTCCGCCAGGGCGTGCAGGGCATCTCCGATATCATCACCATCCCCGGCATCATCAATCGCGACTTCGCCGACGTGAAGACCACCATGGCCGGCATGGGATACGCCGTTATGGGCACCGCCGTTCGTAGTGGCTCCAGCCGTGCCGTCGATGCCGCCCAGGCTGCCATGGCCTCGCCCCTCCTCGAAGACGGAGCCATCGACGGAGCCCGCGGCATCCTCATCAATATCAGTGGCTCCAGCTCGCTCAAGCTCAACGAAGTCAACGAAGCCTCCACCCTCATCCAGAACGCCGCCCACGAAGAAGCCAACATCATCTTCGGAGCCGTCCTCGACGAGAACATGGGAGACGACGTCAAGATAACCGTCATCGCCACCGGCTTCCGCAGGGAAATGCCGGAGCGCCGCGAACGCATGCTCACTGCCGCTTTGCAGCAGGCGGCTCCTCGCGTAGAGGTAACCGCATCCGTCCGCCCCCGGTTTGCCAGCGAGGAATTTGAAGATCCCATGCCATCCGTGGCCGCTCGCCGCGTCTTCGTCGAGGTTCCTGTCTACTCTGAGCCGGAGCCGCAGGTTGAGGCCGAGCCGGCCTACCAGCCGTCGCACGCCGCCGAGTCTTTCGAGGCTCCGATGGAAGAGGTGGCAGTCGCCGTTGCCGTCGCCGAGCCTCCGGCTCACCCGGAGACGGTCATCGCCGATAATCATGAGCAGAACGGAGACAACCTCGATATCCCGGCTTTCTTGCGCCGGGGAGGCCTGTAGACTCATCAAAAAATCAACACGTCCGGACCAGTCCGGATCGTGCAATGCCGTAAAATCGAAACAGCCAGCCTGCTCGTCAAAGAACAAAGTTTGCTGTTCCGTGTTTGTCAGGGTACAAATCAGTGCCGGGAGAATTGTTTTCGGACCGGGGCACGTGCCAAGCCGGGAACATTTTTACCGGATCGCTGACAATTTAGTGACCAGTCGGCGCGCTTCTGTGTGTAAGATTCGAGCAGAGTTCGTTTGTCTCATGGTCGTGAAGCAAGGTTCGACACCGTAGGGAAGCAGTAGAGGATTTTTGAATGAGACGCCTTCTTCATAGTGGCCTTTTTGGGAGTGCCGGCCTTCTTCCTGGCATGGGTTTGGCAGTACTGCTCGCATTGCCGCTCGCTGTAGCCGCTCACGCCTCCGGCGCAGCGTCCTCCACCACGACCACAACACACCGCTCTTCGCATCGCAGCCGTGCGCATGTGCAGGAGTCGACCACCGCCAAAAAGCACATCTCCCATCTGCAGCACAGCACCCGCGTCGCGACCTCGACATCGCGCCGTTACTCCGGCGCCCGCCTTCGTCGTGCCTCGCTGACCGTGCGCCGCCGTAGTTACGAGCGCTTCTACGCCAGTTCGTTTACCGATAGCGATCTGACCCAGGGCGACATCACTGCCGGAGAAGATCCCGTAGTACGCCAGGCCGCCATCGCCGCGCTCGGCAATATGTATGGAACCGTGCTGGCTATTGATCCCAGCAATGGTCGCATTTTGGCCATGGTCAATCAGAAGCTCGCGCTCTCCAGCGGTGCCGAGCCCTGCTCCACCATCAAGGTTTCCGTGGCGCTGGCCGCACTCTCCGAAGGCATCATTACCAAGGACACTCCGGTTAACCTCGGCGGCTCGTACCACCTGAACCTGACTGAGGCCCTTGCCCACTCGAACAACCTCTACTTCGAGACCCTCGGCCGCAGCCTCGGCTTTGAGCGTGTCCGCCACTACGCCAATCAGTTTGGACTCGGCGAGCTGGCCGGCTACAACATCCCCGGCGAACAGCTTGGTGTCTATCCTGACCAGCCGCTTCCTGCCGATCGCGGCGGCGTTGGCCGCATGTGCTCCTTCGGCGAGAGCGTCTCCATGACGCCCCTGCAACTCGGCGCTCTGGTCTCGGCCATCTCCAACGGCGGAACCCTGTACTACCTGCAGCACCCCACCACCACTGACGAAGCCGTCAACTTCCAACCCCGCATCAAGCGCACTCTCGACATTCACAACCTGATCCCCGAGATCCAGGACGGCATGCAGGCCGCCGTCGACTACGGCACGGCGCGCTCCCTCAAGGCCAACTTCAACCAGTTCCCAGTGATGGGCAAGACTGGCACCTGCTCCAACAATGGCACGCGCTTCGGCTGGTTTGCTTCCTACGCTGACACGCAGTACGGTCGCATCGTCACCGTGATCTTCCTCGAGGGCGGACGCCCCACCTTCGGCCCCAAGGCTGCCGAGTTAACCGGATACTTCTACCGCAATCTCTGGGATCACAGCTACTTCGCACAGAAGCAGCCCACCGAACCGGCACCCGCCACGGTCCAGCCTGGCGACGCCACTGCCACAACCGCAACCGGCGTCAATCAGTAAGCCTCACCGACTTTCCCACACAACGGCCTCCTTTTGGAGGCGGGTTTCGTCTCTGACCTTTACATTCATCTGACTGCAATCGGGTACGATGACTTGCGTGAGTCTCATTCCCGCCGTCCCGATCCTCACAGCTGAAGAAATGCGCACCGCCGACCGCGTCACCAGCGAACGCTTCGGGGTTCCTTCCATCGTGCTCATGCGTCACGCGGGACAGGCCGTCGCCCGCTTCATCGAGCGTGAATACCCGCAAAGCCGCCGCATCTCTGTGCTTTGTGGCAAAGGCAACAACGGCGGAGATGGATTCGTTGCCGCCCGCGCACTTGCCGCCGGGGGCAGGGAAGTCAATGTCCTGCTCCTTGGCGATCCCGACGAACTGAAAGGTGACGCCCGCACCGCTTACGGCGAGATGCATCTCACGCCTATCTTTGTTCCGGACGAGCAGTCGCTCGATTCGCCCCAGGCGCGCGCCGTTCTCGCGAACGTTGACCTCCTCGTCGACGCCGTCGTAGGCACTGGCTTTAAGCCGCCACTTCGCGGAGTTTCCGCCGCCTTGCGCGATCGTATCAACGCCTCCGCCACACCCATTGTGGCGGTCGACCTGCCATCCGGATGGGACGCCGACTCGCGCGAATTCTCAATCGAGGGCGCCTTCCGAGCCAATGCCGTCGTCACCTCCACTGCTCCTAAGCTCGCTCACATCTCCGGCAACTTGGCGGGGATCGTCTACGCGCCTATTGTCGTTGCCCCCATCGGCTCGCCTCTCAAAGCCGTGCAGTCCAGCCTGAACATCACATGGGCTGGCGCCTCCCACGCCCTCATTGAATCGCCGCGCCCGGCCGACAGTAACAAGGGCATGTATGGCCACGTCCTGGTCGTCGGAGGAGCCCGTGGCAAGTCGGGAGCGCCCGCCATGGCCTCCCTGGCTGCTCTCCGCACCGGTGCGGGACTCGTCACTGCGGCCGTCGTCCCGTCCATCCTTCCCAGCGTCTCCGCCATCACTCCTGAGCTCATGACTACAGTCCTCCCTGAAGGTCCCAACGGCGAGGTCACTGCAGAAAAGCTCGACTTCGACCAGCTCCTGGAGAAAAAAACCGTCCTCGCCATCGGTCCGGGTCTTGGACAGCATCCCTCCACCGAAAGGTTCCTGTTCGAACTGCTCGCTAGGACCTCGCTTCCCGCCGTCCTTGACGCCGACGCCCTTAACCTCCTCGCCGTTCATCCAGAAAAGATCAACGCCAGCTCGCGAACCATGGTTCTCACGCCGCATCCCGGCGAAATGGCTCGTCTGGCGGGTATTTCCACGAAGGAAGTCCAGGCCAACCGCGAATCTTTGGCCCGGGAATTCGCAATTCGGCATCGTGTAACACTCGTGTTAAAAGGCTGGCGTACTCTAATTGCGCATCCAAACGGGGCAATGGCAATTAACACCACCGGCAATCCGGGCATGGCCAAGGGCGGCAGCGGAGATATCCTTACCGGCATTGTCGCCGCCATGATTGCGCAACATCCCGATCAAGTTGCCGACGCTGTCAACGCCGCGGTCTATCTCCATGGCCTTGCCGCCGACGTCGCCGTACGCGAACAGGACGATCACACTTTGCTCGCCACCGATACCGTTTCGCACCTGTGGAAAGCCTTCCGTTTTCGCTTTCAGGATCCGGCGGGATATTTCTGGTTGCAAGGCTTGCCCAGGCATTTATTCACCACGGAGGCACGATGACCACCGAAACCGCTAGCCGCAAGGTCCACGAATACGAGAGCACCAGTGCCGCCGAGACGATTCGTTGCGGTCATGAAATCGCCCGCCTGCTCACGCCGCCAAAGCTCCTTATCCTCCACGGAGATCTCGGCGCGGGGAAGACCACCCTGGTCAAGGGCATTGCCGAAGCCCTCAACGCCGCCGATCCCGACGAGGTCACCAGCCCCACCTTCACACTGATCCATGAATACGACGGAAAGCTCGCCGGCAAGCCGGTCATGCTTTACCATCTCGACCTCTACCGCATCGAGACCGAGCGCCAGCTCGACACCCTCGGCCTGGACGAGCTGATCACACCCGACAGCATCGTGCTCGTCGAATGGGGAGAGAAATTCCCGTCCATCGTCAAGCGCAGCCAGGGAGAGATCGTCATGCGCACCACCGGGGGCGACAAGCGCAAGATCACCCTCACATTCAAAGACTGAGGCTCTCGATCTTTTGCTTTAAGTGGCACCTCATATCCATCTCATTCCATAGAGAGATTTGGCCGATGCGGTCATTCCTCGGTCAGCCACTTGACTGCAGAGTCTGGTTATCGCTTGCGCGGTTCAAAGTAGTGTGACACGACATGACTCGCCACGGTCCTGCCCAGAATCTCTCCTTCGAGCACAGATGTGAAATAGTGCATCCCTCCATAGATCCGCGCCAGACCCGCTTCTTCAACCTCATCGCTGAGCTTCGGGAAGTCGTGCGTAGTCCCGGTGACAGCGCTGGAAAAGTGAGTGGCAACGGCATCGGTGTGGAAGTAATGGCTGACAGCGACCTCAAATGCCCCCGATGCGCAGCCATGGGCAGCCGGGTATTCCGGATGTCCGGGAGTCACGACCAGTGCCGTCCAGTTCGGATCCGGGATGGTGAACGGATTGCCGTCGGTATCAGCATCGTGGATCGCCGTGTAGGGGCGCCAAAACGCGTAGTGATACTTGGCATCGAAACACGCGATCAGAGCGTCTTCGTACGACACGTAAATCATGAGCATCAGCCGCGCCGACTGCATCGTCGACAATTTCTGGTCGGCGATGAGGCGGCCGATTGCGGGGGAATACTGGGCTAGAGGGTGATCGGACCAGAACCGTCCGATCTCGGTCTCTTTGGCTGTGCGCAGACTACCATTCAGCGCGCCGAAATACTTCGTAAGGTTGATATCCAGGGCCCAGATGGCGCTATTCAGAGTCGGTGGCGGAGGGACGCGGGACCGGAAATCCGAGCCGTGAGCGTATGAAAACGGCCGGAAGTAAGGCAGCCAGGGAGTGGCTGGCGGAGGAAATGGCGGCACGGGTTCCCAGATGCCCGGACCGTGGCCCCAGACATACTGGATTGGCGCCTCAAGCCCGTCGTCCGCCCGTAGGTCGTTCCATCGCTTCGCAACGGCCTGGCCCACCGCAATTCCGTCTGTCTTCGCCTGGGAAGCGGCGATCTGGCTGAGCGAGTTCGCCTCCAACCCATCCAGAACCGCTTGCTGACCTGGGAAGTAATGGACCAGTACGTCGTGCGCTGCCGCGACCACCGCGGCATCGAGGGAAGCTCCTTTGGGAGCATGGACACTGACGGCGAACGGCCGGTAGCGGCGCTCGATTGAGTTGGCCGCGTCATACATGGCCACGGCTTCGTAGGCAAAGAAGATTCCGGACGAGGAAGGCGGTTTCTTGCCGACGATCACGATTGTGTTATTTGCGATCGCATTCCAGTCGGTCGCCACATTCTGGCACCATCCCGAAGCCGGTACGAGTAGCCCGACGCAAACAGCGATAAAACGGGGGAAAAACAAGAACTTCATTCCGATCATGTCAACCTCCTCTGGCGCTTCCCGGTGGCCGATGACTTCGGATGAAGGCGTCCCAGTCAAAATCAGTCATGCGAGGCAGTACGCCACAAGTTTTACCGCTTTTCTTTCACTTGCCCCAGGCAGCCTCTGGAGCACCGGCCGCCGGCCTGGAGTCACCTCAAAACGCCTATGACGGGGTGATGTCGACCACCTCCTGGGTCCGTAGTTTCTATCGGAGGGTGACGTCGATCTCCTGCGTCAGTGTCTTCCCACTGCATTCTGAAGTTATTCGACCGCAATTCCTGCATCGTGACGTAGCGGATTCGAGCGATGACACCGCCGTTCACTCGAACCAGCCGAAAACCGTTAAACAACGTATCGGGAAGTCTGGCCGGCAGGATGTCAACTTTTAGTCCACGAGAGGACTTTGGCACCGTATCGCTTTCGCCATCGAGTTGCACGTGAAGGTCAAAAGGTTGAGGTCCCTCGTATGTCACCTTCCAAAATGTGCCGAATCTCTGGCGTGGATCCCCGGGCCCCAAAGCGGAGGTCTCTGCCAAGACTGGGCGATGGTCGATCCACCACTGCTTCGGATCTGTGGATGAGTTGAGAGGATTTGCATAGGGTGGGGTAGTGACCCGCCCAAAGGTCACGGGCAGTCCCGGTAATCTGTGCTCGGTCGCCTCCTCAATCGGGGCACTGGGCGGAGCACTCGGTTCGATCACGACCTGAATGGGAGCGCCTTTTGGTATGCGGCCAATGTCATGTCCGTTTTTGGTGTGGTAATAGTGCGGACCAGGACTCTCCGTGTAAAAATCCATGTAGTACTCGATATTCTGTCCGTCAAGTCGCAGCCGGTATTCGACCCGATCGTGGTGATGGCCGCACAAAACAAGATCGACTGGCCGCGACGCCCCCAGACCTACGCAGATATTCAAAAATTCTGCTCCACCCCGCGCGGCGATACCTTCGTTCAGTCCGTCGCTAACGTTGCCCCCCTTCTTGAAGAATGCCGCTCCGGACCGCATCCACGAGGCGCCTTCGAAATCATTTCGCTGAATGTATTCCTGGACGAGAGCAGGATCAGCGGACGGTAGCAGGGTTTCCCTGAGATAATACGGATACTCGCCCCCCTTCGGCGAAAACGCCGGAGTGTGCATCCCGACGATCACGAGTCCATCGCTTCCGGCGTCCTGAACGGCGTCGCGGAGCAGATCCAGGTCGTCCTGTAGGAACCCGATCGAGTCGGGAGCGTCGCCCTTCATAAGCTTTTTTGTAGCCGGATCTAAGGTGCGGGCGCCTAGCTTATCGCCAAGGTAGTCGAAGATCAGCTCGGGAGTTCCCCCGAGCGGAACACCGTCATCACATTTCGTATCCAGAAGCACCACCCGGTGTTTTCCCAATTTGACGACGAAGCTTCGAACGTCGGTAAAGTACTTGTGAAAATATCCGTAGGCGTTCTGTTTTTCCCCCTCGTCGTAGAGCAGCATGCGGAGAGCGTCTGCTGCATTCGTGAGTCCATAGGAAGGAACCTTACCGCCTTCCAGGGCGACAGCGTCGCTTTCGATGATGTTATGCGAATCATATTCATTGAGCCTTTTGAACATGGTAGGTACATCAACGTCAAAAATCAGATTGTATGGATACAAGCGGTAATCGTGATTCCCGAAAGTGGTAAAGATCGGAATCCTGAGTCCTTCGTGAGGTTGACCTCCTGGATCAAGTGGCTGGCCAAGCAGAAGCCTTCGTAGTCGCGGGAAATTTCCCTGCTCAAACGGCTCGCCCTCTTCGGCAACATAGTCGATTAGGTCTCCCGTAGCCATCACCGCATCGGCCAGTCCAACGTCGTGAAGATGGTTCGCATATCTGATGAAGTCGCGAATGTTGTCCTGAAAGTTACAGTACGACTGGGCTGCGGTAGTAAGCCCGAGTTGCTGCAATCTGGCTCGCATCTCCTCATTGCGTCGATTCACGTGAAGATCCGTGATGTGAAACAGTCCGAAATTGTTCCAGTCTTTTTTGGCGTAAATGCAATGCGGCGAAAGGTTGTAGGGAATGCCCACAGGCAAATTGAGCTGCAAATCGTAAAGGGTCCGGTCCCTTAAGTCCAGCTGGCCGTTCGGGAATATCTCGAAGATCGCGGCAACGTCTACAGAGGACTGGTTCTGATCTGTGAAGTACACCTGGTTGCAAATCAGAGGGATAAAGCTGAACGGGGAGCCGACAGGCGAAGCCACGAGCCGTTCGTTCCAGATATCCGAAAAGATACTTGGATGCCATGCCGTGAGCGCGTTGTACTGCTGCCTTTCAACTTTCTGCCAGCGGGCCAATAGTCTGAATCGCCGCGCTTCTTCGTTGGTGGGATCAAGGATGAGTGGATTGCCCATCAGGGGCGGATTTAACGTCCCCACCAATGGCTGGGTCACGCCCGGAGCCTGGCCGTTCGCGGAGAAGATGACGCCGCGTTCGAAGTAGACCACTTCCCCCCCGGCCAGAGGCGTATTGCCAGTGAGCGGCAGACCCAAATTCGGCTGTTGCTGCCATACCGTGTAAATCGGTCCCCAGATCGAACAGCCCCGTGTTCCCGGAGTCCAATAAATGGCACCCCATTCGAAGAGGTTGTGCGGTACAGCTCCATCGAAAATCTCGTCAGTTTTGGGATATCCAAACAGCCGAGCGCCGGCGTGCTCTCCAGGACCACCGTTGGCCAAGTATGCGCTCAGGATGCCACCGTGCACCTCGTGGGCACCAGTGGCGCTGTCCCAGTAGATATTGCCGTTTTGGTATTTGCGAACGCGGCCTCCCGCCGCCTCGTCTTGTTCCGGCCCAAGCGGTGGACCGAGATCCACTCCACTATGCTTCAGCTGGTTATATTTATCGTCTATCGCTGACATGGACCCTCCTTTGTTCTCCCAAAACAATCTCGGTTCAGATGAACGGAGCTGCCTTTTTCTCCGAAGCCAACGGCGGGCCAGATTACTTGACGTTACCTCCGACCGCGCGGTACACCCACACAATCCGACACGCCGCCCGGCAACCACAAGCGGCAAGGCGCCGCGCTGCTTTAAATTCCGTGGCTTGCCGTTGAGTGCCGTCTTTTGCCGTGCCTTCTGCCACACCGCACGCTACAATTCCGGGGCAGAAACGCGGGCTCATAGGAGATCGCGATGGCTGAGCCTAGCCACGACGCACTGCCTTCTGTCCGGCCGCTCTCCAGCCGCTCAGAACCAGACCGCCTCGACTCATGGAAAGAAATCGCCGCCTACCTCAACCGCGACGTCACCACCGTCCAGCGCTGGGAAAAGCGCGAGGGCATGCCCGTTCACCGTCACCTGCATGACAGGCAGGGTTCCGTGTATGCATACCGGTCGGAGGTTGATGCGTGGGTGAGCAGCCGGAATCTCCCCACCTCCGAGGAAATCGAATTCGCGGTCAACTCTCCCACCTCGGACAATGGCTATCCCCCAGCGGCGAGTGAACACAGAGAAATCCAGACCCCGCAGTCTCGCACGGGTCGCTCATGGGTGGTCATCGCCGCAGTCTTTGCATGTGTTCTGCTTGCCCTCGCGGGATGGTTCGACTACCAAAAATGGCATGTGAACGCCCCAGCACAACCCATCCAGCGTGCCCTCACCCAAACGCCCGCACATCACCTCACCGAACAGAGAATCACCTCCAACTCTGCGGAGGCTCCCGTCGACCATGCGGTCGTGTCTCGGGACGGTAAATATTTGGCCTACTCTGACCCCACCGGACTCTATCTGCGCGTCATTGCCTCCGGTGAAACTCACCGCTGGCAAGTACCAAAGGATTTCGTCGCCATACCCGCCAGTTGGTTCCCGGATGGTACTCATCTGCTGGTCGCACGATTCGACGGGCCGACACCCAGCCTCTGGAAGCTGTCGCTGTTCGGTGCCGCTCCGCGAAAGCTCATCGACAACGCTGGCCCGGCGTCTGTCTCTCCCGACGGGAACCGGATCGCCTTTGTGACGTCTCCGCCTGACTCGGGAAACCAGCTCTGGGTCATGGCGGCGGATGGGTCCAATCCCCGCAAGATAGCCGAGACTAGCCCGCCCGAAGGGCCGACGCACTCACTTAGTTCAATAGTTTCACCTGCTTGGTCGCCGAATAGTCGGCGGATCGCTTGCATCGAGCACCATTGGTTTGCTGCGTTCGCCCCCCTCACAGGTCTTTCCTCGATTTGGACGCGTGATGCGGACGGCGGCGATCTTCAGGTCGTCATTCAGGACACCTTACTTGGATTCGCACTCTCCTGGGCGCCAGACGGGCGCATTCTATTTGCCTCTCATGCAAACACCGCGGGTGAACGCGCCGATGAGGAAGTGCGTTCCATTCGCGTGGACGAACGCACCGGGAAAGCAACCGGGCAGCCACAGCTCGTCACCAGTGGTGTGGGGAGCATTGGAGGGATTACCGTCACCTCGGATGGGAAGCGGCTGGCCCTATGGAGAGATAACAACCAGCTGCAGGCCTTCATCTCCGATTTTGATGCCAGTACCCGAAAGTGGAAAACGCCTCGCCGCCTGACACTCAATGCGAACGGGAATATTGCGACGGCATGGCTGTCTGACAGCAGGACAGTCCTGTTTTCTTCCAATCGAAATGGCACATGGACACTCTTTAAGCAGGCGATCGATGAAACGACGGCGGATGTAATGGTTGAGGGACACAGCATACAGCTTCCCCGGCTGAGCCCCGACGGTTCCCAGGTCCTTTACGTGTCGCAGACTGATCCAACTGACCCCTCGGTTCCCAAATCCTTGATGCGACTGCCTGTCACCGGCGGGCCGCCCCAGTTAGTTCTGCGGGATATCGCTCTTGGCAACTACCAATGCGCCCGTCTGCCGTCAACCTTGTGCATCGCCACCAAATTCGAGAAAGACGGCGTTGTCTTTTTCGCTCTCGACCCTGAGCACGGAATCGGCCGCCAACTCTTGAAGGTTAGTGGCCTGGTTCATGACTGGAGTCTTTCTCCCGACGGCAGAGCGCTCGCCGATTTTCGCCATGACCACACTATCCGCTTTTTTTCGATTGAGAATGGAGCGGCCAAAGAAGATAAGGCGGTCATACTGAATAAATGGCCCGTCGATAACGGCGACTGGAATGCGGATGGCACTGGCCTTCTGATCCCCAGCGCTACTCCGGCAGGAACCCCCGTCATTCTGGAGGTCAACAGAGCCGGGAAAACGTCTGTGGTGCTGGAAGGCGCTGTGAACACTCCGTTCGGTTTTATGCTTCAGTCCCCCGACGGTCGTCATGGGCTACTTGGAGCGGTAGTGCCTGGCGACAACAACGCCTGGATGATCGATAACTACTAAACAAAAAATCTGGCCGATAATTTCTCGGGACTCGATAAAATAAAAATAGGGCAGGAGAAGATGCGAAAGCAGAAGATAAACCGTAAGTGCATTTAAATCAATGGGTTTCGATCTTCTCCTTTAGAATGAATGGGTCTCGAACTGTCCTTTTGGAATGAATGGGTTTCGGTTTAAGAGGGAGGGTAGCTAGCCGTTTCGCCTGCCACCCTCGATCAACCAGAATCCCAGCCCGATCAGCAGCACTCCGCCCACCGCAATCTTCACCCCGACCGGCGCACCGGACGGCGACAAAAACGCCTCAAGAATCCCCGCCACCACGAGCAATGGCACCACCCCTGCCAGCAGACGGATCGCCTCCTTCGCGCCCAGCGCCAGCGAATCCTTGCGCGACAGCATCCCTGGGAAGAGCAGACCCGCCCCCAGCCGCAGCCCGGCACCCCCCGCAATAAAAATGCTCGGCACCTCCAGCGCCCCATGCGCTGAGACGAAGCTGAACAGGTCCAGCGCCATGTGCGCCCGAGCGCACGCCGTGCCGATCACGCCCATCTGCAGCCCGTTATTGAACAGCAGGAAGATCGTCCCGAACGCCCCGATAATCCCGCCCACGAACGTTATGAAGCACACGCCGATATTGTTGGTCAGGATCGCCGACGAGGCCTGCGGCTTCATGCTCAGGAGCGAATGCGTCCACATCTCGTGCCGGTCGATGGTCTGGAGCATCGCCGGTCCCAGGAACAGCCGCATGAACTCCGGCCTGCTCAGCGTCAGCAGAGTCCCCAGCGCACAACCCGCCAGGAAGATCAGTAGGGAAGTGAGCACGTAAGGGAGTAGCCGCCGGAAGACCCGCGGATACTCCTCCACCATGAACCGCACCACCGAGGCCACCCCCGACTTCCGCCCGGAGTAGATCCGATTGTGCGCGCGGCTCAGTAGCTGGTTCAGGTATTCTTCGAGCGTGCGGGAGGCTTGGTCGGAACGGACAGCAGAAAGATCGGCCGCCACCTGGCGGTACAGGAGCCCGAACTCCCTCAACTCACCGCCCGAGAGCGTCGCGATCCCCGAGCTCTCTACCTGGTGGGTGAGGGCATCAAGGCGGCTCCACGAACCCTTCCGTTGCTCGATCCAGCGGTTGGAAATCATAGGAAGATGAAAAGCC
>Ga0126381_100002993_pt1 | contig 18389 bp, 16 predicted proteins | sample PanSoiMetPlot_28_FD_96465 | JGI IMG/M metagenome (GOLD analysis project Ga0126381, IMG submission 96465) | Tropical forest soil microbial communities from Panama - MetaG Plot_28 | ecosystem: Environmental > Terrestrial > Soil > Tropical forest > Bulk soil | place: Panama | collected 2016-02-17
CCGGACCGCACGGGTCTTGAGCTTTGTCGTGTCGGAGCCGGTCGTCGGCTCGGTCACGCCGAAGGCCTGCAGTCGCAATTCCCCCGATGCGATCTTTGGAAGGTATCGCTGCTTCTGCTCCGTGCTGCCATGCCGCAGCACCGTGCCCATGATGTACATCTGAGCGTGGCCTTGGCTGGCGGTGCAGCCCGCGGCGTTGATCTCCTCGAGGATCACGGTGGCGGCGCGCAACGGCAGCCCCGAGCCGCTATATTCCTCGGGGATCAGCGAAGCGAGAAACCCGCCCTGCGTCAATTCGGCGATGAACTCCGTCGGATAGGCCTGTTCCGCCTCCAATTTGCTCCAATAGCGCCTCGGGTAACGCTCATCAAACGCGGCATCAACCGCGATCCGACTGGCCTGACGCCGTTTCACGGCAATTTGATTGGCAGGAAAGTAAATCGTCAAGCATTCTTTCCCCGCGGCATCGGTTTCCATAAGCCTGCCGTAGACGCGATCAGCGCCGCGGCACCACGATCGAGACGGGCTCATGTCCCTGCGTGTGCTGCTTGGGATGGTGCTTATCGCCACGGTGACTGCACCGGCTGCGGCTACGCCGGTGGTCCCTACGTCTGACGACCAGGTCTTGGAGCGGCTGCCGTTCGCACCGGGCGACCCTGTTCTGCGCAAGCTACGTACACTGAACGGTCAACTGACGCACACGCCGCGCAATTTGCCGCTGGCGGTCATGGTCGCACAGGGCTACGCGGAGCTAGGCCGCATCACAGGCGATCCACGTTACGCCGGCTATGCCCAAGCTGCGCTTTCTCCCTGGTGGGACCTCGAGCGAGCACCCCAGGAAGTGCTGGTCTTGCGCGCCGCGTTGCGTCAGCGGATGCATCAGTTCGATCTCGCGTTGGCGGATTTGGCGGCGGTGCTGACCGCCAATCCGCGCAATGTCCAGGCGCGGCTCATGCGAGCGGCGGTCAAACAGGTGCAGGGCGCATACGCCGAAGCCGGGGAAGAATGCCGAGCACTCCAGGACTTGACAGAGAAACTGGTGTGGACCGCTTGCCTAGCGAATGTGAACGGGGTGACCGGTAGGCTGCGCGAAAGCTATGAGCAGCTGCGCGCAGTGTTTCTCAGATACCCCGTTGCCGAAGCCAGGGTTCGGAGTTGGGTGCTGATCAGCCTCGCGGAGATGGCGACGCGCGCCGGGACGGTGCCGGAGGGCGACGCGCATTTTCGTGCAGCGCTCGCAGTCGATCCCGCAGACTATTACACTCTTGGGGCGTACGCGGATTATCTGCTGGATAACGGCCGCCCCGAAGAAGTCCTCTCGCTGCTACGGGACAAAACCGCCGCAGACCCACTGCTGCTGCGTTACGCGCTGGCTCTGCAAGCGCGAAACGCGAAGGAACTGTTGGCTGAGGTGGAACAGTTGCGCGACCGCTTCGCGGCGAGCCGCCTGCGTGGCGACCGAGTGCATTTGCGGGAAGAAGCCCGTTTCACTTTGCATCTGTTGAACACTCCGCAGGCGGCGCTTGAGCTCGCGCAGGAGAACTGGCAGGTACAGAAGGAGCCGGCGGATGTTCGCATCCTGCTGGAAGCTGCCCTCGCCGCAGGCGATACGGGAGTCATTGGCGCCGTGACGGATTGGGTAAAAAATTCCCGACTGGAGGACGTACAGCTCAGCCGACTGATATCGCGTACCAGGGATCCAAGTTAAGAAATCTTGATCGAGCAAAAACGAAAGCACCTCTACGGTCCACTCAACCACAGGGAGACAAAAATGAAACATGCCGTTGGACTTTTTGTTCCATTGCTAGCGACATTGGCCCTGGCAGAGGCGATTCCCGCCGAGGCGGCGAGCCACCGCGAAGCGCCGCTTATCTCCATGGACCCGGCCGCTGACAACACCGACGTTTATGCCTTTGTGAGCTACGACGCGGCGAACCTGGCGCGCGCCCCAGACGACCGGCGCGTCACGTTCATAGAGAATGTGAATCCGGGCCAGGACCCAAGCGACGGGCCCAATTACTTCAATTTCAGCGATGACGTCCGGTATGCCATCAACATCGACAACGACCGGGACGGCAAAGCAGACGACGTCGTCTACGAATTCCGCTTTAAGACCGAAAACCGCCCGATCGTCTCCGCGGGCGGATTGACCTCGCCGCTACCGTATCTCGGCAACCCGCACATTACGCCTGTGCTTCCGCTGCAAGGGATAACTGCGCTAGATGGTCTCGGGTCGGAAGGATTGACGCGCCGCCAGACCTATACAGTGACCGAAATCCGCCACGGCAAGCGGACCGGGCTGTTCAAGGACCAAACCTTGATTGCGGTGCCGTCTAATGTCGGACCGGCCACGATGCCCGACTATCCCGCCCTGGCTACACAGGGCATCTACACTGACGCGGCGACCGGCATCCGCGTGTTCGCCGGTCAGCGCGCAGAAACCTTCTACATCGACCTCGGCGCAGTGTTCGACACCTTGAATTTGCGTCGCTACCTGCCGGCGCTTACCGGCGCGGGAGAGGACAATGACAATGTCAACCCGTTCGGTGTGAACCGCTTCAGCGGCTTCAACATCAGCACAATCGCGATCGAGGTTCCGATCAGGCGCGTTACCAGCGACGGCAAACCGGCCAAGACGACCAAAAACCCGATCATTGGGGTGTACGCCGAGACCGATCGACGGAAGGTAAGGGTTCTGAGCCAACCAGGTGAATCCGCGAACGACAATGGTCCGTTCGTGCAGGTCTCACGCATGGCGAACCCGCTGGTCAACGAGCTGATCATCAACACGCCGTTCAAGGACGGATGGAACGCCGCCGAGCCGGAAAACGAGGCGAATTTCCAGGACTTTTACAAGGACCCGGTCGTCGCCACCGAGTTGAACCTGGTGTTCCAGGTGCCGATCGTTCCGATCGATGGCTCAGCGGCCAACAACCGCACCGACCTGATTAGCCTTCTGCTCAAATACCCCGGTCAACCCTTGAATGGCACGAATTGCGGACGTCCTTGCGCCGAATTGCTGCGGCTCGACCTAAGCCAGGCTCCCACCGCGCCCGAGAAGCAGAGCCGGCTGGGCTCCGTGTTGGGCAGGGATCCCGCGGGCTTTCCGAACGGACGGCGCCCCAACGACGATGTCACTGACATCGTGGTCCGCGTGGTTGGTGGGACCAACTACATCAACGCTCACATCGGCGATGGCGTCAACTTCCTTGCCGGTGCCCCGGGGGTGGTCGGCACGGACATCACGGAGAACGGCATCGCCAGGAATTTCCCGTTCCTGCCGACACCCTACGACGGCAAAAACCGCGTTCACGTCGATTGCGGTGAGACCGGGCCAGGTGGCAATCCCTGCGGACCGCCGGTTCCGTGATCGAAGGATGCCCCACTGCGGCGGTTGCCGATTGCAGGAAGAGCGCTATAGAGCTGATCGATGGGGCGCTTAGCTCTGATTTTCCTGCTCTCGCTTTGGGTTGCGCCCGCCTTCGCCCACAAGCCGAGCGACAGCTATCTCGCGCTTTCGCTGCAGCGTGACCACCTGACCGGACAGTGGGACATCGCGCTGCGTGATCTCGATTACGCCATTGGGCTCGATGCCGACGGCAATGGCGAGATCACCTGGGGGGAAGTCAAAGCGAAGCACAAGGAGATTGCTGCCTATGCACTCGCCCGGCTGGCGATTGCCGCCGACAGTGTCGCCTGTCCGATTGTGGTCACCGGGCATTTGATCGACAACCACAGCGACGGGGCCTACGCGGTGCTGCGATTTGTCGCCGACTGCCCGGCCGTTCCGCAGGTTCTTACCGTCAAATACAAGCTCTTGTTCGATCTGGATCCGCAGCACCGCGGCTTGCTTCGGCTCGAGGAGCGGGGCCGAACTCACACGGGGGTTTTCAGCCCCGATCACGATACCTGGCAGCTCGAAGGCCATTCCGTTGCGCTCGGGCGCCAGTTTCTCGAATATTTTGGAACGGGGGTCTGGCACATCTGGACCGGCTTCGATCACATTCTGTTTCTCTGCGCGTTGCTGCTTCCGGCGGTGCTCGAGCACCGTTACCGGAGATGGCAGGCCGTAGCGACTTTCCGCCAGGCTTTTTTCGAAGTCCTCGGGATCGTTACGGCGTTCACGATAGCGCATTCAATCACCTTGAGCCTCGCGGTGCTGGGATTCATCGCCCTGCCGTCGAGGCTTATCGAATCGACGATTGCCGCTTCGGTTGTCGTCGCCGCGCTTAACAACCTTTATCCGTTGATCGAGAGGCGGCTCTGGATCGTCGCCTTCGTGTTCGGCCTGGTACACGGGTTGGGCTTTGCCAATGCTTTGACAGACCTTGCACTGCCCAAGCCGACGTTGGCTGTTTCGTTGGTGAGCTTCAATCTCGGTGTCGAAGCGGGCCAATTGGCAATCGTAGCGACCTTCTTGCCTCTCGCTTATCTGGTGCGCCGCTCCTGGATTTACCCGCGACTTGTTCTCGGGGCCGGCTCGCTCGGCATCGCCGCCGTCGCGTCGGTGTGGCTGATCGAGCGAAGCCTCAACGTCAGCATCTTCCTATGAGCGGCCAACCCAGCTGACATTCGGTCTTGGGGATCAACAGCGATGCGCTCGAATACCGCCCGCGCGTCGTGCAATCTTCTTTCGCCCATCAGCCGATTCCAGAGTGCCGGGCTTTGATTGAGTTCGCGTGATCGCGCTACTTCTAATACGACCTTGGCATGCCGAGGACGTGCTGACCCAGATAGGCGAGGATCAGGTTGGTCGAGATCGGGGCGGTCTGGTAGAGACGGGCTTCGCGCCATTTGCGCTCGATGTCGTATTCCTTCGCGAACGCGAAACCGCCATAGGCTGCGAACGTCGCCTCGGCGGCATGCCAGGTCGCCTCGGAGGCCAAGAGCTTCGCCATGTTGGCGTCGGCGCCGCATTCCTTGCCGTCGTCGAAGAGGGCGGCGGCTCGGCGGCAGATCATGTCGGCGGCTTCGAGCTCGGCATAGGCGCGTGCGAGCGGGAATTGGACCCCCTGGTTCTGCCCGATCGGCCGCTCGAAGACGACGCGTTCCTTGGCGTAGTCGATGCCCTTCTGCAACAGCCAGCGGCCGTCGCCGATGCACTCCTGCGCGACGAGGATGCGCTCGGCGTTCATGCCGTCGAGGATGTAACGGAAACCCTGTCCCTCCTCGCCGATCAAATTCTCGGGCGGCACTTCGAGATTGTTGAAGAACACCTCGGTGGTGTTGTGGTTGATCATCGCCTCGATCGGGCGGATCTCGACCCCGTGCCCCAAATTCTCGCGCAGATCGACAAGAAAAACCGATAACCCGTCGGTGCGGCGCTTGACCTCGTCGACCGGGGTCGTGCGCGCCAACAGCAGCATCAGGTCGGAATGGCGGGCGCGCGAGGTCCAGACCTTCTGGCCGTTGACGATATAGTGGTTGCCCTGTTTGACCGCTCGGGTCTTGAGCTTTGTCGTGTCGGAGCCGGTGGTCGGCTCCGTCACGCCGAAGGCCTGCAGCCGCAATTCCCCCGATGCGATCTTTGGCAGATAGCGCTGCTTCTGCTCCTCGCTGCCGTGCCGCAGCACGGTGCCCATGATGTACATCTGGGCGTGGCCTTGGCTGGCGGTGCAGCCCGAGGCGTTGATCTCCTCTAGGATCACCGCGGCGGCGCGCAACGGCAGCCCCGAGCCGCCATATTCCTCGGGGATCAGCGAGGCGAGAAAGCCACCCTGCGTCAATTCGGCTATGAACTCTGTCGGATAAGCCTGCTCCGCCTCCAGCCGGCGCCAATAGGCGCCGGGGAATCGCTCGCAGATTTTGCGCACAGATTCCCGAAGCTCGGGGTAATCCTCGCCGAGGGCCACCATCGTCGGCGTGTCGGTCATTGGCGCTCCTCTCCGCTATCTTCCCGGGGAAAATACCGCAACGGAGGTGCGAATTCACCCGGAGCGAGCCATTCGGTATTCGCGGCGGACGATTTCCAGAAGCTCTTCGGCCGAGGTCGCCGCGGCTTGGCTCTCAAAAGTGATTTCGCCGTGCTGCATCAATACGACGCGGTCGCAGATCTCCAAGGTCTGCGCATAGTTGTGCGCGATCATCACGATGGCGATGTCGCCGCGCGCCCGGAGCCGCTCGATCAGACCGATGATCAGCCGCGCTTCGCGCGCCCCCATCGCCGCGAGTGGCTCGTCGAGGAGCAGGATGCGGGCCTTCGAATAGACCGCGCGCGCTACCGCGATCGCCTGACGCTGCCCGCCCGAGAGCGCGCCGACCTCGACCTCGACCGAGGGCACGTCGACGCCGATTTCCGCCAATGCCTCGGCCGCGCGGCGCCGCATCTCACGATGGTCCAAGAGCCGCAGCGGTCCCGGGCGCAACAGCTCGCGGTTCAAAAACATGTTGTGGTAGATGCTCAGCCCGTTGACGAGCGCCAGATCCTGATAGACGCATTCGATGCCGAGCGCGCGGGCCTCATCGACGGAGGCGAGCTCTACCGGCTGTCCCTCGACGAACACTCGCCCTGTATCGGGCTGGTGATAGCCGGTCAGGATCTTGATCAGGGTGGATTTGCCGGCGCCGTTGTCGCCGAGGATGCCGAGCGTCTCGCCCCACGCTACCTCGAGCGAGACGCCGGCTAGCGCAGTGATCTTGCCGAAGGTCTTCACCACCTTCTCGGCCCGGATCGCTTCACTCGCCCCCTTCATCCGACTACCTTCACCCGGGCCCACCACCGCGCAGCCGCGCGAGATGAATGTTGGCGATCATTGCGATCAGGATGGCGGCACCGATCACGATATCGAAGGTGAAGGCGTTAATGCCCTGCAAGGTGAAGCCGTCCTGCAACACACCGAGCATGATGCCGCCGACGAGCCCGCCGATGATCGTGCCAGCGCCGCCAGCGATCGCGGTGCCGCCGATGACGCCCGAGGCGACGCCGAGGAACATGATGTTGCTGCCGCCGGCCAAAGGGTCGATCGAGCCGACGCGAAATGCTTCGAGCAGTCCGGTCAGCCCGCCCAAGGTGCTGGTCAGCACGAAATTGCCGATTTTGATGCGATTGATCGCGATGCCAGCCTCGGCAGCCGCGATGATGTTGCCGCCAATCGCAGTCGTGTGCAGGCCCCAGCGCGTGTGGCGCAGCACGACATGCATGATCGCGACGATCACCAGCGCCCAGATGATCTCGGAATACGCCCAGACGCCCATGATCCCGCTCAGCAGCGGACCGCCAGCCGTGTTCGCCGGATAGCCGCGCGAGATCGTCAAGGTCAGGCCGGTGATCAGGAACAGCATGCCGAGCGTCGTGATGAACGACGGCACGCGAAGCCCGATCGTGATCAGGCCGATGATCAGGCCGATCAGCGCGCAAGTGGCAAGCGCAGCAAGGATCGCCAGTGGCACCGGCAGGCCGAAATCGTGCCCGTTTTGCATCAGAAACGGCGCCAGCGCGAACACCTGCCCGACGGACAGATCGATCTCGCGGCAGATCAGCAGCATGATTTCACCGCAGGCGATGATCACCGGCGCAGCGACAAACTGCGACAGCGTCTGCACGTTCGCGTTGGTCAGAAAATTCTGGTTGGCGATCTCGAAATAAAGCACGAGCGCTGCCGTTACGACGATGACGCTTGCCTCTGGCCGCAGCAGGAAGCCATAGAGACGCTTGGCGATGCCGCGGCGCGATATCGCTGGTTGCTTAACCCCTTCGACCATTTCGCCGCTCGCGCAGCCTCCCATACCATCATCACCGGGCTTGCCCCGGTGATCCACGTGGATTGCATTGTCGGCTCCCCATCGGTGAGATGGGGACGCCGGCGGGTACTCCGGACGTGGATGGGTCTTGACGACCGTGGCCATCTCGGACCCGCCGGCATTCTGGGGAGAGAGGGAGTGACTGACAAGCCGATTGCCAGGGTCGATATTGCCAAGGATTGGCTCGACATCTGGGTCGATGGCGCGGGCCAACAGCGCCGCGGCAGTGGCCGGTTGGCTCGACCGGGTTGCGCCGGACCTGGTGGCGTTTGAGCTGACGGGCGGCCACGAGCGGATCCTGATCGCAGTGTTGCACGAGCGTGGCATCCCGTTATCCGGGTTCACCCCAACGACGTCATCGCCTTTCGCCAGAGCCGCGGCGTCAGGGCCAAGCCCGATCCGATCGATGCCCGGCTGATCCATGCCTTCCCCACGCAGGAACTGAGCCGGTGCGGTTGGCGCTTCGGTGTGATCGGCGATGAGCGGCTGCGCGCACTGGCCGCCCGCCGCCGTCAGTTGATCGGGGTGCTGCAAGCCGAACGCTGCCGCCCGGCGCTGGCCGCGGTCGCCGCCGTCGGCCCCGCAAAGTTGCGCTGACCGCCGTCGTGCGCAAACTCCTGGTCGCCGACAACGCCGTCGCGCCCGCGACCGCCAACCCCTGGCACGGTCGTCAGCCTGAGCCGCGGGCGGGCGGCACAGGGTGCCGACCGCATGGCGAGCCAATTGCCCGTCGGGCAGGCAGGGTCAAGGCCGCAGCCGCGCTTGGCGCGGTGGCGCGCAGCGCCAGCCTCGACGCGGTCTGACCGATGGGCCACCCCGATGCCAGAGTCCGAACTTGACATCGTCCACGGTAGATGGCCGGGCCAAGCCCGGCCAGGACGAGAACTGGGGTTGATCTCTACAACCGCATTCTTTTCCTGGACAGCTCGGTGCCGCCTCTGGATTAGGAAGCTCAAAAGTGCGTCTCGAGGCAAGCACGAGCGCTGATATTCCCGATCTCCCTATCTCGGTGGGGAGGCGTCGCGCGGTGAGCTCGATCCGGTCGCCCCGGTTTCGTCATTGTTATTGCGGACAGCTTGACGAGCTTTGTCGCGGACGAATTGGCTCTGCTGTCCTATGGCCTTCCGCTGGTGCTTTGTTTCGAGCGGGCCGGCCTGCGGCGATCGCATGCTCGTTGGCGAGCCCGCCGTCGGGCCGGACGCCGCGCCTTGAGCCGGGCCTGGGCTGTTCTGGTTCGTCTGGGCATAGAGTTGTGTCGAGAGTAGCAGCGCTCCTGCCACCACCAGCATCTTTGCGGTCATGCGGTTTCTCCCAGATTTATTAACGGGATACTCACGCAAACAGAGAGCCAGTTAGCAGGTTCCGGAAACTACCGCGGCACACCCGCCTTCTCGGGCGCGGCAGCCGCGCGCCGGCACAGTGTCTTGACGTAGGCGGTGCGACCGACCTCGGCCGCGAGCGCAGAGCGGGCGACAACATCCTGCCACCCCATCACGCAAGAGAGCTCGTTCTCGACACCCGTCGACAAGACATCGGCGGCAGTGGTCTCGTCGCATGCCTCGGGGGCCACGGTGTTGAGGCAGATCAGGATAACGGCGGTGAACGGATTCATTCACCCGAGTGCCGGCTACGAGATGAGCTCGGCCGATCGACGGTGTGATGCGGCGGAGTGCTGGCGATAGATGAAGTCGGGCGCGGCTTCGTTCGCATCCTGACGGGCCTCGACGAGCAGCCCGTGGTCCGGAGCCAAGGCGCAGGCGGGATCGGTGCGCTCGGCATCCCCGGTCAGCGCATAGGCTTGGCAGCGGCAGCCGCCCCAGTCGATCTCGCGCCGGTCGCAGGAGCGGCAGGGTTCTGGCATCCATTCGGTCCCGCGAAAACGCTCGAACGCGGCGGAACGGTACCAGATGTCCGACAGGCCGGCTTCTGCCACGGTCGGAAAATCCAGGCCAGGCAAAGTCTCCGCCGCGTGGCACGGCAGCACCTTGCCCGCCGGGGTCACGTTGAGGAACCGCCGGCCCCAGCCGCCCATGCAGGCCTTCGGCCGATGTGCATAATAGTCGGGTACGACGTAATCGATCACCAACACCCCGGCGAGGCGGGCGCGGGCGTCTTCGACCGTGGCGGTGGCGGCGTCGAGCTGGCCGCGGGTCGGCAGCAATGCAGCCCGATTGCGCAAGGCCCAGCCATAATATTGGACATGAGCGACTTCGAGCCGATCGGCGCCGAGCGCCGCGGCCATTCCGATGATTTCGTCGAGGCGATCGAGGTTCTGCCGGTGCACGACCGCGTTCACCGTCAATGGCAGGCCGGCCTCACGGACCAGGCGCGCGGCCCTACGTTTGGCCTCCTGTGACCCCGCGAGCCCGGCGATGCGGTCGCCGGAGGCGATGTCGGCGTCCTGGAAGCTGAGTTGGACGTGCTCGAGCCCGGCCTCGACCAGTTCATTCAGTCGACCGCTATCGAGATGAATGCCGGAGGTGATCAGATTGCCGTAGAGCCCGGCCTCGGTCGCATGACGGACGAGTTCCGTGAGATCGCGCCGGGCAAGCGGCTCACCGCCGGAGAAATGCACCTGTAGAACGCCGAGCGCAGCGGCTTCGCCGAGCACCCGCTTCCAGCTCGCGGTGTCGAGTTCAGCGCTGGCGCGCGACAGTTCGAGCGGGTTCGAACAATAGGGACAGCGTAACGGGCAACGATGCGTCAGCTCGGCCAGCACGGCTAGCGGCGGGTCGACCGCACTCATCGGCGTAGCACCTTCTTGTCGACGAGGTCCTGCAGCATCTTGACGACATCGCCCGCGATCATTTCACGGGGTGCCTCGTAGCGGCGGACGAGTTCGTCAATGACGCCGTCGACGGCGCGCTCGCCGTCGATCAGCTGCAGGATCTCGACGGCTTGCTCGTCCGGCAACAGCAGCCGCTCGGGCGCGAGCACGATCCATGCCTGCCGCACCTCGTCGAAGCGGAATTTTGCGTGCGGCGCAAAGCGCAGGACTGCGCCGCCCTCGACCGATACGCGCGCTTCCTCGGTCATTGCGCCGTCCGACCGGGTATGAAGGCCCCCGGTGGAGTCAGTGCCGGCTCGACATAGGCGAAGTAGAGCGCATCGAGCTGCGACCACAGCACGTCGCATTTGAACCGCAAGGTGTCGAGGACCAGCGCCTGTTTTTCGGGGGTGTCCGCGTGTTCCTTCACATAGGCGATGGCGAACGCGACATCGGTCGGGGCCTGGGTCAGCCGCGGAGTGAAATACGCGAGCGTGTCGCGGCTGATGAAATCGTAGTTTTTCAGCAACCCTTCGACCCGCTCTGCAATGATCTCAGGCGAGAACATCTCGGTCAGGCACGAGGCGACGGCTTCGAGCAACGAGCGGTCACGGACAAAATTGACATACGCGTCGACCGCGAAGCGGGTGGCCGGGAGGAGCCCCTTCGTCGAGATCACGTATTCGCGGTCGAGCCCCAGGCCCTCGGTCAGCTTCAGCCAGCGCGCGATCCCGCCGGTGCCTTCGTTTTCGCCGTCATGGTCGATGATCCGCCGCCGCCATTCCCGGCGCAGCGCCGGCGTCGGCAGACGGGCGACCAGGTAGGCGTCCTTTGCCGGAATGCGCGCCTGATAATAATAGCGGTTGAGCGCCCAGGCCTGGACCTGGCCGCGATTGAGCTTGCCGTCGCGCATCAGATGATGGAACGGATGCCGGTGATGATACCGTTCCTCGCCGATCTGCCGCAGGGCATTCTCGAGCTCCGCGCCGGAAAGCAGGGCCGCGCTCACAGCCTCACCTCCATCCCGTCATAGGCGATCTCCCAGCCGGCGGCTTCGGCAAGTTTCCGCTCGGGCGACTCGCCGAGCAAGACTGGGTTCGAGTTGTTGATGTGAATGAAGATACGGCGCTTCACGCCCAGGTCCCGGAATGCGGCGATGGCGCCGTCGTCGCCGCTCATGCTGATATGCCCCATGCGCCGGCCGGTCTTTGTGCCGACCCCGAGCCGGATCATCTCGTCGTCGCGCCACAATGTCCCGTCGAAAAACACCAGCTCGCTCCCGGTCAGGCGGCGCCGCAGCCGGTCGGACATCGCGGCACAGCCGGGGATAAAAAAGAAGGATTTCGCGGTCCCTAAATCGACGATCTGAAGACCGACCGCATCGCCGTCTTCGGCAATTCCGGGCTCTTCCCCAGCGGTTTCGAGATATAGCGGGACCTTTGCCGGCACGGCAAACGCGACGACCGCTACACCCGATCGACCTGTTGCCCCCGCAAGCTCGATCTGCCGATCGAGAGGCATTTCGATACGCTCGACGCAATCCGGGGCGAGGACATTGAAGATCGGATTGGCGGCGATCACTGAGAGAACCCGCGCCGGCGCATAAACCGAAAAGCGATGCCGCTCGCGAAGGTGCAAGAGGCCGGCGATAGCGTCGATATCGCCACCGGGGACTATGACGCCGGCAATCGGTGATGATCGCAGCCCTTCATGAGGGTGAAGCACGCGCGTCGCCTCGATCTGCAGTCGCAAATCGGGCGAGGCGTTTAAAACAAACCAATCGCGCTGGTTCGCCGAGACCGCAATAGAAGCCTGCGAGCGCGGAACTGCAGCGCCGTCACTACGACGCGCCCGGCGGCATGCGGGCGCGTTGGAGTTCCACTGCGGGAAGCCGCCGCCGGCGGCGGACCCGAGGACAACCGCATCGAGCATCGGTCGTCTCGCCGGATCCTGCCGGCGTTAAAGAACGCGAGGCCTACTTGACCTCGGCGCAGGCGTAGGCGTTGATCTCCAACCCAACCGCGATTTCGACGATGACCGGCGTCTTCCACTTCATGGCGATTCCCTTCGGTCTGACCCTTGCCGCACGCAAGGTAGGGTTACCGCCGAAGGCTGTCAACCAAGAGCGACGGAACCCGCACTGCGGATATGCAATTCTGCTCGCGCTGGTCGCGTCCTTGACCGCGCCACTCTGTCGCGCCTCGGCCGCCGAGCGTGCCGACGCGCGGTTTGCAGTCCTCGTCTTCACGAAGACCACCGCCTTTCGACACGATTCGATGCCGCAGGGAATTGCCGCGATCGAGGCGCTCGGGGCCGAGCACGGCTTTGCGGTGAACGATACCGAGGATCCGGCGCGTTTCAACGACGCCGAGCTGGCTCGATATAAGGTCGTCGTATTTCTCAATACGACGGGTGATATCCTCGATGCCGGACAGAAGTCGGCGTTCGAACGATACGTCCGCTCCGGGGGCGGCTTCGTCGGCGTCCACTCGGCGAGTGACACAGAGTACCACTGGCCGTGGTATGGTCGCCTCATCGGCGCCTGGTTCGCGAGCCACCCCCAGATCCAGCGGGCGATTGTCCGTATCGAAAATCCCGACCACCCTTCGACAAGGGGTTTGCCCGCTTCCTGGGAACGTACCGACGAATGGTATAATTTCCGCAGCAACCCGCGCGGCGCGGTGCGGGTTCTGGCGACCCTGGACGAGACGGCCTATTCCGGCGGGACAATGGGCGCTGACCACCCGATCACCTGGTGTCAGCAGGTGGATGGCGGTCGCAGCTGGTACACCGCAATGGGCCACACCAAGGAATCCTATGCCGAGCCGCTGTTTCGTCTTCACCTGCTGGGCGGGATCGAAAGCGTCGCCGGGGTCGCGGGCATCTGCGGCGGTTGACCGGCGGCAGAGGATCAGGTCAGGAGACGCGCGGGCCAACCGTATCGCGAGCGGCAAGGCCATGCTCGATGGCGATGCGGATCAGGTCGGCGGTCGTCGCCACGCGCAGTTTGGTCTTGATCTGGCTGCAATTGTTCGCGGCGGTCTTGTAACTGATGCCGAGCGCCTCGGCGATTTGGACGAGCCTGCGGCCCTGCGTCAATAGACGCAGAATTTCGAGGTCGCGCGAGGACAGGTCTTCGAGCGGGTCCAGCGGATTTTGGATGTTTGAGAACACCAGCTCCTCGGCGATCTCCCGTTCGACATAGGTGCGACCGCCGGCGACGCGCCTGATTGCTTCGAGCAGTTCGGCCGGCGGGATGGTCTTGCTGACATATCCTGCCGCGCCGGCCTGCAAGGCGCGCGTCACATGGATACGGTCGTCGTGCATGCTGAGCACCAGGATACGCGCCTCGGGATCGGCTGTTTTCAGCCGCCCGATGATCTCTAGACCGCCGATGTCGGGCAAATTGAGGTCAAGGATAACAACGTCCGGCCGTTGCCGCCGGAAAGCGAGAAGCGCTTCCTTTCCGGACGTCGCCTCCCGCACTTCCGTCTCCTGTTGCCCGGCGAGCAATCGCCGCAATCCGGCGCGCACGATCGGGTGATCGTCGACGATCAGAATCTTCACGGCCCGGCCGCCTGCATCGAAGAGGATACGGGGGCAGACGCCTGGGGGTACGGCAATGTCGCGATCACCGCGAAGCCTTCCTCGGATTGGCTCGAAAAGCTGAGGCCGCCACCGAGCGCGCTGACCCGCTCGGTAATACCGACGAGGCCGTAACCCAATCTTTCCGGCTCGCGCATTCCCCGGCCATTATCCGCGACGGTGAGCCTGACTTCGTCGCGTCCATTCTCGACATCGCGATCGCGCTCGATCGAGATGGTAACGAGTTCGGGCTCGGCATGGCGGACGGCGTTGCTCAGAGCCTCCTGGGCGATGCGGCAGATCGCCGTGCCGATCATGTCCGTGAGATCCTCGCACTCCGGCGAGATCATGACCTCGTAACGTATCTCGGGACGGCGGCGACGCCAGAACGCGACTACGTTCTCGATCGCCTCGCGCAAGCCGAATTCGGCGAGCCCGATGGGGCGCAGTCGCGCGAGCATACGCCTGACCTGCCGCTGCATGTGGCGAACGGCCTCGGCGATCGACCCGACATGCGCTGCGGCATCGCGCGCCCGCCCGTCCTCGATCAGCCGGGAGGCGGTCGCCGCATCGGCGTTGATCGCAAACAGATAGGGGCTCACCTCATCGTGGAGGTCGCGGGCGAGTTCGCCGCGCTCTTCCTCCTGCAACGTCAGGAGCCGTTCATTGAGTCGGCGGTTCTCGGCAGCGGCTGTCGCCAGACGCTCTGCCATTCGATTGAAACTGTTGCGCAGGCGCGCCAGTTCCGGCGCCAGCCTTCCGCCGAGGCGGGTGCGGAAGTGGCCGTCGCCAACCTCCTCCAGCGCAGCAGCCAGTCGATCGAGCGGCCGCAGAGTGCGGCCGATAAAGACATAGATGAGGAACATCGTGAGACCGCCGAACACGCCGAGTGTCGCAAGGCTCTCGGCAAACTCGTTCCATACTTCCAATGTCTCGTTGCGGGGATCGGTCTCGATCACGATCGTCCCGTAATTATGATCGCCGATCGTGACCGGGATCCGATCGCCTTCGGGGGCAATTCCGATGAGCCGCACAAACCATGCGGGCGGGCGGCCGAATTTCGATTTTTCCATCGCCGGTATTGCGAAGGCCGCCGTTTCTCCGACGTGCCATACCCGCAGGTGACGATTGCCGTTGAAAGACGCTACGAGATCGTCGATGGCGCGTATGGGGTCGGCGGCGTTCTGAAACCGGTCGATCGAGCTCTCGACGGTCTGCCGCCCGACCAGAAAGGCCGCACGCATCTCGGTGCGAACCGAGCGCGAGGCGTTGGAGTACGCGATCATTGCACCCAGCGCGAGGCTGATCAGCAACACGACGCAAACCAGACCGATCAGACGGAACCGAAGCGACATTGAGCTTCCGACGAGCGCTGCGTGTCCTACCCACAGGATGCCATTGCAAGACGTCGATGCATACCGGTTCCCGCGGGAGGCTTATCCACCACGGGTCGGGAAGAATTCCCATGCAAATCGGGAAAGCGTCGCGACGTGTTTCTTGGCTTAATCGTTTCTTCAAGGGACGGAAGCCGACGAGCAAAAAATGGCCGACCTCAGGTATCTCGTGCCGGCGCTCGGTTTGGCGTCGTTTCTGCTGTCTGCCGCCGCGGCGGCGCAGCAACCGTCAGAAGCACCGTCGATAAGTTTGCCCGCCGTCGAGGTCGTCGGTGTCACGCCGCTGCTCGGGTCCGGGGTCGACCGCGACAAGGTGCCGGCTCAAGCCCACATATTGACCGATCGCCGACATCAGCCGGAACGGCTACCCACAGATGTTGCGGGCGCTCGACGAGAACGTCCCGGGCGTCACGCTCGACAACGCCGCCGGCAATCCGTTCCAGCCCAACCTTCTCTATCATGGTTTCCTCGCCTCCCCGTTGCAGGGCAATCCGCAGGGGCTCGCGGTCTATCTGAACGGGGTGCGGTTCAATCAGCCGTTCGGCGACACGGTCAATTGGGATTTGATCCCGGACCTGGCGATCGACCGCATGGACCTCGTCGGCTCCAATCCCGTCTTCGGTCTCAATGCCCTGGGCGGAGCTTTGTCGGTGCGGATGAAGAACGGGTTTACTTACCACGGCGGCGAGGTCGACCTCCTCGGCGGCTCGTTCTCGCACTACCAGGGAGAGCTGCAATACGGCGCCCAGAGCGGCAACACCGCGGCATACCTTGCCGCTAACGGTCTGGACGAGGGCGGTTGGCGCGATCTCCAATCGTCCAATATTCGCAATGTCTATGGCGACGTCGGGTGGCGCGGCAGCCGCGGCGAGGCCCACGTCAATGTGACCGCAGCGGACAATACGCTGAACGGTCCCGGCACCTCGCCGATCGAGCTGCTGGCGGTCGACCCCGCTGCGCAATTCACCGCACCCAATCTGATAAAGAACAAATATGCATTAGTGACTGCATCAGGCTCCTATGATGTCACCGATACTACCTCGCTTCAGGGCGTGGCTTATTACGAATATTTCCTGCAGAAGGTCGTCAACGGAAACGTTCCGGTGGCGTCGCAGTGCACCGATGACGATCAGGCCGGCTTCCTCTGCGTCTCGCCCGGCATCTTCGCAACCGCTCGAGGCGGCAATCCGATTCCGAATTTTCTCAACGGCGGCCCCTATTCGGACCTCGACCTGCAATCGACGAACAGCAACGGCTATGGCGCCTCGCTTCAACTCACTAACCGCGACGAGTTGTTCGGGCATCCCAACCAGCTGGTCGCCGGCTTCAGCTTCGACGGCGCCCAAATTCTCTTCAGCGGCAGCACGCTGATCGGCGGCTTGTCTCTGAGCAACCGGGTGTTCGCCGGGCCCGGAATTACGATCGACCAGGCCGACGGATCGGTCGCGCCGGTACGGGTCGGCATCTCCGATGCCTATTACGGCGTCTTCTTTACCGACACTTTCGATATCACACCGCAGCTGTCGGCCAACTTGTCAGGCCGCTACAACCTCGCGCGGATCGATCTCAACGACCAGCTGGGCAGCGCTCTGAGCGGCAACCACACCTTCAGCCGGTTCAATCCGGCGGGCGGGTTGGCCTGGAAGATCCTCCCGGGGCTAACGGCCTATGCCAGTTACGCCGACGCCAACCGCGCCCCGACGCCGGCGGAGCTCACCTGCGCGGACCCTGCCGCCCCCTGCAGCCTGGCGCAATTCTTCGCCGGCGATCCGAACCTGCAGCAGGTGGTGTCGCATACGATCGAGGCAGGTGTGCGGGGGCAGATCCGGCCGTCCGAAAGCACGACGCTGTCCTCCGACATCGCGTTCTTTCGCAGCACGCTCGACAACGACATCGCATTTGTGAACAGCCCGATCCAGGGCCGCGGCTTCTTTGAGAACGTCGGCACGACGCTGCGCCAAGGGGTCGACATCAATCTGCGGCTCAAGACCGACCGGCTGCTCGCCTGGTTCGGCTATTCCTACATCAATGCCACCTTCCAGAGCTGCTTCACCGTCTCCAGCCCGAACAATCCGGCAGCCGACGCCAATGGCAACATCCAGGTCCAGCCGGGCGATCGCCTGCCGGGCATCCCGACCAACCTGATCAAGCTCGGCGCGGATTATCGCCTGACCGACGCCTGGACGATCGGCGGCACCGGGATCGCCGCGAGTGGGCGCTACCTGTTCGGTGACGACGCCAATCTGACGCCGAAGACGCCAGCCTATTTCGTGCTGAACTTGCACACGAGCTATCAGCTCACCCCCAACCTGCAGCTGTTCGGCCTGATCGAGAACGCGTTCAACACGACCTACTATACCTTCGGCACCTTCTCGCCGACCTCTTCGGTATTCATTGCCCAGGCGCCCGGAGCGACCAACCCGCGCAGCTACAGCCCCGGCGCTCCGATCGCCGGCACCGTCGGCATCCGCCTCATTTTTTGATCGGCCTCCGACCCGCGCTGCGCGACTCAACGATATTGCCGGGCCCGCTCCTTCGGAGATAGAATCTCCAAATCGGCATCAAACCGGGAGGCACGCCATGGTCAAGTTGCGCGTCAACGGCCAGGAGCAGTCGTTCGACGGCGATCCGTCGATGCCCTTGCTCTGGTATTTGCGGGACGAATTAGGGCTCACCGGAACGAAATACGGCTGCGGCGTAGCGCTGTGCGGGGCTTGCACAGTTCACGTCGACGGCGAGGCCGCGCGTGCCTGCATCACCGCGGTGAGCGATGTCTCGGGCCGCTCGGTGACCACGATCGAGGCGCTCGATCCGCAAGGCAACCACCCGGTTCAGAAGGCTTGGCGCGCCTTCAATGTCCCGCAATGCGGCTATTGCCAAGCCGGTCAGATTATGCAGGCCGC
>Ga0126381_100002994_pt1 | contig 18388 bp, 14 predicted proteins | sample PanSoiMetPlot_28_FD_96465 | JGI IMG/M metagenome (GOLD analysis project Ga0126381, IMG submission 96465) | Tropical forest soil microbial communities from Panama - MetaG Plot_28 | ecosystem: Environmental > Terrestrial > Soil > Tropical forest > Bulk soil | place: Panama | collected 2016-02-17
ATCCCGCCGGAGCACGATCCGCCGCGCGCCACTTCTGCCCCCCCGGATTGGTCATCGCTGTTCTCCGCGGCAGATCTCGATCCGCTCATCGAGCGCGTGATCCTCCGATGTTTGGAAACCGATCCAGGCAAGCGGCCCTCCTCCGCATTGCAAGTGGCCGCGGCCCTGCCCGGCGGCGATCCTTTGGCTGCGGCGCTGGCCGCCGGAGAGACACCGTCGCCTGAAATGGTTGCTGCCGCAGGAGCGACCGAAGGCATCAAGCCGCGGCTGGGGCTCGGACTGATTGCCACGGTGCTGGTTGGCCTCGTTGCGCACATGTTTCTGACCGACCGATACCGAATTCAAAATCTCACGCCGCTCGAGAAGTCCTCAGACGTGCTTCTCGCTCGCTCCCAGGAGATCACTCAACGGCTGGGATTCTCAGAAGCGCCCGCGGACAGCGCCTACGGGTTCCTCACCGACTTTGACTACCTGAATTACATTCAGGAACACGACAAATCACAAACGCGCTGGCAGCGCCTCTCAGCAGATCGTCCGCCTACGATAGTCTTCTGGTATCGGCAAAGTCCCCGGGAGATACAGTCCACCCATTTTTTTAATAACGCGAGCACCGTCACGCTTTGGGAGCCCCCATCCGATATAACCGGCATGATCAGCGTATGTTTGGATTCCCGAGGCCGACTGCTATTTTTCAAACGCATCCCGCCGGAGCACGATCCGCCGCACGGCACTTCTTCCCCGCCGGATTGGTCGTCGCTGTTCTCCGCTGCAGATCTCGATCCATCCACATTCACCGCTGCTGCTCCCGAGTGGGCGGACCTTTTGTATTCCGATGTGCGCGCGGCATGGACCCGTGAAATCACCACGCCGATTCGTGCCACCGAGCGCGTCGAGGCCGCCGCCTACCGCGGAAAGCCGGTTTATTTCCGGGTTTTGTACCCTTGGTCCGACCCGTGGCGTGATCGGGCTCTTCAATCGTCAGGTCATCAAAAACTCGCCAGCGTCGTCGGAATCGTGGTGTTCGCGGCTCTGCTTCTCGGGAGCATCTTGATTGTTAGGAGAAACGTCCGGCAAAAGCGGGGAGATGAAGCCGGCTCTTGGCGCCTGGCCAATTTCCTCTTTTTTGTGTACCTGGCGATGTGGGCGCTACGGGCGCATCACCTTGCCTCCATGGGTGAATTCGGGACGATCGTCATGGCGCTGGCTTGGGCCTTCCTCATCTCGACCTTCGCGCGGCAACTTTATTTTGGCCTCGAGCCATTTGTGCGCCGCCGCGATCCGCACACCTTGATTGGCTGGACGCGCCTGGTCAGTGGAAAGATTCGCGATCCGGTGGTCGGCCGCGACGCTTTGATCGGTACCGCTTATGGTGTCTTGCTTGCAGCATTCGAGTCCGTGGACAACATTGCTCTCCCGCTCGTTGGGGGCTTGCCGCCGCGCCCCGGTACGCCTTCGATGGAGAGCCTCCTGGGGGTGCGCCTCACCCTCGGTTCGATTTTTGATTACACGTGGGTCTGGGTGCTGTTTTCTTTGGCAGTTTTTTTTATTCTTTTCCTGCTGAGGCTTGTGCTTAAAAAGGACTGGATTGCGGCGATCGTGATCGTTTTCCTTGGCGCTGTCACGAACACGGGAGGCGACTACTTTTGGTCGACCTTTTTGCTCTCCGCGCTCATCTGGCTTTCCATCTACCTGGTACTTCGACGTTTCGGATTGCTGGCCCTGGTTGTCGGGCTCGTCGTGCAGAACACCCTCGTGGCCCTCCCGATGACCACTCACTTGAGCCGCTGGTATGCCTCAGGAGCGATCGCGGGCATGGTGACCACTGTCGCTGTCGCGCTCTTTTCCATGTACCACGCCTTGGCGGGCCAGCCTTTGTTTAGCACCAAGGCCCTGGACGACTAGTTCGTCCACTCCGGCTTGTTCTCGGAGCCTGAGGGTTCGCATACCTGGGCTGCCAGGCTTTCCAGTTCGGTCAACGCGCGGCTGGCGGCCATGCGGGCTTTCTCGAGGAACGAGGAGTCCAGCAAAAAGGCACTGCGGTCCACAAAAGGATGGTTTGCTGTTTCGAACGGTTTGTGAGAGCGCCGTGGGGCGGCCGCCCTGGCCACCAGGTCTTCGTACAACTGCAAGTCCCTTTGGAAATCCAACGCGTCTCCTGCGCTCCAGCCTTGCTGCCGTACCAGTGACGCCAGGAACTGCTTGTGAAACAGCACCGCCTTTCGCCGCGGCATGGGGCGCGGCTTGGCCCGGCCCTGTATCCGCGGCTCATCGCAGACCATCTGCAATGCGCGCGCGCTCAACGCCAGCAACGCCTCCCGGTGTAGCAGCGCCAGTAGATCGCGATACATCACGGCGTGCACTTGGAGAGCGTGGCGCTCGTTCTCAAGGACATAGGAGTCGACAAAGCGCGGCACGATTCGCTCGCGCAGCAGGGCCTCATGAAGCTGCCGCGCCAGCTCAGCCGCCGCGCGGGCCTTGGTCTGCTCTCCTTGGGACATGACTTTGCCGTACATGGTAGCAGTTCGCCGCGACCTTCGCCGTGCGGCTTAAAGAAAAAGCCCGGCATACTCTGCCGGGCCCGAGACAATAGCGGATAGGAATGATCTGTTTTGTACCTACCTGGCGGAGCCGCACTGGGCTTCCATCAGTGGATGGCCCTCGGGCTCTCTGGCCCAAGGCGCTTGGCTTTCGGTTCCGGCGCTGGGGTCAGCGGTTGGGCCGCCGGCTCCTTTTGCAGCGCTTGCTCCAGCACTTCGTCGAGTGTGTGGACGTAAGTGACCTTGATATCGCCGAGAATCTCCGGTGTCAGGTCCGCCACGACGTTCGGCTCGTTGTCCGCGGGCAGCAGCACTTCCTTGATCCCCGCGCGCTTGGCGCCAAGCACCTTTTCCTTAACGCCCCCAATCGGAAGCACCACACCCGACAGGGTCATCTCGCCGGTCATCGCCAGGCGGTCCTTGACCGGCCGCCCGCTGAGCAGGCTGACCAGCGCCGTTACCATTGCCGCGCCCGCCGAGGGACCGTCTTTCGGGACCGCGCCCGACGGCACGTGGATGTGGATGTCGTGCTTGCGGAAGAAGTCCGGATCGATGCCGTAGCGATCCGCGTTCGCCCTCGTCCAGGTCAACGCCGCAGTCATGGACTCCTGCATAACTTCGCCCAGATGCCCGGTCATGGTGAACTGCTTGCCGCCGCGCATCCGCGTCGCTTCGATGAAGATGATATCGCCGCCCACCGGGGTCCACACCAGCCCGACGGCAACGCCCGGGCGCTTGACACGCTCCTCGACTTCCTTTTCCGTGCGGAACTTGGGCACCCCCAGAAACTCGCGCACCACTTCCGGGGTGACGATCATCTTTTCCGTTTTGCCTTCCGCGATTTTGCGGGCCTGTTTGCGGGTGATCGTGGCGATCTCGCGCTCGAGGTTGCGAACCCCCGCCTCACGCGTGTAGCTGTGGATGATCTCCCGCAAGCCCTCGTCGGTGAAGTGAATCTGTTCGCCGACCTTCAACCCATGCTCGCTGGCCTGTTTCGGGATCAAGTACTTGTGCGCGATATGAAGCTTTTCTTCGCCGGTGTATCCAGGCAGCTCAATGATTTCCATGCGATCGCGCAGCGGGTCCGGGATGGGATCCATCCAGTTCGCCGTAGCGATGAACAGCACCTTCGACAAGTCAAAGGGCACGTCCAAGTAGTGATCTCGGAAGGAATTATTCTGCTCCGGATCGAGCACTTCCATCAGAGCTGAGGACGGATCGCCGCGGAAGTCGCGTCCGAGCTTGTCGACTTCGTCCAGCATCATTACCGGATCGTTGGTTTCCGCGCGCTTCAGCCCTTGAATCACTTGTCCGGGAAGGGCGCCGATGTACGTCCGGCGATGTCCGCGAATCTCCGCTTCATCGTGCATTCCGCCCAGCGCAATGCGCACGAACTTGCGTCCCAGCGAACGCGCAATGGACTTGCCGAGCGAAGTTTTGCCCACGCCCGGCGGTCCCACAAAGCACAGGATCGGCCCTTTCATCCCCGGTTGCAGTTTCTTTACCGCCAGGTAATCGAGGATGCGTTCCTTCACTTTTTGCAGATCGTAGTGGTCTTCGTCCAAAATATCGCGCGCTTTGGCGATGTCGATTTCCGCGGCACCGGAGGATTTGCTCCACGGCAGCGCGGTCATCCACTCCAAGTAGGTGCGCGAAACCATGTACTCCGCCGAGGCCGGCGTCATTTTTGCCAGGCGCTTCAGCTCGCGCTCGCATTCCTTCTTGGCTTCCGCGGGCATTCCGGCTTCTTCCACTTTCTTCCGCAGCTCATCGATTTCCTGCGTCGAGTCTTCCGACTCGCCCAGTTCCTTCTGAATCGCCTTCATCTGCTCGCGCAGCAGGTATTCGCGCTGGTTCTGGCTGACCTGTTCCTGCACCTGTTCGTGAATTTTCGAGCGCAGCTCGAGAACTTCCAACTCCTTCGACAATTCGCGGATCAGGATTTCCAGGCGCTTGCGGACGCTGGGCGTCTCGATTAGCTCCTGGCGCAAGAGCGTGGAAAGCGAGGGCAGCATTCCGGCGATGAAGTCCGACAGCTCGCCGGGGTCCTCGATGCTCACGGCCTTCGATTGCAGATCGTCGGACAACTGCGGCGAGTGGCTCACCACTTCGCGGAACAAATCTTGCGCATTGCGTTGCAGCGCTTCCAATTCGGCATCCACTTCGCCGATTATGTCCGGCTCGGGCTTTACTTGAGCCTTCAGGAACGGTCTCAGGTTCACCAGCTCGACGATCTGGACGCGCTGCAGGCCCTCGAGAAACACCACCACGTTGCCGTTTGGCATCTTTACCGTTTTGTGCACGCGCGCGAGCGTCCCCACCTTGTGCAGGTCGGCGGCAGCCGGGTCCTCAATCCGCGGATCGAGCTGGGCGACCACGCCCAGCAGCTTGTCCTCGCCTTGCAAGGAGCCCACAAGCGACAGCGAGCTTTCCCGTCCGACGGTCAGAGGTAGCATGGCGCCCGGAAAGAGCACCGTATCGCGAACGGGCAGGATCGGAAGAACCTCAGGTATCAGAAATTTTTTCTCAGCCATATACTCCCCAGTCTATCAAGGGCGGCTCTCGAAGAGTCCCTTATTGGTGGTTAGATGCAACCAAAGAAGAAATGTTGCACAACGATGAGAAAGACACTAGCATTGAATCTTAGTATATTACGCTCACATTTTATACGAACTCTCAGAAGATTTCAAGAGTTGCAGTAACTATTTATGTTTCTTGTACTTATGCTTGACCGGGCGCTTTGCTGCCTACAACTGCTTGCTTACTCGTGGCGGAAATTCCTAACAACAAACTCCTTCGCTTCCTGGGTCGTTGTGATTTGCCCTTCGAGCTGGGCGTCTTCGACGCGGCTAAGGATTCGAGCAAATTGTGGGCCGGGGTGATAGCCCATTTCCAGCAGGTCGTCCCCGGTTAGGAGCCGCCGAGGCCGGACCTCCTCTGGAGGAGTCTCCTCGAGGAACCGCTCGACAAACCCGTACGAATCCAGGTGGCTGTGACTTGCCAGACAATCCAGCCGGTGAAGTTCGAGATGCTCGTCGAAGTTCGGCAGGCGCACAAACCTCTTCAACGTGGCTTTCCTCATCGATTCCACGTGGGCAAACCTCATGTGATTGGCCACCAGGGCGGCAATCTGCTCGATCTCGTCGCCCGAAAAGCGCAGCCGCCCGCAAATCGCTTCGGCTATTCGCACGCCCACTTCCACGTGGTGATTGAAGCGGATGCGATCACCGGTCTCCGCAGCCGACTGGAACGTCGGCGGCTTTCCGACGTCGTGCAACAATACACCCCAAGCCAGGGTCGGGGAAGCGCCCTTCGCCAGTTTTTCGAGCATCATGCGCGTATGAATCCACACGTCACCCTCGGGGTGGAATTCCGGAGGCTGCTCCACGCCTTTCATCGCCGCAATTTCCGGCAATACTTGACCTAGAAGCCCACTTTCATCGAGCAGTTCGAAGGCTCGTCGTGCCGCCCCTTCGGTCAGCATCTTGGTGAGTTCTTCGTGCAGGCGCTCGGGAGAGACTTGCTGAATTTCTGAGACGCGGCGGCGAATCGCCCCTAACGTGGACCCTTCGATTTCGAAGCCGAACCGCGCGGCGAAACGAACCGCTCGCATCATCCGCAGCTTGTCTTCGGCAAAACGGCGATCGGGATCGCCAATGGCGCGAACTATACCGGCCTGTAGGTCCTTTTGCCCGCCGACGAAGTCCAGGAGGTCGCCGGTGTCGTGTCGCATCAGCAGCCCATTGATGGTGAAGTCGCGGCGCTGCACGTCTTCTTGCGGCGTCTTTGCATAAACCACGCGGTCGGGATGACGCCCGTCGCTGTAACCGACGTCCGAACGAAACGTGGCGACCTCCACTTTCAAACCATCCTTCGGGATCAACATGACGCCGAACTGTGCGCCGACGGCGACACTCTCCGGAAACAACCCCGCGACTTCAACCGGCGTCGCGTCCGTGGTCACGTCGTAATCGACCGGCTCGCGTCCCAGAAGCAAATCGCGCACGCACCCGCCGGCCAGCAGCGCCTGATGCTTGTGGCGTTGCAGCATCTCGCAAATCGAATTAGCCAGTTCGCGGCTGGTCATCACACTCGCCACTTAGGAGTGACCTTGTTTCGAATCATGCGAGTTCCGCCGATTCCGGGAGTTCGTTGAGATCGCCAAAGCATTGGAAACCGGTGATAGCCTGGTTCCAGATTCCGCGACCGCGGCAGAGCCCTCGTGCACAATTCTGGGTCCGTCGGAGCAAGCTCGTGAGTGTTCATGATCCCATGCCTTGCCGGGGGTCTTGTACCTTTTCGATCGAAGCCGTTCATCGCGATGGAGTTCGGCAGTCCCGGCGCGCCAATCTCCTTTTCAGGTTTCCTGGCTTTAGCGTAGCGCAAGTTCCGGTTAGCGGCATCGGCCATAGGCCGGATCACGACCAGTGCGTGCGCATAGAAACCCACGACTCGGATCTTTTGTACTTAGAACCTTGCGACTTAGGACTGATTCATTTGCTGCGGAACACCAGGCAGGTAATATCATCCGCTTGCCGCGTGGCGCCGACGAATTGATCCACGCGTTCCACCAAATACTTGAGGGACTGATGCCCATTCAAATCCGGCAACCCCCGGATGGCTGCAAGCCAGCGCTCGTTTCCAAATTCTTCTCCCGACTCGTTGAAGGCCTCGATGACTCCATCGGTAAACAGAATCAGCGCGTCGCCCGGTCGCAGCTCGACGGAGGCGGTTTCGTAGGTCGCATCCACTTTGATCCCCAGCGGCAGGCCTCCGGCTTCCAGCTTCTCGAGCGCGCCATTCTCCCGGCGCAGAATCGGCGCATTGTGGCCAGCGTTTACGTAGGTGAGCCGGCGCGACGCCGGCTCGTATTCAGCCAGAACGGCCGTCGTGAACCGTCGCCCGTCCAGACTGTAAGCGGATGCGTAGCGGTTCAACCGCGTCACCAGTTCCGCGACCGGCACTCCTTCGCCGGCAATGGTACGCAGACTCGCCTGCAACGTGGCCATCAGCAGCGCCGCCGGCACGCTTTTTCCGGCCACGTCCGCGATCACCACAACTAGTCTTTCCCGGTTTTCGGGGTCGGGGTAGAACGCGTCATAGTAATCGCCGGCAACGGAGTTTTGCGGACGAGTGGCAAAGGCAATGTCCCCCCCCGCAACTTCAGGAGCTTGTGAAGGCACAAGCCAGGTTTGGATTTCGCGCGCGATTTCCAGGTCGCGTTTCATGGTCACCTTGTCCGCCAGCTCGAGCGAGAGGAGCAACAGGAAGATCAGCGCGGCAAACAATTCGAACTTGAATTGAATCTCGACCTTGTGCCCGAACTGGAAGGTGAATCCCGACATCAGCAACATCACCAGCGCCAGGAGGAGCAGCACGCGCCGAGCGGGCGTCATCTTCATCAGCATCGCCCAGAAAATATCTTTGGCGATGTGAAACGGCCGATGCCACTTCGGCAGCTTCTGGATTTCCTCCCAATCGACGTCTTTTCCGTAAAAGCCGTAGCTGGCGCGGGCGTCCGCGGCAAATTGCGACCAAAGGTCGTCGAGTTGCCGGCCCTCGCTGACGCGCTGCCAGAAGTGGCGTACGCGATTCGCTGCGCCTCCGGCGGGGGCTTGGGGAGCGACACTGGGACTTGGAGATGCGCTTGCGCTCATAGGAATAATTGGACGGAGAATAGATTATAGGACATTCCGCAGGATTCTGCTGCAAAGGCGCGTTTCCCGCGCCCCTGGCCTTTAGTCCTCGCGCTTGTTCAGATCATCGGCGGAGAGCGAACCGCCAAATTGCACTTTGCCGAAACCGAAGCGGTCGCGGAGACGGTCGGCGGCTTTCGTGAGTCTTGCGAGCTTTTCGCGGCGTTCCGCTTCGAGCAGCGCGAGTTGCTGGTTGCCGTGCGTAAAGCCGCCGAGGCTTACTCCGAGCAGACGAACCCTCCTTTTCCTATCGCGATGCTGACGAAAGAGCTCCTGGAACACGACATAAATGTCGGCATCGAGTTGCGTAGGCTCCGCAAGCGTTTTGGCGCGCGTGTGCGTTTCGAATCCTGCGTAACGAATCGTCAGTGTGAGCGTTCGCGCAGCCAGCCCCGCTTCGCGCAGCCGCTTGCAGGCCCTTTGCGAGAGGTGGCTGAGCATCGTCGTCATTTCGTTCACATCGTCTGTGTCCTCTCCAAACGTGTGGTTGTGGGAAATGGATTTGGGTTCCGCATCGATCACGAATTCGTAAGAATCGCCGCCGCGCGCTTTGCGGTAGAGCGCCTCGCCCCACTGCCCGAAAACCCTTTCCAGCTTTTCCTGCGGAACCGCAGCAAGCTGATCGACGGTTTCGATGCCCAGCGCGCCGAGCGCCCTTTGTGTGACTTCGCCGATGCCGGGAATCTTTCGCACCGGCAGCGGGGCGAGGAAACGGGCTTCGCCGCCTGGCGGGACCCACACGAGGCCGCTGGGCTTAGCTTGGTCGGAAGCGACCTTTGCGGTAAGCCGCGTCGTGGCGAGCCCACCTGAGCAGGGAAGCTCGGTGCTTTGCGTGATCGTTCGAAGAAGTTTGTCCGCTGCGGCCAGGGGCGGACCGTGCAAGCGCTCAGTTCCAGCCAGCTCAAGGTAAGCCTCATCGATGGAAACCATTTCCACGATCGGAGAAAATCTCACAAGAATGGAAGCCACGCGGTCGCTCCATTCGCCGTACTTCTCGTGGTGGCCGTCGAGAAAGATCGCGTTGGGGCACAGTCGGCCCGCCGTTCGCAGGGGCATTGCCGAATGAACACCGTATTTTCGCGCCTCATAGCTGGCGGCGGTGACCACGCCGCGCTGATCCTTCTGTCCGCCAACAACCACGGGTTTGCCGCGCAGTTCTGGCCGCTCCAGCAATTCCACGGAGACGAAAAACGCGTCCATATCGACATGCAGAATGGATGCCACGGCGTCGGCCGCCCACTCCTCTAGCGGCCCATTCTTTCGACGAAACCTTGCCAGCTCCGTCATGGCCCTAGCGTACGCCGGACATTCGTGGGCCTCAACCTGTTCTAGTGGAGCATTACGGTAACCGTTCGGCGGCGAGGACGCGCGCGATGCCCGCGAGGTCGTTGGTCACACTGACCCCGCTCCAACCAGGTGCGTCGAGCAGAGGGCGCACGGCGGGCAGGCTGTTGTGGCCGAGTTCGAGGACAAGAATGCCCCGCGGCAGGAGATATTTTGCCGATTGCGCGATGAGATCAGCGTAGAGTTCGTAGCCTTCCTCGCCGCCGTAGAGAGCGACGTCCGGCTCGTGCTCGCGGACTTCCCTCATGAGCGTCGCGGCCTCGCGGCGGCCGACATAGGGCGGATTGCTTACAATTACGTCGAAGCGAAACGGCGGGTGCTGACTGCTGGGATGAGGAGCGTCTAGGGACAGCCGATCTCCGTTGGGGAGTGTCTCGCAAGGAAGGATGGCGGTAGGGGAGGAACCAGGAAGAGCCTTGGCCGCAAATGGCGCCGGAATGGCCAAGTCTTCCAATAAATCGGATTGCAAGAAAAGCATACGATCGGAGACGCCGTGACCTTGGGCATTGCGGCGCGCCACTTCAAGCGCGGCGAGGGAAACGTCCATGGCGAAGATCATCGCACGCGGGAGCGCTTTTGCCAGGGCAATGGCAATGCAGCCGGAGCCCGTGCCCACATCGGCGATGCGCAGTCCTTCGCCGCCAAGCGGTTGACGCCGTCCGGCACGAATTTCACGGACCGCAAGGCGGTCGAGAGCCACTTCGATAAGGTGTTCGGTCTCCGGGCGCGGGATCAAGACATCCGGCGTGACTTCGAATTCAAGGCCCCAGAATTCCTGTTTGCCAGTCAGATGCTGCGTCGGTTCACCCGCCGCGCGACGACCAATGAGCGCGGAATAGCGCTCCGCATTCACAAGAGAGATTTCTTCTTCGGGATGGGAATACATCCACGCGCGATCGCGGCCCAAAACATGAAGCAGCAGCAGTTCCGCGGCGAGCGTGTAGGAGGGCACCTGGGCATCACGGAGCTGCGCGATGCCCGATTTCAGCAGGGCGCGAACGGATTTTTCTTCGAAAACGCGGTTCATCCAAAGAGGCTTTCTTTTTGTTTGCCGCTTGCTTCGCGGTATCCGAACGCAATCCCGGGTCCATACGCATACCGGCCAATAGCAAGAGCGCCGAGGGTCGTCTGGCCAAGTGCCAGGGCTCCCACGGCGCGCCATCCGACAGCGAGCGCACCCAGAACAAAGACACCAAACGACCACGCGCCGAAGGAAAGAACGCCAACGCTGATTGGTCCGAAGGCCATAACTCCCGCGCTCACTCCGCAGATAGCGACAATTCCCGCGGCCACGCCGCCGTAGGCCATAACCCTGGGCGCGGTGCGTCCCACGGACAGCAGCGGCATCCCGGCAATTTGACCGGGCGAGGGATAGGCTCGAAGGTGCCGGCCATGCGCGCGATAAACAGCGCGGTCCGCGACGACCATCGCGGCAACCTGTAACACGCCGAAAAGAACGCTGATCCCCAATATCGCTTTCCGAATCTGGCGAAAGCCGTCAGGGCTGCCGCCAAGCTTGCTCATCCACTCAGGACCGCGTCGAGAGCCGGGGCGGGTCAGCATGCGGCGCCTCCGTACGAAAATAATGCTTCGAAGAGAGGATTATGCCTCAGCAAGTTCCTGTTGGAGGCGCTCGGCTTCGTAATGGGAAACGAGCGCGTCCACGATCGGCGCGAGTTTGCCGTCCATGACCTCGGTCAATTGATGGAGCGTCAGGCCGATGCGGTGATCGGTCACGCGGTTTTGCGGGAAATTGTAGGTGCGGATTTTCTCGGATCGGTCGCCGCTTTTGATCTGCCCGCGGCGCTCCGCGACGATGGCGGCTTGCTGCTTTTCCTGTTCGAGTTCGTAGAGACGCGCGCGTAGGACGCGCATGGCCTTGGCGCGATTTTTTATTTGGGATTTTTCGTCCTGTTGCGAAACGACCAAGCCCGTAGGCAAATGTGTGATACGTACGGCGGAATACGTGGTGTTCACGGACTGCCCACCGGGGCCGGAAGAGCAGAAGGTGTCGATGCGCAAATCTTTGGGCTCGATCTTGATGTCGATTTCGTCCGCCTCGGGCAACACCGCAACAGTTGCCGCCGAAGTGTGGATGCGTCCCTGCTGCTCGGTCGCGGGCACACGCTGCACGCGGTGCACGCCGCTTTCATATTTCAGCTTGGAATATACTTTGTTGCCCTGAATCGCGGCCACCACTTCTTTCATTCCCCCGAGTGAGGACGGCGAGCTTTCGAGCACCTCCACTTTCCACCCCTGCGTCTCGGCGTACCGCGAATACATGCGGAAAAGCTCAGCGGCAAAGAGCGCGGCTTCGTCGCCGCCTGTTCCGGCGCGGATTTCGATGAGCACGCTTTTCTCGTCGTTGGGATCTTTCGGAAGAAGCAAAAGTTTCAGTTCGCGCTCCACGGTTTCCTTGCCCGCAGCGAGCGCTTTCTCCTCTTCATGCGCCATTTGCTTCATTTCGGCGTCCTCTGCTTCGAGAAAAAGCTGGTGTGCGCCGGCGAGATCTTTAACGATTTGCTTGTACTCGCGATGCTTGGCGACAATTTCCTCGAGTTCGGCGTGCTGCTTGGCGATTTTCTGGAATCGCGCGGAATCGTTCACTACTTCCGGCGAAGAGAGCTGTTGCGTCATCTCCTCGTAGCGCGAATCGAGCTGATCTAGTTTTTCCGTCAATGTGAGTACGGCCATCGGAAACCTCAGTTTTTAGTTCTAAGTTCTTCGTTTTAAGTAATGAAAAAAGAGCCAGATTTGAGGGAAAGTTGTTATTGGTTTTACCGACCAGTGCGCTCCCCCGAAACAGGGGCGAAAGGCGAGTCAGCTAATAAAATGCGGCGTACATCGGTTGCTCTAGGGAAAGAATAGCGCCGAACGGCGCAACATGCAATGGGATGCGCGGACCCGTTGCCCCGATCGAGCGCGCTATACTACGATGCCTGGAATGATGTTGAACATGAGCGAAGCGGTACGAACATGGATCGAGAGAAGCGGCGGGACGGCACTGACGCCTGCCAGCGAGGCGGATCCTGGGTTTTTGTGGGATTTTTGGTATCCGGCAGCGTTGAGTGCGAAGATCCGCGGGCAGAAGCTGACCACGGCGCTCCTGTTGGAGGTGCCGCTGGTGCTCGGGCGGACCGCGGAAGGAAAGGCTTTTGCGCTGCGGGACTCGTGCCCGCATCGCGGAATCCCGCTGTCCTACGGCCGCGTGGATGGCAAGGTCCTGGAATGCTGCTACCACGGTTGGCGATTCGATGCGTCGAGCGGGCAGTGCCTGGAAATTCCTTCGCTGACTTCGCAGGACAAGTTGAAAGCGGACCGCATCTTCGCCGGACATTATCCCTGCGAAGAGCGCGACGGTTACGTCTGGGTTTACATGAATGCACCCGGAACGAGGCTGCCAGAGAGGATTCCGGAAGCGCCAGCGCTCCAGATCTTCAGCGAGAAGTGCAAGATCACGCATCTTTCGTGCGAGCTGCCGTCGCACATTGACCATGGCATTATCGGCTTGATGGATCCCGCGCACGGGCCTTTTGTTCATCAGTCGTGGTTTTGGCGGAAGCGCGCGAGCATTCACGAAAAGGCCAAGCAGTTCGAGCCTATTCCGAATGGCTTCCGCATGAGCCCGCACACGCCCAGTGCGAACAGCGCGCCGTACCAGTTGCTCAAGAAGATCACGGGCGAGCCGGTGACGACCACGATCGATTTCGTGCTGCCGAATTTGCGGACGGAGATCGATCAAAGCGGCAAGTTGTGGTTTTCTAGCCGCGCGACGGTGACGCCGATGCGGCGCGACTTGTGCCGGATTGACTTTGTGGCGGCGTGGAACTTGCCACTGCCGGTTCTCCTGTTTCGGCCCTTCGCCAAGAAGTTTTTGCGCCAGGATCAGCAGACAATGATCAAGCAAGCCGAAGGGTTGAAGCATAACCCGCGCCTGATGCTGATTGATGATGCGGACCGGCAAGCGAAGTGGTATTTCACTCTGAAAGCCAACCTGCTCGAGTCACGGCACACGGGCGCGCCGATGGTGCATCCCATGGACGGGCCGGTCACGCTGCGTTGGAGATCGTAGGAGCGAGACCCGTGTGCGGTAACCCCGGTCCTTGAAATCCCTTACTCAGCGAGTTTGCGGTAGGGGTGGCTCGGTTTTTCTGCGTGTCCTCTAGTTGGTCCGGGCCCACCGGATATTTTCTGTCAGTAGTGATTCCAAATAATCTAAGAAGGTTTGCGCCTAGTCTATTCGTTAGAAGCTTCGTGTCCAAAGGGCTCGTATCGAGCGGAACCGACCAAAGATGTTTGCCAGATTTGTAACCCTGTTGCCGAGACCCGGAAATCGTCGCCACAGGGGAGATCCTCCGGAGGAAGCCGAGAAACGTCTTTAGAGGGTCACGGAATCAGCGCAAGCGGGCGAGGTCAAAGGGGACGACGACATGCTGACCGTCGGTGGTAAAGACTTCGGCGGTGGCCTTGTCGGAGTCGACATCGCTCGAATCATATTGCAGCCAGACATACCAACCGATGAAGCACCAGTCATATCCGCAGGAGGAGCCGCGACCATTGAAGGAGGCGTTGTGGAAGGACACTGGAGAATGAAAGGCCGATTCGAGGAAATTGGAGAAGGGAACATGGCCACTTGCCGGCCAGCTCGTGGCGATGAGTTGGATACTGAGCGGTTCGATCCACTGGTCTTTTTGCGAGAGGCCGGCGCGAAAATCGCGGTAGTAATCGGGGTGGGGCGCTGCGGAGCCGTTCTTCGGTGGCTCCATGAGCCGTCCGGAACGATACAGCTCCAAAGCCCCGTAGGTGGATGTGAAATCGATCCGGATGCGCACAAAGATGGCGTCCGAGGTGGCGTGATAGTCCTTGGTGGCCTGCTGAGCGCTGTAGCCCACGCTGTGGATACGGGACCATTCGACGAGCTGCGAATAGGGTGTGTAGAGCTCGACCTCGGAGATGTACGGACCGGCCTTTGGCGGAGGTAAAGTCTTCAAATAGGAAGAAAAAAAGTCGGCGGTAGATTCGTCGTTGCGTTGGCCAAGGAAGTAGGCGTCGCGGACGGCTTCGTCGGAGAGGGGAGCTTGAAATGGGAAGACGGGTAATGCCAAAAGTAGGGCCGCGGTGACGATGGCGAAACCGGAACGCTGGGACTGGGTCATAGCTGAGCCTCTCTAGCCATTAGACGAGAGCAAGTGATACTGCGGTTTCCGCGAGACAGCGAGGGTGAAACTATGTTCGATTAGGGTTCCCCCGGACACGTTGAGGCAAATGAACCGGCGGGCTCGAGAGGTGATCACCGAGACGGGGTAACGGCCTCGGGCGTTCAGATGCGGCGTGGGGTGTTGGGGAAGTCGAGCCACACTTTGACGCCGCAGAAGTGTGCGCCCTCGGTACAGATCGGCGTGGTGATTCCGGCGCGGAGATAGCAGGGCGGGCCGATATAGCGTGCCAGTTCGGGATGGACTTCGCGAAGCTGCGCGATTTCGTCCATGGAGGCTTGAAAGATCTCTTCCTGGGCGTTGAAGCAAGTGCGCATGGTCCATTTGTGGAGAAGATGCAGGAGCGAGCCGGATTCGTACAGGCGAATGGATTTGGCATTGGGGAGAATGTAGAGAGCGATTTCCAGAGGGACGCCGCGGTCGAGAAGAGCGTTTTTGGCAAACCAGGCATCGCGCATCGCGCGGTCGTAAGTTTCTTTGGCCCGTGGATTGGCGGCGAGAAGCGCCGGCGTGACATAGTCGGGCTCGCGGGTGTCGAGGAGGGTCAGAAGCGGGCGCGACCCGGGAACCATGCGATGACGCTGGTCCTGGCTGTCCGCGGTGTGGCTGATTTTCTTAGCAAAAGTGTAGTTGGGGTGCTGCAGCGTGCGCATCATCGGCGCGTGCACTCCGACGTTGAGGGTCTCGAGGCGATACCTATTGCGCGCAGGATTGAGTAGGCGGTCCAGCGCCTCGTTGTCGGAACATTGCGAGGCGGTGAGCCCGGCAACGGCACGGTAGGATTCCGCGACGACGCGAATGGCGTTCGGGGAGTAGTCCACAAGGCGGGAAGTTTTGCCGCCGAGTTTGGCATCGAATTCGCCGGCAAAGGATCCGCCGGCTGATGCTGCGGGTTGCGAATCTTTCCATTCTGGGAGCTCTTCGAGCGGTTCCATTCCAAAGCGATCGAAGAACTGAGGGTCACTCGTTTTCACCTGCGAAACCATTTCGCCGATGATGGCGCGGCCTTCGCTGGGAGTGTCGGAAGCGGAGCACATGCGCCAGAGCCGGTGCAGGACGATGCCGGACAGAGTGTGCACCATCGTGGTGAAAGCGGCGACGGGAAGGACGTAGCGGGCGATTTCGATCGCGCGCTTGTCGGCAGAGCGTTCAATTTTCTGTAGGCGCTTCGGATGGGACATCGGGCTTACGTGCCAGATGTCGTTGAGAATGTTGCGGGCGTCGCCGACCAAAACAGCCGCCAGTTCGCGGTAGTAATTCCAGGCTCGGACGATGGCGCCTTCATAGATTTCCTTGGATTTTTCGTCGAAGAAGAGGGAGACGGGAGGAACGTAGGCCTGCGCGCGGTCGAGGCGTACATACCGCTGGCTTTGCTGCTCGGAATTGTAAAAAGGATGGGCGTGAAGAAAAGACCAAACGAATTGCCGGCTGACGTTCTCGAGGCCGAATTCGAAATGAGCGTGCTGATAGACGGTGTGGTGGCCGCTGTAGAACGTGGCGGCGCCGATGTTGAGGCGTTGCTTGTCGGTGATTTCTTCGGGAGTGATCAGGCGCGGCGCGTAGCAGGTGCGCGCCGCGGCGATGGCGGAGTCGAATGGATGCGCGAAAGCGTTGCGGAGCGTGACGCGGGGCGGTGCGGATTCGATGAGCTCATCGGGGCCCGAGCCGTCAAACATGCGCGATTGGGTAGCCACGTTGGAGGAGTATTTTACACGGCCCGGAAAGAATTAGCACAGAGAGGACACACAGAGAGCGCAGGGCGGAAGCCCCCAAGCAGGGATTCGGAAAGTGCCAAAAAAAAACAAAATGTGGGACAAATGAGACCGTTTGTCCCACGGGAGCTTACGGCCCACAAGAGATAGACAGCCGTGTCAGTCCTACTTCTTGGCGCCGCCCGCTTTCGAAGCGGCGTCGGCGTATTTCTTGGTGAAGCGCTCGACGCGGCCGGCGGTGTCCACGAGTTTCTGCTTGCCGGTGAAAAACGGGTGGCAACTCGAGCAGATTTCCACGCGCAGCATGTCGCCTTTGATCGTCGAGCGCGTCTGGAACGTGTGGCCGCAGGCGCAGTGCACCGTAACGGGATGATAGTCTGGATGAATACCGGGTTTCATGGGCTGCCTCTCGTCGCGTCCGGTCTGCACGGCAAACCCGGCAAAGCCGGGTCATACAGCCGCGTCGCTAGGTCGCGAGCAACTCCCCATCATACGCGAAGAGTCAAATTTCACAAAATGGCGGGAGCAAGAAGAACGGAGATTTGACAGCGGAGATCGGGAACAGAACAGCAAGAACCTCGATCTTTCTTGCGCCGCCGAGATCCGATAGATTGGAGCCGCTTTGGAATGAGAGGATTACATGCCGAGCTTCCGAAAAGTGGCAATTGCCGTGGGTGTTCTGGGCGCAGTCGTTTGTTGCCTCGGGGTAAAGGCGGGCGACTCGCAAGGAGACGCGCGAAGCGAGATTGATGCGTTCAACAAGAAGTTCGTGGAGCTGCATTTGAGGATGGACACGCCTGGCATCATGGCGCTGTGGGCGGAAGATGGCGTGGATTTGATGCAGGGAGAGGCGCCGCTGGTAGGGAGGAAAACCATCACGGCGTGGATAGAAGGCGTGTTGGTGAAAATGCCGGCGTACAAAGTGACCAAAGAGGAGATGGAATTTCACGACATTCAACTGTGCCGAGACTGGGCGACCGAGTGGGCGACGGAGCATCAGGTGGCGCAAGCGCCGGAAGGGAAGCCGAATTTCGACGGATACGGGAAGATGGCGCTGGTGCTGCACCGTGAGGCCGGCAGCGGATGGAAAATTAAGCAGGAAATGTGGAATTCATCGCCGAAGCCTTGAAACCAACCGGGACTACGCCGCAAATCTGAACGTTATTCCTCATCGAAGTGCCAACGCGTGACGGCGTCGGCGAAGTTTTCCGCGTGTTCGTCTTGCGCAAAGACCACCCGTGGCCGGACACGAAAGACACAGCCATCGGAGGCCATAAGGAGGGGTTCGACGTCACCGCCGTATTTTTGATTGTAGACTTTGGCAAGCTGCCTCCAGACCCCGCGATCGACGATTTCTTCCGCACTACCTTCCAGAATTACCGCCTCGTCCGCCTTTTCCGTGGCAATGACCACGTGGGGAACCGCGGCGATGTTTTTGGCCTTGCGTGTGCGTGGGCCGGTGCTGAACCAGAGGGCATCCCGCCACCAGACTCCCCAGACAATCATGAGATGCGGACGGCGATCGGGCCGCGAGGTCGAAATCCAATAGTTGTGAGATTGCTCAAGGCGCTCGACGGCCCAGGCCCAGGGTTTCAGGCTGGAGGTATCCTCGGGCGGCTTTTTGAGGGCATCAGGCCAATAAGGTCGGCTGACTCTCGGTTCGGGCATAGTGAGTCCTTTCGGGATGCCGGATCGCGATGAATTGTAGCAGGAGGTGAGCGAGGCCGGTCAGAGAGAATCGGAAGACGAATCAGAGAGCGGATGGGAGGCGCAAGAAAAAAGGCGATGATGTTACGCGACGCGCTAGTGGAAATCGCATTGCGTTTCAGGAAACGAAAGAGCAGCCGACGCGCGTGCCGCCCTGTGCGGTCTGCTGTTTCCAC
>Ga0126381_100002995_pt1 | contig 18385 bp, 14 predicted proteins | sample PanSoiMetPlot_28_FD_96465 | JGI IMG/M metagenome (GOLD analysis project Ga0126381, IMG submission 96465) | Tropical forest soil microbial communities from Panama - MetaG Plot_28 | ecosystem: Environmental > Terrestrial > Soil > Tropical forest > Bulk soil | place: Panama | collected 2016-02-17
GATTCGCCGCGCCATCCGCTTCAACACACTCGATTCAGTTGTTGCGCTGTCGATTGCCTTTTTTGTGAATGCCGCCATTCTTGTACTGGCGGCAACTGTTTTCTATGGGAAGGCGAGCGTGGTGGTTTCCGGAGGTCACTTGATCGAATTCTCCCCGGACAGCGACTGGATCCGAGTCGCCTATCTGACGCTCGCGCCTCTGCTCGGAACCGGCCTGGCGAGTACTCTGTTCGCGGTCGCCCTGCTGGCTGCGGGACAGAGCAGCACAATCACGGGCACGCTAGCCGGCCAGGTCGTGATGGAAGGCTTCATGCACTGGCGTATCCAGCCGTGGGTTCGGCGTCTGATTACGCGCAGCCTCGCCATCATTCCCGCCGTATTCATCATTGGCTTGCATGGTGACGCCAGTGTCACAGATTTGCTCACCCTCAGTCAGGTAGTACTTGCGTTGCAGCTTCCGTTTGCCATGTTTCCGCTTTTGCAATTCACCAGTTCTGAAAAGCGTATGGGCCCGTGGAAGAATGGCTGGTTCCTGATGACTGCGGGGTGGGCGAGCGCTATTCTGATCCTCTGCATGGATCTTTACGGTTTGCCGGAATCGTTGAAGATAGCCTGGAACGTCATTGTGGGCGCATGAAACCCGAGTCAGGATTGCAATCATGTATGACACCATCTTGGTGACACTGGACGGCACCGCAAGCGACCGGGCGATCATCGAGCACGTTAAGGGTCTGGCCAAGCTTGCCCGAAGTCGACTGGTGTTGCTCCATGTTGCCGACGGCTGGGCAGCCCGGACTTATGGGCGCGACGCCGTGAGTGCGGAAATCCGCGAAGATACGGCTTACTTGCAGAAAGTTCAGAATGAATTTGATGCCGTGGGAATCTCAGCGGAGGCAGAACTGGCATACGGTCAGCCGGCAGATGAAATCATCAAATGGGTGGAGCGACGCGGCTGTGATCTGGTGGCGATGAGCACGCATGGCCACCGCTTCCTGGCAGACGTGTTTCTGGGCGCCACCGCCAGCCGCGTACAGCACCGCATCAGTGTGCCGGTTCTGCTGCTGCGCGCGAAGTGATCGCGTGCTAGCGGTCGAGACCCGCCACTACGAAATCTCCCGTAGAACGACTAAACTAAAAGCATCATGAACAGCTTCCAAAGCCGCTCTATTCTTCGTGTCGGCAACAAAGATTACGAGATCTACCGCCTCGACGCGCTCGACCAGCAAGGCATCTCGACGAAGCACCTCCCTTATTCGCTTCGCATCCTGCTCGAAAATCTGTTGCGCACCGAAGACGGCAAAAACGTCAAGAAGGAAGAAGTGCGCGCGCTGGCAGCGTGGAACAGCAAGTCGAAGCCCGACAAGGAAATTGCCTTCACGCCTAGCCGTGTGCTGCTGCAGGATTTCACGGGCGTTCCCGCGGTTGTCGATCTGGCCGCGATGCGCGATGCGATGAAGCGCCTCGGCGGCGATCCGAAGCTGATCAATCCGCTGCAGCCCGCGGAGTTGGTAATCGATCACTCGGTGCAAGTGGATGAATTTGGATCTCCACAGGCTTTTGGCTTAAATGCGGAATTGGAGTTTCTGCGCAACAAGGAACGCTATGCATTCCTGCGCTGGGGACAGAAAGCGTTTCACAATCTCGCGATCGTTCCGCCCGATACGGGCATCGTGCACCAGGTGAATCTCGAATACCTGGCCCGCGTTGTTTTTGTTCATGAAGGAGATGGCAAACGCACCGCGTATCCCGACACGCTGGTCGGCACCGACTCGCACACGACGATGGTCAATGGCCTGGGAGTTCTCGGCTGGGGCGTCGGCGGCATTGAGGCCGAGGCGGCGATGCTCGGACAGCCCGTTTCCATGCTGATTCCGCTGGTGGTGGGCGTGAAGCTGACGGGACGGCTGCGAGAAGGTGCAACCGCGACTGATCTCGTACTCACACTGACTGAAATGCTGCGCAAGCACGGCGTCGTCGGAAAGTTCGTCGAGTACTTCGGACCTGGCTTGCAGGATCTGCCGCTCGCCGATCGCGCCACCATCGCCAATATGGCGCCTGAGTACGGCGCGACATGCGGCATTTTCCCGATCGACAAAGAAAGCCTGCGTTACCTGCGGCTCACGGGACGTTCCGAAGAACAGATTGCGCTCGTGGAAGCCTATGCACGTGAGCAAGGGATGTTCCATGACGCGAAGACGCCGGAAGCGGAGTATTCCGAACTTCTCGCACTTGACCTTGCAACGGTTGAGCCGAGTCTCGCCGGACCGAAGCGTCCGCAGGACCGGGTTTCGCTTTCGAAGGCGGGCGAGTCATTTCAGCAGGCCTTGCCGTCGCTGATCAAGCCAAAGGCGAAGCCAGTCGCTCCGGTGACAGCAGACAACACCGGAAAGCAGGTCGGAAACTGGGAGCAGGAGGGCGGCAATCCGACCGCCGTCGGTGTCGAGGATACCCGCGTCGAAGAGCACGTGCCCGCCGATGTGAAACGCGCACTGAGGCACGGCAGTGTTGTCATCGCTGCAATCACGAGTTGCACCAACACCTCGAATCCGTCAGTGCTCATGGCGGCGGGTCTGCTCGCCAAAAAAGCTGTTGAACGCGGATTGCAGACGCCACCGTGGGTGAAGACGTCGCTCGCTCCTGGTTCGAAGGTCGTCACCGATTATCTGTCCAAAGCAGGCCTGCTGCCGTATCTCGAGAAGCTGAAGTTCAATCTCGTCGGATACGGATGCACGACCTGCATCGGAAACTCGGGTCCGCTTCCGACTGAAGTTTCGCAGGCGATCGACGAGAAAGATCTCGTGGTCGCTTCAGTGCTCTCCGGCAATCGCAACTTTGAAGGACGCATTAATTCCGAGGTGCGCGCAAACTACCTGATGTCTCCGCCGCTCGTGGTAGCTTTTGCGCTTGCTGGACGCATCGACGTCGATCTCAAGAAAGATCCCATCGGTCGCGGTAAAGACGGCAAGCCCGTGCAACTTGCTGACATCTGGCCGACGCAGCAGGAAGTAGACGAAGCGGTTCAGCAGATCTCGTCCGACATGTTCCACAAGAGCTACGGCGAGGTCTACGACGGCGACTCGCACTGGCGCTCGCTGCCCGTGCCCGGCGGTCAGACCTACGTCTGGGAGGGAGACTCCACTTACATTCGCAAGGCGCCGTACTTCGACGAGATGTCGATCCGACCGTCGGCAGTCGAAGACATTAAGGGCACACGAGTCCTGGCCGTGCTCGGCGACAGCGTAACAACGGATCACATCTCTCCCGCGGGATCGATCAAGAAAGACAGTCCGGCTGGGAAGTATCTGATCGAACACGGCGTGAAGCCGGCCGACTTCAATTCCTATGGATCGCGGCGCGGCAATCACGAAGTCATGGTGCGCGGTACGTTCGCCAACGTCCGTCTGCGAAACAAAATGGTGCCAAATCTCGAGGGCGGTTTCACGCGGCATCTGCCCGGTGGCGGAGAAATGTCGATTTACGATGCATCGGCCAAGTACATTGCCGAAGGCGTACCGCTCGTGATCCTCGCGGGTAAAGAATACGGGTCGGGTTCATCGCGCGACTGGGCTGCAAAAGGCCCGCGCTTGCTCGGGGTGCACGCGGTGATCGCAGAAAGTTACGAGCGTATCCATCGCTCGAACCTGGTCGGGATGGGCATTTTGCCTCTGCAGTTCCTGCCTGGCGAGAGTGCAGATTCACTCAAGCTTACGGGAGAAGAAATCATCGAGATCTGTGCCATCCGTGAGATCGTCGAACACTTCGCCCCTGGCCGGCAGATCAAAGTGAAGGCCACGGCGAACGGCAAGACGACGGAATTCTCAGCTCTAGTGCGCATCGACACGCCGCAGGAAGCGCAGTACTACGCCAATGGCGGCATCCTGCAGTATGTTTTGCGGCAACTGCTGGCAACAAAGCCAGAAACGGTGAACGCGTAACTGCTAGACAACTTTTCGGGCTCCGGTTCCTCCTCGAGGCATCGGAGCCCTTCTATTTACGCTGTTATAATCAAAAATTACGCTCATGACGAAAAAGAGACTGATTCGATCGACGACCGTTTTGGCGGTGCGCCGCGACGGGAAAGTAGTGCTGGCTGGGGATGGGCAGGTGACGCTGGGGGAGTCCGTTATCAAGCATTCGGCCAAGAAAATCCGGCGGCTGTATCAAGACAAAATCCTGGCGGGATTTGCGGGTTCCACCGCGGACGCTTTTTCGCTGTTTAGCCGGTTTGAGTCGAAACTCGAGCAATATCACGGAAATATCGGCCGTGCGGCCGTGGAGTTGGCGAAGGACTGGCGCACTGACAAATTCCTGCGCCACCTGGAGGCCTTGTTGCTGGTCTGCGATAAAGATCAAACTTTTTTGCTCAGCGGGCAGGGGGACGTCATCGAACCAGATGGCGGGATCGCGGCCATCGGCTCGGGTGGTCCCTTCGCTCAGGCGGCGGCCCAGGCCCTGGCTTCCCACACCAAGCTTTCGGCCCGTGAAATCGCCGAAGAAGCAATGAAGATTGCCGGCAAGATGTGCATCTATACCAATGACAGTTTGACGATTGAGGAGTTGTAGAAAGGCAGTTCCCAGTTGTCAGTTCGCAGTTCTCAGTGAAACCGTTAATCGCGGGCGATTTGAGATAACTGAGAACCGGCAACTGAGAACTGACAACTGATTTTATGGCTATCTATCTGCCTCCAACCGCTGAAGAAGAACAGCTCGCGCTCGACGAGTTGACGCCGCGCGAGATTGTCTCAGAACTTGATAAGTATGTTGTCGGACAAAAAGACGCGAAGCGCGCCGTGGCCATCGCCCTGCGCAATCGCATCCGCCGGCAAAAGCTGACACCCGACCTCGCGGAAGAAATCATCCCCAAGAACATCATCATGATCGGGCCCACCGGCGTCGGCAAAACCGAAATCGCACGCCGGCTGGCCAAGCTCACCAATTCACCGTTTTTGAAGGTAGAGGCGTCGAAGTTCACCGAAGTCGGTTATGTGGGCCGCGACGTAGAGTCGATTGTTCGTGATCTTGTGGAGATCGCGATCGATATGATCCGCGAAGAGAAGCTCGAAGACGTTGCCGATAAAGCGGAACTCAATGCCGAAGAGCGTTTGCTCGACTTGCTTCTACCGCCCACCGCGCCTCGCCAGCCGGAGAGTTCCTCAGGCGGAGTTGTCATCGAAGGCTTGCATAATGACGGCGGCGAGTCACAATCGCGAACTCGCGAAAAACTGCGTCAGCAACTACGCGAGGGCAAGCTCGACGAGCGCATGGTCGAAATTGAAGTCCGAGAGCGCAACTTCCCGTCGTTCGAGATTATTTCGAACCAGGGCGTGGAAGAGATGGACGTCAACATCAAGGACATGTTGCCGAACATCTTCGGCCAGCGCAGCAAGAAGCGGAAGATGAAGGTCAACGAGGCCTTCGAGTACCTGATTCAGGAAGAGGAGCAACGCCTCATCGACATGGATCAGGTAACGCGGACCGCCATCGATCGAGTCGAAAATTCGGGAATTGTCTTCCTCGACGAGATCGACAAAATCGCCGGCCGCGAAAGTGGCCACGGGCCCGATGTCTCGCGCGAAGGCGTGCAGCGCGACATCCTGCCCATTGTCGAAGGCACAACGGTCAATACGCGCTACGGCATGGTGCGCACCGACCACATCCTCTTTGTCGCTGCCGGAGCGTTCCACGTCTCGAAGCCCAGCGATCTTATCCCGGAATTGCAGGGACGCTTCCCCATCCGCGTGGAGCTGCAGTCGTTGACCATGGACGACTTCATTCGGATTCTCACGGAGCCGAAATCTTCGCTGGTGAAGCAGTACACGGCCCTGCTTGAGACTGAAGGAGTACAGCTTGAGTTCACGCACGAGGCGCTTGAAGAAGTCGCCCGCTTCGCGTTTCGCGTAAATGAAGGCACCGAGAACATCGGCGCGCGGCGTCTCCATACGATCATGGAGCGCGTGCTCGACGAGATCAGCTTCGAGGCTCCCGAGAAAAAAGGGGAGCACATCAAGGTCGACGCGGACTATGTGCAAAAGACGCTGTCCGACATTGTGAAGGATCAGGATTTGTCGCGCTACATTCTGTAGTTTTGCGAAGGCCTATAATGCCAACCATGTGTCGGACAGCGTGGTTGGCTTCGCTTTTTCTGTTGTATTCATAGCCGATTTCACGATCAAGTAACGACTCACTTCACGAGTGCACGGCTCGCTTGCGCCTGCCGGGCTCAGCCGCTACACTCCCAACTTCCGTAACCGCCATGCAAACCATCGACCGTTCCCGTCTGAAGACGCTCATGGAGCGTGAGCAGAAACGTTTCGTCACCGAGCGGCCGAAGTCGGCGGCATTATTCGAGCGCGCGCGAAAGTCTTTGCTGAGCGGCGTGCCCATGAATTGGATGGCGAAATGGGCGGGTGCCTTTCCACCGTTCGTGCGGGAGGCGCGCGGGGCAGAGTTCTTCGATGTCGATGGCCATCGCTACATCGATCTATGCCTCGGCGACACAGGAGCGATGACTGGGCACTCTCCTTCGGCAACTGTTTCGGCGATCGAACAGCAGGCGCGCCGGGGCATCACGCTCATGTTGCCCAGCGAAGACGCCATCGTGGTTGCGGAAGAGTTACAGCAACGTTTCGGCCTGCCCTACTGGCAGTTCGCGCTGACAGCCACGGACGCAAATCGATTCTCCATCCGCCTGGCTCGCCACATCACGCAACGCCCAAAGATCCTGGTCTTCAACTGGTGCTATCACGGGACCGTCGACGAAAGCTTCATCACGCTCAAAGACGGAGTCGAACAGGCGCGCCGCGGAAATCTCGGGCCACCGGTGGACCCCGCGGTCACCACGCGAGTGATCGAGTTCAATGACCTGGACGCACTGGACGCCGCGCTTCGTTCCGAAGACGTCGCGTGTGTGCTCGCCGAGCCGGCCATGACGAACGTGGGCATCGTTCTGCCTGGTGCCGGATATCACCAGGAGCTTCGCGAGATCACTCGCAAATACGGCACGCTGTTGGTCATCGACGAAACCCACACGATCTGCGCGGGACCGGGAGGCTATACGAAAGCCGAAAATCTCGAGCCGGATTTTCTCGTGTTCGGCAAGCCGATCGCCGGCGGCGTTCCCGGCGCCGCCTATGGATTTACGCCCGAAGTCGCTCAGTGCATCGCCGACCGCATGAATCTTGAAGATTGTGACACCGGAGGCATCGGAGGCACGCTGGCGGGAAATGCGCTGTCGTTGGCAGCTATGCGTGCGACCCTGCAGAAAGTTCTCACCAAGGACGCCTTCGACCGCATGATTCCAATGGCCGAGCGCTGGACCGAGGGCGTCGCGCAGGCAATCACGGATTTCGACCTGCCCTGGAACGTCACGCGACTCGGCTGCCGCGCTGAGTATCTGTTCTCTGCGCAGAAGCCAAAAAATGGCACGCAGGCGCATGACGCCATGGACTTCGAGCTAGAGCGCTTCATGCATCTTTATGCGATGAACCGCGGCATCCTCCTCACGCCCTTCCATAACATGGCGCTGATGTCGCCGATGACGTCGAAGGAAGACATCGACCAGCACACGAAAGCATTCCGCGAGGCGGCCAAGGAGCTGGTTTCCTAAAAGTTGCGATGGTACGGCGAGGACGCCTTCGCGACAGCCGGCAGGATGTCGGCGCTACTGCCGTCACGTGTTACGCTCATCATTCCGCAGAATGAACGCATCCCGCCAACTTGCCGGAACTTTCGTCCTATTCGTACTGGCGATGGTAATGTCGGGTTGCGCATCGATCGGAGCGCCGGTTCCTCCGTCTCTGGAGCTACCTAAGCCGCCGACCGATCTCCGGGCCACGCGCAAGGGCGACAAGGTTTATCTCACCTGGTCCGTTCCGACAAAGACGACGGACCGTCAGAACGTCCGCCGACCGGGACCGACGCGCATCTGCCGCAGCCTGTCTGCGATGATGAGCCAGTGCGACGTGCCAGTGGGAAATGTTGCGCCCACCAGAGAAAGCACGAAGCCGGCTACTCCCGGCACAAACCAAAAGATGCAAGCCGAGTTCATCGACACGATTCCGGCAGACCTTCAACAACAGAATGCGACGCGTATGGCGACATACGCGGTCGAACCGTTGAATCTCGACGCTCGTAGCGCCGGATTCTCGAACCAGGTGCAGATCGCGCTGGCGCCCACACTGCCGCCACCGCCAAATGTCGATGCTAAGGTGAGCGCGGATGGCGTCGTTTTGACCTGGGACTGCGAGACGCCGCCAATAGAACCGGCTGGACTCCGTTACGTCTATCGTATCTATCGTCGCACCGCGGATAAGGGAACTGACGTAAAACTTAGCGACGAGACCTGCCCGGGCGGCAGGTATGTGGACCACACGATCGAGTGGCAGAAGAATTATGAGTATCGAATCACGGTGGTGACAACGACGACGCTGGAAAAGGGGCTCCTACCGTGCCCGAACGCTTCATCCGATGAAGTGACCACGATTCCCAATTGCATTCATGTCGCCGATATCGAAGGTGCTGACTCATCGCCCCAGCAAGTCTTCACCAACGATACCTTTCCGCCCGCCGTTCCTACCGGTCTCCAGGCTGGCTTCTCAGGCCCAGGCCAGCAGCCATTCATCGACTTGGTGTGGGCGCCCGATACTGATGCAGATCTCGCCGGATACAACGTCTACCGTCGCGAAGGCAACTCGGAGCCACAAAAGATCAACACTGAGCTCATCAAGAGCCCTGCCTATCGCGACACGAACCTGACTTCCGGCAAGACATATTTCTACGCCGTGTCGGCGGTCGACTTGCGCGGCAATGAAAGCGGCCGTTCCGAAGAAGGCAGCGATACTGTGCCGAACCACTAGTGAGCGAATCCCGGTTTCGGCGGCGCATCCGCGCAAACCCGCAATTCACGCCCGATTTCCGTAAATTCTTTCCTGTCCTCAGGCCGCTTTATGTTTAGATAGATGCTCTATGAAATATTGCCGCTTTCAGCAGAATGGCGAAGAAGTGTACGGTCTGGTCGAATCGGTCGCAGGGCACGACGTGATCACGCGCCTGCTGGTCACCCCTCCCGAAGAAGTTGGCGGCGATATGGAGGACCTGCGCACTAAGCGAGTCGATCACATCCCGCTATCTGAGGCGCCGCTGCTGGTCCCGGTTCGTCCCTCCAAGATCCTGTGTGTCGGGCGCAATTATCGCGAGCACGCGGCGGAACTGGGGAACGAAGTCCCCACCGAACCGCTTCTCTTTTTCAAGCCTACAACCTCGTTGAATTCCCCCGGTGGAACCATCCGCCGCCCGCGCGTTTCGTCGCAAACCGATTTCGAAGGCGAACTCGGGGTCGTCATCAGCAAAAGCTGCTACAAACTGAGCGACAACGAGGACGTGAAGCCCTACATCCTCGGGTACACATGCGTCGATGACTTCACCGCGCGCGATTTGCAGAAGAAAGACAAACAGTGGACCCGGGCCAAGGGCTTCGACACATTCTGCCCCGTGGGCCCGATCGTCACCGATGAAGTGGATCCCTGGGCTGGCGTTGGAGTCCAAACGACCGTCAACGGCGAAGTCCGCCAGGATGGCAACACGCGCGACTTCATCTTCCAGCTCGACGCGGTTATTCGATACATTTCGCAAGTGATGACACTGTTGCCTGGCGACCTCATCGCCACCGGAACGCCCGCAGGCGTGGGCCCGGTGGTTGGTGGGGACACAGTTGAGGTGACGGTCGAAGGCATCGGAACGTTGCGAAATCCTATTGCCGACGAATAAGCTCCTTCCAAAATAACGTCACAGCAGCAGCATCGTCCGTTGGTAACCAGCCCGGCTCTTCCTTGATTCGGGTTTCCGGCTTATCCTGTTGGATTAGGAACTCGTCGCTGCTCGCGGCTGTTTCCTTCCTTTTTCACGCATGCCTCTCTTAGTCATGAATTCATTTCGTCTTTATAGTTTGGTGCTTGGTGTCGTAGGGATTGTTGTTGCGCTCTACTTTCTTTTGCGGCGCAAGCCGAAAAGCGCCGAGGAACTCGAACGCCAACGACGCGAGTGGCTCGACAGCGTCGGGCGCATCACGGATGGCACCGTAATCGATGTGCACGAGCTTCCGTTCGAAAATCAGCGTGTGTCCACGATGTTGATTTACCAGTACGACGTCGCGGGCGTTTCCTACGAAGCCTCGCAGGACGTCACCTACCTTCGCCAGTGGGTCAACCTTCATTCGTGCCGGCTCGGCCTGCCGACGTCGGTGAAATACGATCCGCAGAATCCCGGCAACTCTCTCGTCGTCTCTGAACGCTGGATGGGGCTGAGGCAGTAGGAAGGCAGTTCCCGGTTCTCAGTTCTCAGTTGAACAGTTCACTATTTCGTTCATGGATCAACGCCTCATAGCGGTGCCCTGCTTCTTTTTGTGGAATCCTCGGTGCCGGAAAAAGCTACCAATCCAACCAGAGAAAGTTTTCGTGATTCTTCATAGAAAGTTTCCGCCGTCAGACTCTCGTCATCCTGAGCGTCGGGAGGCGCGCCGACCGAACCAGCGAAAACCTACGCAATTGGCAGAACTCAGTGATCACTGATTCTCAGGCAACCAAATCAAAGCCGCCCTTCGAACTGAGAACTGCTTCCTAGCTTCCCGCCGCGAAGCCGCCAGTGTGCGCGACCGTGATGCGGAGGTACTTGTAGGGATTTACAGGAGTGTCGTTGATGCGGACTTCGTAGTGAAGGTGTGGACCTGTGCTGCGGCCGCTAAGACCAACAAACCCGATGATCTCGCCGCGGCGAACCTGTTGTCCCGGCGTAACTGCAAAGCCAGAGAGGTGGCCGTAACGGGTGTTGATGCCGTGACCATGCTCGATAACGATCGCGCGTCCGTAGCCGCCCATGAAGTCAGCAAACTGGACCACGCCATCCGCTGGAGCAACGACCGGCTGGCCGACCATCGCAGCGATATCAACGCCCGTGTGGAATGCACCTTCCCCGTTAAACGGATCGGTGCGTTCACCGAACGAGCCAGTCACCTGGCCTTCCACCGGCCACAGATTCGGCGCAGAATTCGCGCGCGCCCAATCCGCGGTCGTCACGTTTCGTGTCAAGCCAAGCGAAATGCCTGTGGTCGTTGCGCCAGTCAGAGCTGAAGTCTTCAACGCATACAGCTGATCCAATGAAGAACTCACCTCTGAATTGCGCACCTGCTCTTCCCCACCGGTCACCAGGATCGGATCCGATTTAAGGCCATACAGCGAAGAAACTTCGCTCGCCAGTGATCCCAGGGACGCCACCTGGACATCGCGCTCCTTGGCGACCTGCTCGAGGCGCGTATAGCGGTCCTTCAGATCGTCCTTTTCGGTCCGCAACCGGTTGTAGCTCGAAACCTTCAGCAGCATGCGAACGTACGAACTGGCAATGCCAGTCAGACTCAGGAAGCCGACCGCCGCTCCCACAACAAAAATGTAAAGGTAATGGACGGGAATCGGGATCTTGCGCAGTTGACCGTCGTCGTCGCGCGCCACAAAAAGGATGTAGAAGCGTTTGCGCAAACTTCCCTTCCAGTCTTGAATTCGAACCATGCTTGGGCGGCCTGCGGTTACAGGAGCCCAACTTTGCATCCCGATTCCAGAGTCGCGCCACCATGCAAGGTTGCTGAAGCGCGCTCCCTACCAACCAGAACCAGGTATGGCCAATCTGTTAACTTGTCCGCAATTGATACGGCTTGCAGGACTTATGTGGCCAAAGGTTATCGGAAATAGCTGTCAAACGGTAACAAACTGGGTTCCTTTGTGTCAACGGCAGCCGACACCCATTTTCGGTTACCAAGGACCGGTAATTACCTTAGACCCTCTGTACGGATTACCAGACGGATTACCCAAACTCCGTTGGGCTAACGGCTAGCGTCAAAACCCCAAATTTGGCGTGTTTTTTACCCGTTTTCTGAGGGGTTTCTGCGAGTCGGTATAGTGGATCGCGTGCCGCTCCCAGAAAAAAGCCTGATCGCCCGCTTCCGCCGGCACGCCCGCCCTCGCGGACCGCTAGTTGCCGGCATCGGAGATGACTGCGCCGTCCAGCAGGTTGCTCACGGATTCGATCTCCTCATCACCACCGACTTCACGCTTGAAGGAATTCACTTTCGCCGCGACTGGCTCCCTCCAGAAGTTGTCGGTAGACGCTGCGTCGTACGCGGTCTTAGCGACATTGCCGCCATGGGCGGAGATCCGGCGACGGTTTTTCTTTCCCTGGCCCTGCCCAAAAAGTTGCCGCAACGATGGGTCGACCGCTTCATGAAGGGATTGTTACAAATGGCCGCGCAGTTCAACGCTGTCTTGGGTGGTGGAGACACGGCCGAGTCGCCCGCCGGCGTCTGCGCCGACATCGTTGTCACGGGATGCATACCTCACGATCGCGCAATCTTGCGTTCTGGCGCTCGACCGGGCGACGAGATTTTCGTGTCCGGCTGGCTTGGTGGAGCGGCGGCCGCATTGCATGAATTCTTCGCAGGCCGAAGGCCTCGATTCCAGGATTTCCCGCGCCACTTCGCGCCCATCCCGCGCGTTGCCATCGGGCGCTTTCTGCGTGAGAAGCAGATTGCATCGGCCATGATCGACCTGAGCGACGGCCTCTCGACCGATCTCGCGCACATTTGTGAAGAATCCGGAGTCGGTGCCGAAATAACAGCAGCTGCAATTCCTCGTGCGCAGGTGGGCCGAAAAAAGTTGCCGGTCTCCCTGGAACTCTCGCTCCATGGCGGCGAAGACTATGAGCTGTTATTTACAGCTCGCCCTTCGGTCGGTCGCGCCCTGCATCGCGTACCTGCTCAGATTGCCGGGGTCCCCATTACACGCATTGGACGCATCATCCCCGAGAAGACGCTTGTTCTGATCGACGAAAACGGCACTCGCCATCGACTTCGACCGAAGGGTTGGGAGCATCTCCGCTAGCGGAAACGTGCCAACTTCCATGGGCACTGGTTGGTGGCTCGTTCCTCTCCCACTTGTTATCCTTGAGTGAAGTGTGGCGCGCCAGCCGAACGCAGCGCTGGACCTCTGCAGTTTTGCAAGCGGTGAGTTAGCTGCCCACGTGGTCGCGACACACCCATCCCTCAGAAGGACAGGTCCCAACGTACCTCCGCGTGATCTAGTCCCTGTCGTTTCGCGAGGATAGAGTACTTTTATGTCGTACATGCGTATAGCCCTCGCTTCTGTGATCTGCGCCGCCCTCTGTATCACCGGCGCCGCAGCGCAACACAATTCGGCCGTCACTCCGCCTCACTCGACCGCATCAGTTCCATCCACTAGCCAATCGATCAACGTTGACGAGGCTTTCATCCACAAGCAGTTTGGCGAGGAATTTTCCCTCACGCCGCTGTCGACGCCGTTCGTACGCGACATCGACGGCGACGGCATCGATGACTTAGTGATCATCGCTCGTAGCAAAAAGCCGATGCTCGACGCTGCCGAGCACAGCTATCGCGTGATCGATCCCTATTATGATTTCTTTGGCTACGGCGATCCCAAACTCACCGCCAGCTTCGGGTCCGAAGATCTCTCTGAGAGAAGTCTCGTCGTGCTCATCATTCATGGTTCGAGTGAGGAGGCTTGGCGTGCCGAGACGCCGAAAGCCAAGTTCGTGATCATTAATCTGCCATTCAAGAAAGTCGTAGTGCGCAAGCTCCAGCTGCGCAAGCGGCAGGTGAATGCAATCTTCGCGGAAGAAACGAATTCGAGCGCCGGAGACTCCGTTGTTTTTTGGGATGGCGCCAAGTATCGCTATCAACCGCTAGGCACCGGTGGCGACGATTAGTTCTCACTGAACCGCAAGCTTCAGGATGTTCCCGCTGTAGTCGACGACGTAAATCTCGCCCGCGACGTCCTGCCCGAAAGAACTCACGTTGCGATTGCTCGACAGCAGCTTCGTGCGCGTCCAGGTACCCGAACTTTCCGTTAGCTCCCAAATCGTCCCGCTGCCGAAATCGCTGAATATGTAGGCACCTGGCAGATTCGGAATCGCAGTCCCCTTGTACACATAGCCCCCCATTACCGCGTCACCTTCGGTATGGTCATATTCCGCGATTGGCAAAACCAGGCCTGTCATGTCGCAACCCGTCGGCGGATTGAAGCAGTGCATTCCTTCCATCACATTCCAGCCGAAATTTCCGCCGCGCTGCAGGATGTCGATTTCCTCGTACTTGTTTTGGCCGACGTCACCGACGAACAGCCGTCCGGTTCCACGTTCGAATGAGAACCTCCAAGGATTGCGCAGACCGTACGCCCAGATCTCCGGCAGTCCTCCACCGTTGGCGAAGGGATTATCTGCTGGGATTGCATACTGCAGTCCGGAACTTGTGTGATCCACGTCAATGCGCAACATTTTCGCCAGGAGTGTTTGCAGATTTTGGCCATTCCCTTGGGGATCGCCTTCACTGCCGCCATCCCCAAGGCCAATGTAGAGAAATCCATCCGGCCCGAAAGCGATTTGTCCTCCCTTGTGATTTCCGAACGGCTGATTAACAGTTAGAAGAACTCTTTCACTAGCCGGATCAGCTTGATTGGGATCTGCAGCGGATATCTGGTATTCGGCAATCACGCTTTGTATCTGCGATCCGACCATGTGATCGTAATGAACATAAAATTTGTGATTCTGTGTGAACTGCGGATGAAACGCGAGGCCGAGCAACCCCATCTCCCCCGAGAAGTTCACCTTGCTGGTGATATCGAGGAAGGGTGTCGCCAGCAGCGTCCCGTTGTTTCCAATTCGGATACTTCCTGGCTGCTGGACCACGAAAAGGCGCCCAGTACCGTCATTGGGGAATTGCAAGTCGACTGGATTGGTCAGCCCACTCCCAACGGGATTGAGGGTCAAAGGCGGGGGCGGTCCGGCAGGTGATGGAGATGGTGGCGGCAAAGATGAGTTGCTGCTACATCCGTTAATGAGGCTTGCGCCCAACAGCATCACGCCTAAACGGACGTACAAATCCCGCCCCATTCGCGGATTCTAGTCCAAAACAAATCCCGCGTTGTCACTCGCTGGGACATTACTCTTGGCCAATCTCCCCTATAATCTCGGGCTATGAACCTCGAACAGAAGCTCGCAGAACTCAAGAAGCGCGACCACCTGGCCGAAGAGGGTGGCGGCGCCAAGCGCCGCGAGAAGCAGCACAAAGACGGCAAGATGTCGGCCCGCGAGCGCATCGAGTTCCTGCTCGACGAGGGCACCTTCGAAGAAACCGACAAGCTCGTCACGCATCGCTGCAACGACTTCGGGATGGCCGAACAAAAGTTTTACGGCGATGGCTTCATCACTGGGTATGGCCGCATCGAAGGCCGCCTTGTGTTTCTCTTCGCGCAAGACTTCACCGTTTTCGGCGGATCGCTCTCGGAAGCCAACGCGGGCAAGATCGTGAAGATCATGGATCTCGCGGCCAAGATGGGCGCGCCCGTGATCGGACTGAACGACTCGGGTGGCGCGCGCATCCAGGAAGGCGTGATGTCGCTGGCCGGTTACGCCGACATTTTCCTACGCAACACGCTCTACAGCGGCGTCATCCCGCAGATTTCGGCGATCATGGGGCCGTGCGCCGGAGGCGCTGTCTACTCGCCCGCGATCACCGATTTCATCCTGATGGTCGACAAGACTTCCTACATGTTCATTACCGGACCTGACGTCATCAAGACTGTCACTCACGAGGAAGTCACGAAAGATCAGCTCGGCGGCGCGATGACCCACAACGAGACCTCTGGCGTCGCCCATTTTCTCTCGCACGACGACGCCGAGTGCCTCTCGATGGTGCGCGAGTTGCTGAGCTTCGTTCCGTCGAACAATCTGGAGGATCCGCCGCACCGTCCCTGCACCGATCCCGTTGATCGCGCTGATCCAGCGCTCGACAAGTTGGTCCCCGCCGAATCGAACCGTCCTTACGACATCAAAGACGTGATTCACGCCGTGATCGACGACGGCTACTTCTTCGAAGTGCAGGAACACTACGCGAAAAACATTGTGGTCGGATTCGCGCGGCTGAACGGCCGCTCCGTGGGCATCGTAGCTAATCAACCCGCGATGCTGGCCGGCACGCTCGACATCAACGCGTCCATCAAGGGCGCACGCTTCGTGCGCTTCTGCGACTGCTTCAACATTCCGCTGGTCACATTCGAAGACGTTCCCGGATTTCTCCCCGGTACCAACCAGGAGTATGGCGGGATCATCAAGCATGGGGCGAAGCTGCTGTTCGCATTCGCGGAGGCGACCGTGCCCAAGATCACGGTCATCACGCGCAAGGCGTACGGAGGCGCCTACTGCGTCATGGCGTCAAAGCACATCCGCACCGATGTGAACTACGCCTGGCCCACTGCCGAAATCGCGGTGATGGGCCCGGAGGGCGCGGTCGACATCGTTTACAAGCGCGAGTTGGAGCAAGCTGCGAATCGTGAAGAAATGCGCCAGGCTAAGATCGACGAATTCCGTGAGCGTTTTGCGAATCCCTATGTTGCCGCCGATCGCGGTTTCGTCGACGCCGTTATACAGCCCCGCGAAACACGCAAGAAGTTGATCCAGGCGCTCGAGATGCTGCAGAACAAGCGCGACAAAAATCCGCCGAAGAAGCACGGGAATATACCACTGTAGGGATGGCTCTAGGCTTTTGTTCTGGATGCACGGCGTCTGACTCACGCGCCGTTGGCCAGCCTCCGCAACTGGCAGGCTCACGCCACGATCCCCACGGCGTGCCCGTCCCCCACTTCGCCGAAGTGCACGAGTCGAATGCCTGCTTCGCACAGTTCTGCTTCGATCTCTTCTCGCGTGAACCAGTGGCTGTAACTCCAAGTCAGATGATCGCCGAGTTGCAGAGACTCGTGCCTTCCGCGCGCTATTTTCCTGGTGAACGTCGCCATTCGGTAAACGACGGCGTCATAGCGTGAATTTCCGTCGCGCGTGAAAAATGACAACAGAACCGGGGACCCTGGCAAGACATGGTCGCGCAGCGCCCGAAGGAACTCTATCCTTCGTCCACGAGTCGGGATGTGGCCGTAAGCCGTCCAGCCGATGATGGCACCCCCATAAACAGCCGAACCTGCAACGACTTGGTCGGGCAGGCACAACGTCACACCGCCAGGCTCTCCAAGCTCAGCGAACAGGATGTGGTTCGCTTCAACGAGCGCGGGATTGCACTCGAATCCCTCCGCTTGATAACCGGCGCGTCGCAGAGCGAGAACTTCTCTTCCTCCGCCGGCGCCGGCGACCAGCACCCGTGAACCCGGCGAAAAGTATCGGCTCACAGCCCTAAGTTCCCAATCAAAGAAGCCACGCTGATTGTGTTCCGTTGAGGCGCTCTCCCGGGACGCAGCATAGTGTTCGGCCGTAATCGCATTCAGCTCATCGAGGTTGAAACTCCCGAGCCACAAACCTTCATGCACTCCCAGCAGCAGCTTCACGAAACGGGTGAACCAAGAGTCGGCACGCTTGAAATAGCGCAAGCGGCGCTTGCGCACAACTGCCTGCGACCATGGAGGCTCCGCTTGCAGCGAGCTTTTCGATTCGGATGTCTCTGAAGCAGAGGCCTTGGGCATTCCTGATTTCTCGCAGCCAGTCGACGCAACTATTGTCGCAAAGAACAACGTTCCACAAGTTGCTTACGTTTCTTCCGGAGTAGAATGCCGCCCCAGGGAGACCCCATGAAACGCTCTTGCAACATCGTGGTGCTCGCCGCGCTCTCGTGCGCCGCCTTCGCCCAAGACGCTCAATCCTGGCTTGCAAACCTTCCCCAAGCCAAGGACTACGTTCAGAAGCGCTCCTCTAGCTACGACCGCACCGGAGCCAATGCCGATGCCCGCGAGATCGCTCCGGGGGAGACGCTCACCGTTCTCGACGAATCCGGTCCTGGCATCGTCACGCATATCTGGTTCACCATCGCCAGCGGGGATCCTTGGCATTTGAAGGCGCTCGTCCTGCGCGCGTACTGGGACGGCGAAAGCAAGCCGAGCATCGAAGCGCCCGTTGGCGATTTCTTCGGTCTCGGCCTCGGCGACTATTACCGCTACCAGTCCGTTCCCCTGAGCGTAGGGTCCGACAAAGCGCTGAACTGTTTCTTCCCCATGCCATTTCAGAAGCACGCGCGCATCACTATCGCGAACGAGGGAACAGCCAAGACTGACGCGTTCTACTTCAACATCGACTTTCGCGTCTACTCGAAGCCACTGCCCGCCGACCAACTCTATTTCCACGCGCAATACCGGCAAGCCAATCCGAACCACGGCTGGACAGCCGACTGGAAATCGAACGGTGACCCTCGCGTTAACGACAAGCTGAACCTCATCGCGGAAGGCAATTATGTCTGGATGGAAGCCACCGGCCACGGCCACTTCGTCGGCGTAACCATGTCGGTCCTGCAGAATCAGGACGACTGGTGGGGCGA
>Ga0126381_100002996_pt1 | contig 18385 bp, 9 predicted proteins | sample PanSoiMetPlot_28_FD_96465 | JGI IMG/M metagenome (GOLD analysis project Ga0126381, IMG submission 96465) | Tropical forest soil microbial communities from Panama - MetaG Plot_28 | ecosystem: Environmental > Terrestrial > Soil > Tropical forest > Bulk soil | place: Panama | collected 2016-02-17
CGCAAAGACAAGATCACGATCGAAGACTTCCTGACGATGAGCTCGCTCCTGGAGTGCGACGACTCGAACGACGCGTCGCGCGGCAACGAGGAGCGGATGTACCTGATCGAGGACTGGGTGAAGTTCACGCTGGATCTCCCGATCAAGGGCTTCCCGGCCTGGACGAAGAAGCCGGCGGACTCGCCGTACGGCCGGAGCTTCAGCTATTGCACGGCCGGCCCGACCACCCTCGGCGCTCTGCTCGAACGCGCGGCGAAGAAACCCGTTCCCGCCTTTGCGAAGGAGAACCTCTTCGATCCCATTGGCATTGGAAAGGTCGAGTGGCAGTTCACGCCACTCGGCACGGCGATGACGGGCGGGGGCCTCGGCTTGACGAGCCGCGATCTCTTCCGGTTCGCAGAGCTCTATCGAAACAGCGGCGTCTGGAACGGGAAGCGCGTCCTGCCGGCGGCGTGGGTCGAAGCGTCGATCAAGCCCCATGCACAGATTGACGAAGAGACGGACTACGGCTACCTGTGGTGGCTCAAGACCTACAAGAGCGGCGGCCGGACGTACCGCACATATTCCATGGCCGGAACCGGCGGCAATCACATCCACGTGTTTCCCGACCAGAACCTGGTCGTCGTGATCACGACGACGAATTATCGCGAGCGCGGCGCCCACGAGATGACGGACAAGCTCCTGACCGAGAAGATCCTGCCGGCCGTGGAGCGTTGAGCGCCGAGACCCTGGCGATCTCGACACCCCTCACCCCCACCCCCTCTCCCGCGGGGAGAGGGGCAACGAACTCTAAGCCGCGAAGTAGCGCGCCTGCGGGTGGTGGACGACGAGCGCCGAGACCGACGCCTCGGGATCCATCATGAATCCCTCGGTCAGCGCAACGCCGATCCGGCGGCCGTCGAGCAGCCCGAAGAACGTGGCCTGGTCCGCGAGCTCGGGGCACGCCGGATATCCGAAGCTGTAGCGCTTCCCGCGGTAGCGGCCCTGGAACCGGTCGAGCATGGACGTCTCCGGCGGATCCGGGAATCCCCAGCGCTCGCGGATCTTCCGGTGCAGCCACTCGGCGGCGGCTTCGGCCGTCTCCACGGCGAGCGCCTGGAGCGCGTGGCAGAGCAGGTACTCGCCGGCCGACTTCAGCTCCTCGGCCTTCGCCCGGACGCCCTCGCCGGCCGTGGTGATGAGCAGCGCGATCGAGTCTCGCGCGTCGCCGCGCGCTCCGGGATGCACGAAGTCGGAGAGGCACAAACGCTCGCCGGCGACCTGGCGCGGGAACGTGAAGCACGCCTCGCCGCCTCCCGGAACGGCGACGTGCAGCGTGTTGCCCTCCGACCGGGCCGGGAAATACCGGTACATCGCGCGGGCGGTGATCCAGCCCGCGGCCTGGACCTTCGCGATCACCTTCTCGAGCTCCGCGAGCTTCGGGTCGCCCGCTTCCTTGAGCTTGCGGTAGCTGCCGCGCAGCCCGAGGTGCTTGGCGTAGAGCATGTGCGGGTTCAGGTACGGCCAGATCTCTCCGAGGTCGAGCTCGGAGAGGACGTGCTCGCCGGCATCGGGCGGCGGCAGACCTTCGACGATGGAAACCTCCGCGCTCCGCACGGCCGGCGCCGCGAGCGGGATCTCCTCCTCCGCGCGCGCCGCCGATGCGATGGACGCGCGCCGACGGTCGGCCTCCGCCGAGAGCTCCGCCCGCGCTGCCTCGCCCGAGAGGATCCGGTCGGCGAGGGCGAGGCCTCTCATCGCGTCTTCGGCATAGGCGACGAGCCCGCCGTACGCGGGAGCGATCCGGTGGTCGGTGAACTTCTGCGACAGAGCGGCGCCCCCGACGAGCATCGGCGGAGAAACGCCGGCGGAGGTCAGGTCCTGCGCGGTCGTGACCATCTGCTGGGCGCTCTTGACGAGGAGGCCGGAAAGGCCGATCAGGTCCGGCCGGTGCTCGGCGAACGCCTCCACCAGCCGCTCGGGTGGAACCTTGATGCCCAGGTTGACGACCTCGTAGCCGTTGTTCGACAGGATGATCTCGACCAGGTTCTTCCCGATGTCGTGGACGTCGCCCTTGACGGTCGCGAGCAGGACTTTCCCCTTGCGCGCGCCGCCCGCCTTCTCCATGAACTTTTCGAGGTGGCTGACGGCCGCCTTCATCGCCTCCGCGGACTGGAGCACTTCGGCGACGATCAGCTCGTTCGCGTTGAAGAGGCGGCCGACCTCGCGCATGCCGTCCATGAGCGGACCGTTGATGATGTCGAGCGGTGCCCTGCCTCCGAGGCGCACGTGCTCGAGGTCCTCGACCAGTCCGTCCTTGGACCCTTCGAGGATATAGCGCGGCAGCCGCTCGAGCGGCGTGCCGGCGCGCGCGGCCTTCGCCTTCGGCGCCGCGCCCTTCTTCTTGAAGTGCTCGGCGAATGCCGCCACCGGGTCCGCCCCGCGGTTGTAGAGCAGGTCTTCGGCCAGCCGCTTTTCCTCGTCGGGGATCGACGGGTAGCGGACGATCTTCTCGGAGTTGACGATCGCGAGGTCGAGCCCGGCGCGCGTCGCGTGGTAGAGGAACACCGAGTTCAGGACCTCGCGCCCCGCTTCCGGGAGGCCGAACGAGACGTTCGAGATCCCGAGGATCGTCTTCGACTCGGGAAACGCGGCCTTGATCAGCCGGATGCCCTCGATCGTCTCCTCCGCGCTGCCGACGTACTTCGCGTCGCCCGTGCCGCACGGAAAGACGAGCGGGTCGAAGAGGATGTCCTCGGCCGGGAACTCGTACTTCTCGGTCAGCAGCGTGTAGCTGCGGCGCGCGACCTCGAGCTTTCGGTCGCGCGTCACCGCCATGCCGTTCTCGGGGTCCTCGTCGATCGTCCCGACGACCAGCGCCGCGCCGTAGGTCCGGGCCAGCGGAACTACCGTCCGGAACCGCTCTTCGCCATCCTCGAGGTTGATCGAGTTCAGGATCGACTTGCCCTGGCTCCATTTCAGGCCGAGCTCGAGGACCTTCGCGTCCGTCGAGTCGAGCATGAGCGGGACCTTCACCATCTTCGTGGCGCGCTCGAGGAACGCGTTTGCGTCCGCCACCTCGTCGCGGTCGGGATCCTGGAGGCAGACGTCGATGACCTGCGCGGCGTTCTTGACCTGGGCGCGCGCGATCTCGGCGGCCGCCTCGAACTGCCCTTCGGCGACGAGACGCTTGAACTTGCGGCTGCCGAGGACGTTGGTCCGTTCGCCCACGAGGACCGGGCGGTTGTCCACGTCGACCTCGAGCGCCTCGATGCCCGAGACCAGCGTCTTGGTGTGGATCGCCGGCCGGCGCGGCTTCTTGCCCTCGGCCGCGGCCGCCAGCGCCCGGATGTGAGCCGGCGTCGTACCGCAGCAGCCCCCCACGATGTTGACCCAGCCCGCCGCCATGAAGCGTTCGAGCTCGCGGGAGAGCGACTCGGGCGTCTCCTCGTACTTGCCGTCGGCGTCCGGCAGGCCGGCGTTCGGGTAGCAGGACGTGCGCGTCTTCGCCAGGGCCGAGAGCGTGCGGACGTGGTCCGTCATGAACTCCGGGCCCGTCGCGCAGTTCAGGCCCACCGAGAGCAGCGGCGCGTGCATGATCGACGCGTAGAGCGCCTCGACGTCCTGGCCCGCGAGCATCGTGCCCATCGGCTCGATGGTGACCGAGACCATCAGCGGCGTGCGCCAGCCGACCTCGGCGAACGCCTGCTCGATGCCGATCAGGCCGGCTTTCAGGTTGCGCGTGTCCTGGACCGTCTCGAGGACGAGGACGTCGGCGCCGCCCGAGATCAGGCCGATCGCCTGCGTGCGGTAGTGCACGATCATCTCGTCGAACGTGACGCCGCCCGTCACGGTCATGGCCTTGGTCGTGGGTCCCATGGATCCCAGCACGAATCGCAGCCGCCCGGGCGTCGATGCCTCGGCGGCGGCCTCGCGCGCGATCTCCGCGGCCCGCCGGTTGAGCTCGATCGCCTGGTCGGCGAGGCCGTACTCGGCGAGCACGAGCGGCGTGCCGCCGAACGTGTCCGTCTCGACCATGTCGGCGCCAGCCGCGAAGTAATCGAGATGCATGCGGCGGACGACGTCGGGCCGGGTCACCACCAGGTTCTCGTTGCAGCCCTCGAGGTCCGGGCCGCCGAAGTCCGCGGCCGTCAGGTTCTGGGCCTGCATCCAGGTCCCCGTGGCTCCGTCGAGCACGAGGATACGGTCGGCGAGGAGCTCCTGGAGCGCCTCGGCCCGCTCGCGCTGGGTCGTCCCGTTCGGTGCCGCGGTCATGGAGACCGGAATTATGCACGGCGCGCGCCCGCCGGTTCACGCGAGCGGCTTCATCGGGGGCGCTTCACGGGTCCGCGGGCCCGCCCTGATATCCTGCCCGCGCGCATGAGCCGCCACGTGCCCACCCTCGCCGTCATCGGCGGCGGCTTCAGCGGGACGGCGGTGGCCGCGCAGCTCCTGCGCCGCGGCAGACCGGCCCGCGTCGTGCTCGTCAACCGGTTCGGCCCGATGGGCCGCGGCGTGGCCTACCGGACGCCGATCGAGGCGCACGTCCTGAACGTCCCGGCCGGGGGCATGAGCGCCCTCCCCGACGACGCCGATCACTTCGTGCGCTGGGCGCGCACGCGCGACGACTCGATCCGGTCCGACTCGTTCGTCTCGCGGGGGATCTACGGCGAGTACCTCGAAGCCCTCCTGCGCGAGGCGGAGCACCTGACGCCCCGCGCCGGCCGCCTCGAGCGGCTCGTCGCGGTGGCGCGCGACGTCGAGCCCCGGCCGGACGGCGAGTCCGCGGTCGTGGTCTTCGCGGGGGCGCGTATCGCCGCCGATTTCGTCGTGCTGGCTCTCGGCAATTACTCGCCGGCGAACCCGGCGGCCGTCGGCACCGAGTTCTACGAGACCGACCGCTACGTCCGCGATCCCTGGGTCCGCGGAGCCCTCGACGTCATCCGGTCGGGCGAGTCGGTGCTGATGCTCGGGACCGGGTTGACGATGATGGACATCGCTCTCGACCTCGCCCGGCGAGGCGTGCGGCTTCCGCTGTTCGCGGTGTCCCGGCACGGACTCCTGCCTCGCGAGCACCGACCGGGGCCGCCGTCCGGTTCGGCGGAGTCGCTTCCCGTCGGATTCGAGAGCCCTCCTCGTTCGGTCGCGCGCTACACGCGCCTGCTCCGCCGGCATGCCGCAGCCCGCGCCGCGGCGGGAGGCGATTGGCGCGAGGTCGTCGCGGCCGTTCGGGCGGTCGCTCCTTCGCTGTGGGGGGGCCTGACGCCGGAGGAGCGCGGGCGGTTTCTCCGTCACCTTCGGCCCTGGTGGGACGTCCACCGCCACCGCGCCGCCCCGGTCACGGCGCGCGCGATCGAGAAGATGCTCGTCACGGGCGACCTGTCGGTCCGCGCCGCGCGCGTTCTCGGGTATCGCACGGTCGCCGGCGAAGTCGAGGTCACGATCCGCCCGCGCGGAGCGGCCGAGACCGTGCGCGTGCACGTCGATCGCGTCGTCAACTGCACCGGCCCGTCGACTGACGTCCGTCGGATCGGCGATCCGCTGCTCGACGCTCTGCTCGCCCGCGGACTCCTGCGGCCGGATCCGTTCGGGCTCGGGATCGAGACGGCCGCGGACGGCGCGGCCCTCGACGCCGCGGGACGGCCGTCGCGGACGATCTACTGCGTCGGTCCTCTGCTCAAGGCCGACCGCTGGGAGGCGACGGCGGTGCCCGAGCTGCGCGTGCTCGCGGCGCGCCTGGCCGAGCGGCTGCTGCCCTGAGACTCGGGCGACGGCGCCTCAGGGCCGGTCGCGCGTCGGCACGCGCTTCGCGTCCGCGATCAGATCCATCGCCCCGGGCTGCTCGATCGCGGCGGCCGTCCGGGCGAGCTCGATCCGGCTGACGTCGTCGGTGCAGGTCCACAGCGCCGAAAAGTCGTAGCCGCGCCGCGCCTGAAAGAGCGCCCGGGCCTCGTCGAACAACTCGCGCTGCTCGGTCGCGCGCGCGAGGCCCGCCAGCGCCTGGACGACGAGCTGCCCGCCGCCGAGACCCCGTGGCCGGCCGTGGAGATGCGCCAGCGCCTGCGCGAAGCTGGCGCGGGCGCCCTCCCGGTCTCCCTGGTCGAGCGCCGTCCGCCCGAGAGCGCAGAGACAGATCGCGCGGAACGAGTCGCGATACATGTTGTCCGACCGCTCGACGTCGGCGAGCCCCTCGAGGCACCGCCGGCGAGCCTCGTCGAGCCTGCCCAGTCGGCGGAGGCATTCGCCGAGGTATCCCGCGGCACCGACGGTCGGATGCGGTCCGCCCAGCCGCTCGAGCTCGAGCGCCTTTTCGAAGCACCAGACGGCCTCGGAGCCCGCGTCGAGATCGTAGTGGGACCAGCCCAGGCCGAGCCAGGACCAACCGTGGAGCGGATCGATCTCGAGCGCGCGCTGGAACAGGGGACGGGCCGAGGCGGGATGTCCCGAGAAGTGGAACACGCAGGCGCCGAAATAGAACGCGTAGGGATTCCCCGGCTCGAGCTCGCCGGCGCGCCGCTCCTGCTGCTCCGCCTCTTCCCACCGGCCTTGCCGCATCAGGGCGTACCCGAGCCAGACACGCGGCTCGCCGAGGTTGGGATCTGCCGCGATCGCCCGACGGGCGTAGCCGGCCGCGGCGTCGAGCTCCGCCGGATCCGTCAGGAAGGTGAAGCGCATGGCGTGCACCGCCGACAGGCCGGCGAGGGCCGGCGCATGCTCGGGATCGGCGGCGATCGCCTCCTCGAAGGCGGCGCGGGCCTCGTCGAAGGAGCCCTTGGCGAGACGCAGGAAGAGGCGCCTTCCGCGCGCGTGACTCTCGAAGGCGTCGACGCGGCGAGACTTCGGCGCGGCGGGAGCGGGCGCGCCGCTCGGGCGCAGCGTTTCGGCCGTCGAGGCGGCGAGGGCGTCCTGGATCGTGAAAATGTCCTCGAGCGACCCGTCGCGCTTCTCGGAAGCGACCGTCTCCCCCACCGTCACGTCGATCAGACGCGACGTCACGCGCAAGCGGGGTCCGATCCTCTGGTACGCCCCGGCGAGCACCCACCGGCACGCAAGAAGCCGCCCGAGCCGGACCGCCTCGGCGTCGCGTGCGGCCTCGTCGGTGGGCTTGCGCAGCGCGAGCACCTTGCCGCGCGGCGCGACGCGGAGTCCGGGCAGGCGCGAGAGATCGGCCGCGAGACTCTCGGCGATGCCGCTCCCGATCCAGTCGTCGTCCGGGTTCTTCGACAGGTTCTCGAAGTCGACGACCGCAATCGCATCGGGCAGGGCCGCCACGAACTCGCCGGAGGCCGCGGCGCGCAGATCGGCGAGAAAAGATGCGGCGGAGGGAGGGCGACGGGACGCCTCCCGCTCGAGCGACCGGGCGACGACGGCGGCCACCTCCGGAGGAACCCCGTTCTCGGTCAGCGGAGCGGGAGTCTGCCCGAGGATCGCCGCGATGCGCTCGGTCGCCGTGCCCCCCGGAAACGCCGGGCTGCCCGCGAGCATCTCGTACAGGACCGCTCCGAGCGAGAAGACGTCCGAGCGCTCGTCGAGCGGATCGCCGCGCAGCTGCTCCGGCGACATGTATCCGACGGTCCCGACGACGGCGCCCGCCTCGGTGAGCGCCGTCGCGGTCGCGGCTTCGCTCTCGGCCTCGTCCGTGCCGAGGAAGCGCGCGATGCCGAAGTCGAGCAGGCGCGCGACCTGCCCGCCGGTCAGCATGATGTTCTCGGGCTTGATGTCGCGGTGCAGGACGCCCGCGGCATGGGCGTGGTTGAGCGCTTCGAGCAGCGCCCCGGCGGCGATGAGAGCCTCGGGCACCGGAAGCGGTCCGCGTCGGAGGCGATCCCGAAGGGTCTCGCCCGGAACGTATTCCATCGCGAGGAACGCCACGCCGTCCACCTCCCCCGCCTCGTAGAACGTCGCAATCGCGGGATGCTGGAGGCGCGCGCAGGCTTCGGCCTCGCGCCGCAACCTCGCCGTCAGCTCGGACGACAGGGGTTGAGCGATGATTTTGAGCGCCGCCGGCCGCCCGAGGGCGAGATCGCGGGCGAGGAAAACCTCTCACATTCCGCCGGCGCCCAACCGCTCTTCTACGCGGTAGTGGGAAAGAGTTCGGCCGATCACGCTCTCGCCGCCTCCACCGTCGCTGCTTGGCGCCAGAGCATACAATTCCACGACTCGGATTCTGAGCGGCCCGCTTCGCGGGCCAACGGACGAGAGAGGGAACGGTGGCGCATGGTACCTCTCCCAGAGAGTTGCTGGTGACTGCTACTCCGGGCTCGCGCCTGGGTCCATACGAGATTCTCTCTCCCCTTGGCGCCGGTGGGATGGGAGAGGTCTACCGGGCGAAGGACCCGAAGCTCGGGCGCGAGATCGCGATCAAGGTGCTGCCCGCAGCGGTGGGCGACGATCGCGGACGCCGTCAGCGCTTCGAGCAGGAGGCCCGCTCCGCCTCCGCCCTGAACCACCCCAACATCCTGACCGTCTACGACATCGGCGAGGCCGACGGCGCCCTCTACATCGCCATGGAGCTCGTCGAAGGAAAGACCCTGCGCGAGCTGCTCGCCTCGGGAGAGCCGCTGCCGACCAAGCGCCTTCTCGACCTCGCCGTCCAGATCGCGGAAGGACTGGCCAAAGCGCACTCGGCCGGCATCGTCCACCGGGATCTGAAGCCCGAGAACCTGATGGTGTCGAAGGACGGCTACGTCAAGATCCTCGACTTCGGCCTGGCCAAGCTGACGGAGCCGGTCTCTGCGCAGGGCCAGTCGGCGCTGCCGACCGCCATCGCGGCTCCGACGGAGCCCGGCACGGTGATGGGCACGGTCGGATACATGTCGCCCGAACAAGCGAGCGGACAGCCCCTCGACTTCCGTTCCGATCAGTTCTCGCTCGGCGCGATCCTCTACGAGATGGCGACGGGCAAGCGCGCTTTCCAGAGGAAGACCAGCGCCGAGACCCTCACCGCCATCATCCGAGAAGAGCCCGAGCCTCTCTCTCAGGCTGCGCCGAAGGCTCCGGCTCCGGTCCGTTGGATCGTGGAGCGCTTGCTCGCCAAGGATCCCGAGGAGCGCTATGCCTCGACCAAAGATCTCGCGAGGGATCTGAAGAGCATCCGTGATCACCTGACGGAGACCGCCGTTTCCGGAGCCTTCGAGCCTGCCGTGCCCGTCAAGGCCCGCCGGCGCGGATGGCTGCTGCCCACTGCCCTCGCTTTCCTCGCCGGCGCCGGCCTCGCTCTCGTCGCTGCGAAGAAGCTCGATCTCATTGGACCTCCGCAGCTCGAGTTTCAGCGCCTGACGTTTCGCCGTGGCGTGGTCCACGAGGCGCGTTTCGCCCCGGACGGAAAAACCGTCCTCTATGGAGCGGCGTGGGACGGCGAGCCGAGCGGGATCTTCTCGACCAGCCGCGAGAGCCCGGAGTCGAGGTCCCTGGGCCTGCCCCAGGGAAGCCTCCTCGCCGTCTCGAAAACGGGAGAGCTCGCGGTGTCGCTCGGATGGCATCCCACGTTCGGATGGGAGTCGAGCGGAACACTCGCCCGAGTCCCCATCAGCGGAGGGGCGCCTCGCGAAGTCCTCGAGGACGTGCAGGACGTCGATTGGTCGCCTCAGGGCGACGCGCTCGCCGTGATCCATCGCGTGGAGGACCGCGCCCGCCTGGAATATCCGCCGGGAACCGTCATCGCGCAGTCTCCCGGGTGGCTCAGTCATCCCCGCGTTTCGCCCGACGGCAAGACCCTCGCGTATTTCGAGCACCCCGAGCGGGGCGACAACGCCGGACGCCTCGTTTTCTACGACCTCATCCGAAAGACGATGACCACGGGGCCGTCGTTCGGCGGATTCGCCAGCTACACGTGGACGCCGCAAGGCGACATCCTTGGAGCGTACAGTGGCGGGCTCTTCCGCGTTTCGACCTCGGGAAAACAGCGGGCGCTGATCAACCTCGCGGGCATCTTCCTGCCGCTGGACATGGCGCCGGACGGGACGCTGCTCGCGAAGCGAGCCAACCGCCGCCGCGAGATCGTCGCTGTGGGCCCCGATGGGAAAGAACGAAACCTGACCTGGCTCGACTGGTCGTTTCCTGTCGACATCTCCGACGATGGGCAAACGATCCTCTTCGACGAGCAGAGTCGCGGCCGCGAGAACTACTACGCATACGTCCGGAAGACCGACGGATCCCAGGCGGTGCAGCTCGCGAAGGCGAAGGGGTTCGGCCTTTCCCGGGACGGCCGGTGGGCGTTGATGACCAACCCGACTGCCGACGAGCTCACGCTCGTTCCGACCGGCGCGGGGAATCCCCGGACTTTCCCGAAAGCCGGCCTGCACTACGAGTGGGGCCACTTCTTCCCGGACGGCAAGAGTGTGCTCCTCTTCGCAGGCGAACCGGGACACTCGCCGCGGCTCTTCGTGCAGGCGCTCGATGGCGGAAAACCACGGCCGATCACGAAGGAAGAGCAGCACCTCGCGCCCGCCTTGAAGGCAATCGGTCCGGACGGGCAGCTCGCCGTGACCGACCCGGATGGCAAGGTCTTCATTCTGACGAGCGACGGCGCAGGGCCGCGACCCACCCCGTGTGCGGTGCCCGGAGCAGACCAACTCTCGGGCTGGGGATCCGATGGTCACTCGCTCTACCTCGTCCGCGGCACGATTCCCGCGCGCGTCGAGATCTGCGACACGTTAACGGGCGCGCTGCGACTTTGGAAAGAGATCGTTCCGCCGGATCCAGCGGGCGTCCTCACCGTCGATCCGGTCTTCATCACGCCCGACGGCAAGTCCTACGTCTATTCGTACCGACGGCAGCTCGACGAGCTGGCGCTGGTGAAGGGACTGAGGTGACGGTCGCAGCCGGTTCGAAGCTCGGCCCCTACGAGATCGTGGCGCCATTGGGCGCCGGCGGGATGGGCGAGGTGTACCGGGCCAAAGACGCGAAGCTCGGGCGCGAGATCGCGATCAAAGTTCTTCCGGCGGCGGTGGTCGACGATCGCTCGCGTCGCCAGCGCTTCGAGCAGGAGGCCCGTTCCGCCTCGGCCCTGAACCATCCGAACATCCTGACGATCTACGACATCAACGAGGCCGACGGCGCGCTCTACATCGCCATGGAGCTCGTCGAGGGAAAGACCCTCCGGGAGCTCGTCGCCTCGGGAGAGCCGCTGCCGACGAAGCGCCTTCTCGACCTCGCGGTCCAGATCGCCGAGGGACTGGCGAAAGCCCACGCCGCCGGAATCGTCCACCGGGATTTGAAGCCCGAGAACGTGATGGTGTCGAAGGACGGCTACGTCAAGATCCTCGACTTCGGCCTGGCCAAGCTGACGGAAACGCCGGCCGCGTCGGATGCCTCCGTGCTGCCGACCGCCGTGGCGCCTCCGACCGAGCCCGGCACGGTGATGGGCACGGCGGGCTACATGTCGCCCGAGCAGGCCAGCGGCCAGCCCGTCGATTTTCGATCGGACCAGTTTTCGTTCGGTTCGATCCTCTACGAGATGGCGACGGGCCGAAAGGCGTTCCAGCGGAAGACCGGCGCCGAGACGCTCGCGGCGATCATCCGGGACGAGCCCGAGCCGCTGTCGCAGGCGGCGCCGAAGGCACCGGCCCCTGTGCGGTGGATCGTCGAGCGCCTCCTCGCCAAGGATCCGGAAGAGCGGTACGCATCCACAAAGGACCTCGCCCGGGACCTTCGCAGCGTCCGGGATCACCTCTCGGAGACGTCCGTATCCGGCGCCCTCGAAGCGGCGGAGCCCGTGCGGCCGAGGCGGCGCCGCTGGCTGGCCGGTGGCGGCCTTGTTCTCGCCGGAGTGGCGATCGGACTTCTCGCGCACCGGGCCTGGCCGCAGAAGCCCGACTCCACCATTCGCTTTCGACGCCTCACATTCAGCCGCGGAACGATCTTCTCGGCGCGTTTTGCCAAGGACGGCCAGACGATCTACTACGGCGCGGCCTGGGAAGGCGGCCCGCTCCAGATCTACTCGACCCGGACCGACAGCCAGCAATCGAGAGCGCTCGAGCTGCCCGAGGCCGACGTTCTCGCCGTTTCCTCCGCCGGCGAGATGGCGATTTCCCTGGGGCGGCATTACACGGTGGGCTTCGAGTCGACGGGCACGCTGGCTCGCGTGCCGCTCGGAGGAGGCGCGCCGAGAGAGATCCTGGAGAACGTCTTGGACGCCGATTGGTCTCCGGACGGCAAAGAGCTCGCGGTCGCTCACTTCGCGGACGGCCGCTACCGGCTCGAATACCCGATCGGACGAGTGCTCTACAGCGCTACGGCGTGGATCTCTCACGTCCGCGTCTCACCCGACGGCCGCCTCGTGGCGTTCCTCGACCATCCGGAGGTCGGCGACGACCTCGGTGAGCTCAAGGTCGTGGACACGAGCGGAAAGGTTCGACTGGAAGGCCCGGCGAACCGGATCGCTCTTGCCTGGTCCCCGAAGGGCGACGAGGTCTGGACGAGCACCCCGCTCCAGGCGACTTCGCTTTCCGGGAGAACGCGGACGCTCTGGAGCTCCTCCAGTCGACTGGACCGGATCGCGGACGTCGGACCCGACGGGCGAGTTCTCTTCCTTCGAGCCTCGGCCCGGCGCGAAATCGTCGGCGTCGACGCGGCGGGCAGCCAGAAGAACCTGACTTGGTTCGACTGGTGCTACCCGGCCGACATTTCGGCCGCCGGCCAGACTGCCCTCTTCGACGTCCAGAGCAACGAGGCGTCGCAGGTTTCCCTGCGAAAGCTCGATGGCTCGCCCGCCGTTCTTCTCGCCGACGGCAAAGGTTTCGCCCTCTCGCCCGATGGCCGATGGGCCCTGATCACGTCTCAAATAGGAGCGGGTCGTCTGCTCCTGGTTCCCACCGGCGCGGGCGAGCCGCGGGTTCTGCTCGAAGGATCGATGAACATTCAGTGGGGCAGCTTCACGCCGGACGGCCGGCGCATCGTGTTCACGGCGATCGAACCGGGACACGGACCGCGGGTGTACGTCATGGATCTGCCTTCGGGAAAGCCGCAGCCGATCACGCCCGAGGGCGTTCACGCGGCTCCCGGCCACGCGATCTCGCCCGACGGCTCGCGTTTCGTCGCGAGCGATCAGAGGAGCTCTCTCGGGATCTATCCGATCGTCCCGGGGCCACCGACGCCTCTCCTGGGATCGCAACCGGGTGAGTACGCCGCGCGCTGGACGCAAGACGGCCGCGGGGTCTACGTGTTCAAACCGGCCCTGCCGGGGCGTCTCGAGATTCTCGACGTCGCGACCGGGGCCAGACGCACCTGGAAGGAGTTCCTCCCGCCCGACCCCGCCGGCGTCGTCCAGGTCGAGCCCTTCATCGTCTCGGAGGACGGGTCGATCGTCCTCTACTCCTACCGCCGTCTGCTCGACGAGCTCGAGCTGATGACCGGGGTACGCTGAACCTGACGGCCCGTTAACCGGGCAACCCGTGCGGCGGGTTTAGGATGCGGCGGACGCTTCCGTGGACAGCCGGCAGGATGAGTTCACCGCACTCGTGGACCGCCACGCCCGCGTCATCGCGAGCGCCATACGGCGCGTGTGCAGCCGCCGCCACCGCGCCCTCATCCCCGACATCGAGCAGGACGTTCGGGCCGCTCTCTGGAAGCGGTTGCAGGATGGGAAACCGATCGAACATCCTGTCTCTTACCTTTATAAGGTGGCCATGACCGCGGCGCTGGCAGCCGTTCGCCGCTCTCCGATCGCCGCCGAGCTATCGCCTGAAGCCTGGGGCGACGGCCCGGCGAGCGAGCCCTTTCTTGGCCTTTTGCCGGCCGAGCAGAGTCGGCTGCTGGCCGAGGGCCTCGACGCGCTGCCGATCGAGGAAGCTCGTGCCGTGCGGGCCCACCTGGCCGGCTTCAATCACGAGGACGTCGCCTCACTTTACGGATGGACTGAGGCGATCGCGCGTCATCGGATCTACAGGGGCCTCGACAAGCTCCGGGCGAAGCTTCGGGGAGGCGCAAGACCGTGAAACGCGATTCGCTCCGCGATGCGTTCCGCGGGCTTCAGACCGAGGGCTCCCCCTCCTGCCCGCCCGACGAAGAGCTCGTCTCGCTCGTCCTCGGGGAGGTCAGCAGGGAGCGGCGTGACGCCCTGGCGGACCACGTCGTTTCCTGCCGCCGGTGCGTGGACGGCGTGCGCATCCTGTACGAGACGCACCGCGAAGCGTCGGGCGCGAGACCCGGGGCCCCGGCTCGCCGCTGGCTGTCGGTGGCGGCCGCGGCGGCCGTGCTCGCGATCGTCGGCGTGCTGATCGCCCGCGGGCCCGGCCGCGTGCCCTCCGCCGAGCGCGGCACCGTGGCGCCAGGCTCCGCGGTCGTACCGTACGACGGCGCGGTGCTCCCGGAGCCGCCGTCGCGTCTTCAGTGGCCGGCGCGCTCCGGAGCCGAGACCTACCGCGCCAGGCTCTACCGGGATTCGGGCGAGCTCGTCTGGGACAGCGGCACCGTCGCGTCGGCGTCGGCCGAGCTGCCCGCCGACGCGCGAGACCGGGTCGGAACGGGTGCTTACTATTGGGTCGTCGAAACCGCAGGCTCCCTCGGCAGGGAGCGAAGCGGCCCCTTCTCCTTCCGCGTCGGCCGCGCCCCCTAGCGTCGAAACAGCGCCTGCCACCAGGGGCGGGCGAGCGGAACGCCCTCACTCCCGTCGCCGATCAAGACGAAACCCGCCCACGAACGAGGGGCGAGCGCCGGTCGTTCGGCGAGGAGCTCGCGTTTGGCGTGCGTCAGGGCCTCGGATCGCGTTTCCCCATCGGCGAGCCGTGCATAGAACGTCGTCATGAGGGTCTCGCTCCAGAGGTCGTCGACGTTCCACAGCGTCGCCACGACGGAGCGCGCGCCCGCGTGGAAGAAGGCTCGAGCGAGGCCCTGAACCCCTTCCCCAGCAAGAATCCTTCCCCGTCCGGTTTGACAGGCCGAAAGAACGACGAGGTCGCTCCGCAGCTTCAGCCCGTAGATCTCACGAGACGTCAGGAGACCGTCGGTTCCGGGGTCGGCGGCCAGGAGGAGGCCCGATCGGGACGGATGCCGCTCATCGAGCAGGCCATGGGTGGCGAAATGGAGCACCCGGAAGCGCTCGAGGGGCTCCTGCCGCAACCGGCCCTCGCTGGCGAGCGCACCCGTTAGGACGACCGTTCCCGAGCCTCCGAACCTCGCGATCGCGCGCGCCTCCGCCGAAGCGTGAGGCAGCGCCGCGAGGTCGAAGGCTGCCTCGCCGGCTTCGAGATCCCTTCCGCGACCCCGGGGCGGCGTGAGAATCGGGTCAGCGACCACGAGGAGATCCGCCGTTCGTCCCCCGGGTGTCGCGCCCGTCCGGAGCTCGCCGAGCGCCGTGACCGACGGAGCGTACGAAACGTCGAAGGTCTCGACCAGCCGTCGCGAGCCCTCGGCCGCCGGGGACAGGGCCTCGAATGGCAGCGAGCTCAGCACTTCGTCGGGAACCACGATCAGAGTCTTCGTCGAAGCGGGCAACTCTCCGATCCACGGCAGGACGAGCTCGCCGTAGAGCCGCGCACCCAGTCGCTTCCACCGGTCGCCGTCGTCGCGCGAAATCAGGCCGACGAAGTCCTGGACGCGTTCGTCGATCTCGGAGGGTCGGACCTCCAGGCGCTTCGCCGATAACCCCGCCGGAGTCAGGACGAACACGACGATCCGCTCCGCGCTGACCGAGTAGGAAACGATCGCCGACGACGCGACCAGGAATCGGCGAGCCTCCTCGGCCGAGACGGCCTGCGGGTATCGCAGCGACGCGTATCGAGGCGTGCGCCGGCGCATCTCGGCGATGAGCTGGTCCCACTCGTCCTCCGTGTGCTCGAGGAGCCGATCGAGCTCGGCCCGGTCCGCCGCCCCGGAGGCGGCCTTCGCTTCCAGCGCCTTGATCCGCCCGCCGATCTCCGCTTCGCGCCGGCGGAGATCCTCCGGAAGATCCTGATCGAGATCGAGTCGCGCCTCGGCGATCCCTTCGACCAGAGAGCGCGCGCGGGCGCGCTCCGAGATCTGGAAGGCCCGCGCCGACCATCCCCGTCCGGGCTCGCGCGCGTCGAGAGCGAGGTAGACGTCGATCGCAATCGCAAAGCCATCCTGCTGCGACGACAGGAACGACGACTTGAGGCCGGGAACGGCCAGGTCGCCGCGCACCGATTCGACGACCGCCAGCGACTCGTCGATTCGCGTGCGGGCGTCGTCGAGGTTCCCGAGCCGCAGCGCGAGCCGGGCCATCGCAGCGAGATCGACGGCCTCGTTGAGACGATCGCCCGCGCGGCGTGCGGCATCCAGCGATTGCTGCCAGCTCGCCCGGGCCTCCTCGACCCGACCGAGCCTTTCGTTCGCCGTCGCGAGGTTGTGCAGCGTGATGGCCATGCCATGAGCGTTTCCGGTCGCCTGCCAGAGAGCCAGCGCCTGACGCAGCGTGGCCATGGCCTCCGCAAAGTCCTCCAGCTCGATCTGCACGATGCCGATGTTGTTGAGGGCGAGCGCCTCGGCCGTTCGATCGCCGAGGGCGTGCGCGACGGGAAGAACCTGCCGGTACGCGGCGAGGGCGCGCTGCGTCGCGCCGAGCGTCCAGTAGGAATACCCGAGGTTCTGGAGCGTGAAGCCTTCCGCACGCCGGTCCCCGAGCGCCCGCCAGAGAACGAGGGCCTCCTCGAAAGGGCCGAGAGACTTCTCCGCATCGCCCAGCGCCCAGTACGTCAGGCCGACTCCGTTCAACGCCCAGGCCGTGACTTCCCGGTCGTGAAGCCTTCTTCCGATCGCGAGGCTCTCGCGATCTCGATCCAGGGCCTCCTGGTATTCGCCCAGGTTCCAGCGTCCCCAGGCCAGAAGATGGAGCGCATTCGCCTCACCTTGCGCGTCCCCGGCGGAGCGCGCCAGCTCGAGGGCCCTTTCCAGCGCCGCGATGCCGCCCCGAGGATCGCCGAGGGACTCGAGAGCGAGACCTTTCTGGTCGAGGATCCGCGCCGCGAGCTGACGATCGCGAGCGGCCTCCGCCTTCGGCAAGGCATGATCCGACGCCTCCAGAACACCGCGACTGTCGCCCGACGCCTGCCGGAATCGCGCGACGTCCTCCCAGACGAGCGCCTCCTGCTCGGAGTCTCCGATCGACTGCCAGAGAGTCAGGGCCCGCGCGAGCCCGTCGCGATTGGCGCGACGTTCGCCTTCCGTCGCGCTGTCCTCGAAATAGCGGTAGCGCATGTGAACGGCTTCGGCCGCCGCGCGCGCCCGATCTTCACGTGTGGCCGGACCGACCGCCAGGACGCTCAGGACGTATCGTCCCGACGCCTCGTTGTCGAGCGGCCCGATCGTCAGACGGTACCGACCGGACGTCTCGGCCACCGCCCACAGAGTCTCGGTTCCCGACGCGCCTTTCGGGGTGTCGACCCGAATGATCTTCCGCCCGGAGGGGGCGGTGAGCTCTTCAGCAAGATCGATATCCCTCTGGTCCACCTCGATCTGGAACCGGTCGCCGCGGCGCAGAAGAACCTCGAAGTCGTCACGGCGTCCGGCCGACAGATCGCGCTCCACCCTCGTTCCCGGTGTGAGCAGCCGCGGACCGGGCTCCGCCGCGCCGCCCGGCGCGGGCAGCAGAAGCAACGGCAAGAGCGCCGTCCATCCGTCCATCGGACCTGGGCGGCAATTCAAGCACAGCGATGGGAAAAAAAGGACGTGCCCAGGCTCTCTTCAGAAAAGAGGCCCCGCGAAGGGCCGCCGTTCGGGAGGAGGACGACCATGAAAAGCGCCTGCATCTCGGCCGCGGCTGCGTGGGCAGTCGCCACCACGCTTAGTGCTGCGACTTACACCGTCATTAACACGAACGACTCCGGGCCGGGTTCCCTGCGCCAGGCCATCCTGGATGCCAATGCCAACCCGGGCCTCGACACGATCGCCTTCAACATTTCGGGGTCCGGAGTCCAGACGATCACTCCGGGGACGGCGCTCCCGACGATCAGCGATCCCGTGACGATCGACGGCTTCACGCAGCCCGGCTCTCAACCCAACAGCAACGGTCCCCGTCTGGGCGACAACTCCGTCCACCTGATCGAGATCAGCGGCGCTTCGCTGACGACGGACGGGCTCATCCTCGGAAGCGGCAGCGACGGCAGCACGATCCGCGGCCTCGTGCTCAACCACTGGTCCGGACGCGACATCACCTTGAGCAGCGGCTCGAACACCATCGCCGGGAACTTCCTGGGTACGGATGCCACCGGCACCAACGGTGCCGCGTCCAACGAGGGCGTATTCGTCTTCACGACGTCGTCCTCGAACAACACGATCGGCGGCCACGCGCCGGCGGACCGCAACCTGATTTCCGGGCACATGAGTCTGGGGATCGACGTGTACGTCAGCACGATGCTGACGATTCAAGGCAACTTCATCGGAAGCGAAGCCACGGGCACGCTCGCGATCCCCAACAACCTCGGCATCGACGCCAACCCGGGAAACACCA
>Ga0126381_100002997_pt1 | contig 18378 bp, 15 predicted proteins | sample PanSoiMetPlot_28_FD_96465 | JGI IMG/M metagenome (GOLD analysis project Ga0126381, IMG submission 96465) | Tropical forest soil microbial communities from Panama - MetaG Plot_28 | ecosystem: Environmental > Terrestrial > Soil > Tropical forest > Bulk soil | place: Panama | collected 2016-02-17
GGCGAGACACGTGGTTGTGAAATATCCCACGGAGGCCTGTGGCTACACACCCGGAGATACCTGGGAGCTTTTCGTCGGACCGGACGGGCGAGTCAAGGAATTCATCTACCGTCGCGGTGGACCGAAGAAGCCGGGTACCGTGATCGCGAGTTGGGGAGGGTACAAGAAAGCCGGCCCCCTGCTAATCGCGACAGACCATTGGGGAACGGCCGATGGCAAGCCTCTGCGACTCGTGTTCTCGAATGTGGCCGTCAAACTGACGGGGTCGAACGATTGGGTGAACGCACAGTAAGACGAGGGCGGTCGATGGCGTCGTAGGGGGGCGCGGCTCTGTTACGGACGTGCGATCACGACAGTAGTGCAGGAGCTGCCGAATTTTGGCAGGTCGCGATTGGCGGCCATGCGGGTCTGGAGGCGCGGGCGTTCGCCGCGAATAATCGGACAATAAAAATCCGGCTGCGAAAGAGCATCCTGCAAGCGTCGTCTTCCGGCACATCCCCCATGACAGGTATCTCGCAGTTCGCAGGGTTGGCAAGCTGCGGGAAGAGTGCGGGCCTGCTCAAACGGGGCAGAGTTCAGAATTCCGGCGCCGGCCGAGATACAGCCTGAGAGCGGCTCTCCACCGCCGGGCCAATAGACGCAAGGCTGAGTGGTTGCGCGCGGTGTGACCCGGACCGTGCTGACGCCGCATCCACCTTCGAGTGTGGGCAGACCCGCCATCGCCCGTACCAGAGGCTCGCCGATGGCGATCACATCGGTCCGCTCAAAGAGCTGCCGAAAGCCTTGCCAGTACTCCTCGTACGTGAGCGCGTACAGATCGGACCGCACAGCCTGATAGACGTTCACGCGCAGGGGAGCGTCAAACTGTTTCGCGACGCCTGCAACATCCGCCAGCCGTAAGTAGTTCGACTTCATCATGACCGCGACTACCGTCACGGGTACACCCAACCGCATACAACGTCCGGCCTGTTCATGGATCAGCTCCCAGTTGCCCGGGCCGCGTTGCGCATCCTGTTCCGCCTGGGTGGCGTAATCGAGAGAGAACTCGATGTCGTGGAAAGCGCGCAGCTCATGGTCTTCCAGAACGGCGACGCTATGACCGTTGGATGTGATCGTCAGCTTGACCGGAAGGGTTCGAAGATAAGCCAATATTGTCTTGAATTCGGGATGCATTCCGTTCTCGCCCGTTCCCAGATTTACGGACCGAACCGGAAGGCAGCCGATCACCGATTTCACTTGGTCAAGGGAAAGACGATCTGTGCGGGCAGGATCGCGGTAGCAGAACGCGCAGGTGAGATTACACTCGTTCGTGAGCCCAAGCCCGAGTGAAATGCCGATATGCGGTGCTGCGGCTTTGCTCATTAACTCCCCCTGCATAGATAGTGCAGGTAACGAGCGATGCCAAAGAACTCCGGGCGTCTTCCGAGTTTGCACTCCAGGGCAAAAATTCGGTCATACTCAGCGGTCCGGGAAATCCGGGCCGGCAGGTAGTCCGCGATGACGCGCACTCCCCTCCGGGCGGCGGTTGTGAGTGACGCGTCCTTCAGCATGCCGTCCAAGGCCTCCGGCGTAAACAACCGTACGTTGCCGCCGTAGAGGGATTCCTGTGCGCAGTCCGCCGTCAAGCTATGTTCCGCCGCAGCCAGATCGCCCGTTTGGAGAGCCGCCTTCAGCACTTCACCTGCCTGATTGCGCACCACGAGGGACAGTATCGACGACGAATCGCGCATCGCGCGCTGGACCCCACGCAGCACAGCGGCAGGGTCACCTGCGAATTCCAAAACATGATGGCAGAGGATGATATCGAACGATCGCTCTGGCAGATCTGTCAAGCGGCCGGCATCTCCATGCACAACGGTGATCTTGTCCCATAGCCCTGCCTGGGCGATCGTCCGCTCGGCCAGTCCCAGCATTGCCGGAGACGAATCGAGCAGAGTGACATGAGCGCCGAGACGGCCAAGGCGAATGCCGGCCGCGCCTGTGCCGCACCCAAGGTCGAGGGCTAACAGGGAGGCGATTGCCGGCGCCGGAGGAAGAAACTCCTGCAGGTTCGCAAATGCCACGTCGCTGCGCAGCCGACCTTCCGTGGTCTCGAGATATGCGGCATACCGGTTCGCATCGTCTTCGAACCGGCTGTCGCTTTGCGCGCCTGTGTTCATCCGAAGTTCACGTGATATTGCAATCGTACTACGGGGCTATTGAGAGCAAGCCGGGAATATTTCTGCACGCATTTCGGTCTTCCTGCTCTCAGGAGACCTTTCCATGAAGCGGAGAACGATCGCCATAATTTCCTCACTCGGTTGCGGCTGCCTCATCATAGCCGGCGTGCTCGCTCAGGAGGCTGCGACCGAGGCACCTGCCGGCTTCACCACACCAACCGTTACTCAAAATCCCGGATCCCAGAGCACCAGCAATGGAATCCCGGAGCCGGCGGGAGACAGCTTTGCATTGGACCAGGCGCAGTTCGAGCGCGTTCACGACCCGTCGACCGGACTCGGCCCGGTCTTCAACGCCGGGTCCTGTGGCCAATGCCATCAGAACGGCGTCACCGGTGCGGCGAGCCAGTTTACCGAATTGCGCGTGGGCCACCCGGACGCAAACGGGACTTTCGTGAATCCGACCGTGACGATCAATGGCGGAGCCGATAGTATTAGCGGACGATCCATCCTGAACGATCGCGCCATCTGCGACACGGCCCAGGAGCATGTGCCGGAGACCGAGACCATCCAGGCGCGCCGCGCCGTGCTCAACACACTGGGCGATGGCTTTGTCGAGGCGGTGCCTGACGCAACGTTTCTACAGATTGCTGCCGACCAGACGAATCAAACCGGCGGACTGATTCACGGCGAAGCAATCATGATCCCGGTGCTCGAAGCGCCGGGACAAACCGCGGTCGGGAAATTCGGCTGGAAGGATCAGCAGCCGACGGTCTTGTCCTTCGCGGCCGATGCCTACCTCAACGAAATGGGCGTGACGAACCGCCTGCGTATGAAGGACGTGACTTCGGTCTGCAAAGTGACGACAGATCCCGAGGACGTACCGGACAGCCTCGGGCTGGCCGACATCGATCATTTCGCTCAGTTCATTCGCGGAACGATGGCGCCGCCGCGCGACACAGCGCTCGCACAAGCAGCGGATGCTCAAGCGGGGGCGCAACTCTTTCAGAGTGTCGGCTGCGGCATCTGTCACGTGGCAACTATGGTGACTGCCGCGCCGGGGACGGTGATCAACGGGGGCACGTATACCGTCTCGGCAGCTATCGGAAACAAGATCATCCATCCCTACGGCGACTTCCTGTTACACGACGTTGGGACGGGCGACGGTATCGTGCAAGCGGGGCCGGCGGACACTGCGAACAAGCTCCGAACGGTGCCGCTCTGGGGGCTGCACATTAAGACGCGATTCATGCACGACCTGGATTCTCTTACGCTCGCGGATGCGATTCGCCGGCACAAGCACGAGGCGGAACATGCATCCCGTGCATTCAGGCAGTTGACTGCGACAGAGCAACAACAGTTGATCACGTTCTTGAAGTCGCTCTGACAACGCAGCCGACGCCCTCGTCGGCTTCCTGACGTTCGAAGAAAGCCGGACCAGGGGGTCCGGCGCGGGCGAGGGCGCCCGCCCCACATTAGCGGGAATAAAGAGCGGGGAATTCGGGTCTTTAGGAGTGTAGAGGTAAGAAATGGCGAAAAGAATCGTTCACGATCACAATCACGACGGCATCGACCGCAGAGGCTTTCTGGAATGCATGGCCTGGGCCGGCACTGGCGTCGTGTGGACTCTCAGCGGAGGAATATTGAGTTCCAGGGCATTCGGCCAAAAAATGCCGGATACGAAGGGCGAACTACACTTCGTACAGATCAGCGACAGCCACATGGGCTTCAACAAGCCAGCTAATCCTGATGTGACTGGCACGTTGCAAGCAACTATCGACAAGATCAATGGCCTGTCCCAGCAGCCTGAGTTCATCATCCATACGGGCGACCTGAGCCATACTTCCAAGGCCGCCGAGTTCGACACATTGGACCAGGTGCTCAAGGGCGCCAAGCCAAAACAGGTGTTCTTCGTTCCCGGAGAACACGACACATCGATCGACGACGGCAAGATGTACCTGGAAAGATATGGCAAGAACACCAAGGGGCGGGGTTGGTACAGCTTTAACCATAAGGACATCCACTTCGTCGGCCTGTCGAACGTCGCCGCTCTCGAGGGTCTCGGAAAGCTCGGGCCGGAACAGATTCAATGGCTCCAGACGGATCTCAAGTCCCAGCCTGCCAGCCGACCGGTGGTTGTGTTCGCGCACATTCCGCTGTGGTCGGTCTACCCGGATTGGGGCTGGGGAACCGAAGACAGCGGACAGGCACTGGCGTTGCTGAAACGGTTTGGCTCGGTTACGGTGCTGAACGGCCACATTCACCAGGTGATGCAAAAGGTGGAAGGCGGCGTCACGTTCCACACTGCCATGTCCACGGCATTTCCTCAACCGGCGCCGGGAACGGCGAAAGGTCCAGGGCCGATGAAGGTGGACGACGATAAACTGCGAAGCGTCCTCGGAATTGCCGATGTGAAATCCGTTATGAACCGGCACAGCCTGGCGGTCGTGGACTCGACGCTGGCGGGAGCGTAGCCGGTGGCCAGACCTCGTCAACAACTGCTCGCCGGAGGAACGCTGGCTGGCCTGGCGTTGCTGATCGCCGGCAGCGCCTTGTTTCCGTCGAGGGCTGCCCAGTTAGTGGATGGGAAGGTCGTGTTCGAGAAGCGCTGCGGCGGTTGCCACGCTCTGGACCGCGACAAGGAGGGTCCACGGCTCGGGGGCGTGTATGGGCGAAAGGCAGGAACGATCGATTCGTTTCAGTATTCCGATGCGCTCAAAAACTCGAAGGTCGTTTGGTCAGACAACACGCTGGACCGCTGGCTCACCGACACAGAGAAACTCGTGCCAAAGAACGACATGAGTTTCCACGTCGAGAGCGCAGACGAGCGCAAGGCTATCATCGACTATCTCAAGACGAGTTCGGGGAAATAGGTCGTCACGTCCCGGTGGCTGTCCTGACGGTTTCGTTACCGCGTGGAGCCCTCCGCTCCCTAACGGTCGCGGCTCCGGTGGGGGCGTACACCATCACCGGAGCCGCGACCGTAAGGGAGCGGAGGGAGGTCAGGAAACGAAATCATCGTCACGTCCCGGGGCTCAACTTCGCAGCCGCCTGCCAGGCATCGACCGCGGCTCCGAGCGGTGGGACATCGATCCGAAAACCCTTCTCATGAAGCGTGTCGATCAGGCGGAAGTAGCGCGCTGCGATCACCTTCCAGTCGAATTTCCCCGCGGTCTGCCGTGCTGCGGCGACTTTACGCTCCCGTTCGTCAGGATCCGCGAAAACGGACTGAACCGCTTTTGCGAGCTCGTCAGCGGTAGGCTCGCAGAGCCAGGCATTTTCGGAATTCGCGTACGAGAGAACGCCGCCGGCAGATGGGGCGACCACCGGGACACCGCATGCCATCGCTTCCAATGGCGTTATGCCGAACGGTTCTCGCGGATTCGGGTGCACGAAGACATCGGCGTCCGCCACCTCCTGAGCGAAGCTGTCACGGTCGCGAAAATGCATTTTGACTTCTATGCGGCCGGCCGGGAACCTCGATGCCTGCTCGACGAGCCATGGCCGCAGCGGGCCGTCACCGGCGATTACGAGGGAGTACTCCTGCGGTAGTCGTGCGATCAGATCCACCAGCACGCCGGTGTTCTTCTCGGCTGAAAGCCTGCCGGCGTATAGAAGCCGCTTCCCTATATGGGGCCGTGCCGTCCGAGAATTGAACATGCCGTTGTCCAACCCCATGGGGCAGACCCATATACCCCTCCGAGTGGTGTGCCCGGCGGAAGCGGGAATGAGTTCGGCGGCAGTGTAGTCGGAGTTTGCAATGTGGTGATCGAACATCGGGAAATACAGATAGCGCATGTAGAGCTCGGAGAACCAGAGGCCGGGTGAGCCTTTCATCAAGAATGCCGATACGTTCACATCCATCCGCTCATGGCTGGTTGCGATTTCCGTGGGCCTTCTGATATCGCGCAGAAACTTCTTACGCAGCATGCCGGAAATGTAAGGCAGCGTGTACTTGTCGGAAACCTCCAAAATATCCGGCTGCTCGGCGCTGAGAATTCGCCTAACCTCGCGCAAGCAGCCGCCGATCGGCAGGATCAAACGGTAACGGTGATCCCCCAGGGGAGCACGCGGCGCTTTGACATAAAAGATTCTCCCGAATGGCCCGACCTGCTCACAGGAGCTTTGTTCAGCAGGCGCCACCAGCCGGATCTCGCGGCCGCATTCATTGGCATGCTGGAAGAGGGCGCGGTAAAACGCGCTGATACCGCCGGACGCTCCGTGGTAGAAGTTTGTCAGGTGAAGCGTTTTGGGGTAGCTCATGAGTCCCCCCGCTAAATCGAGTCCTCAGCCAATCGAGCTGAGATTTGAGTTGGGTACACCCGCGCTATCATCCACCTCGAACGTAAGGCGGAGGTAGGGTTTGGCCTGATACTCAATGCGCAAAGGAAGAGGCCGGCCGCCCTGCTCCACCCAAAGCCGGAAATTCGTCTCCTTGCCTCCAGCCTCGCGTCGCAGCTTGCCTTCGGCATGGAGCACAGTGGCGTCTTGGGCAATCAGCCGCTTACCCCGAAAGTAGGCTGTCGCTTTCGGATCGGGGGATCTCCGCAGCGAGAGGCTGTAGAGATGGGCGTTGTAAACATACCGCGTATGGTCGCGGGAGGAGTCCTCCAGCAAATAGGCGAGTGCGTGCAGGAAGGTACGGTGAGAGCCCGACCCAGGATCGAAATCGGCAGGCTTCTGGGGCGCAGCCGCAAGCGCATGGCGCGCGAGGCTGAGTAACTGCTCGTGCTGTGCTACAGACGCATTTCCCGAAGCCGTGAAATGAGCTGTCAACGTCTCGACATTGCCGGATGCTACACGGCCCTCAATCGCGGTGAAGAGCTGGTCGTGTGCCTCTTTATACAATGCCTTCTTCGCCTCGGCTGCACTCTCCTCGGGCGAGGCGGTCATCAGACCGAAATAAAGGGTCTCGGCTGCGTCCGCTTCCTTTCTGGACAGCTCGCGAATAAATCCAAAACGATTCAACCCCGCGGCGCGTGCCGGAAAAGAATAACCCGTAAAGTCCAACAGCCGGAAGCGGCCGTTTTCCGACCAGGTCGAACTGCCTGCGCCGACGCCCGAGCGGCGGAGCACCGGAATAGACAGCAAGACAATTTCGGCATCCGCGCGATAATTCCGGGTGGACGCGCCGCGGGAATCCGGCTGAGCTTCCCACCCAAGCCGTTGCGCATGCAATTGGTCTGTGGAGATGGCCCGAAGCAAGCCAGCCAATCCGCAGACTCGCCAAAGAGCCCTCCTGGTGAGCTGTGCTGTCATATCGTGACCGCCCCCTGACGGCCGTGCTGCGAGCAGCGGCTCCGAACGGCTTTCCGCCATGACCACCGCCTTATCATACCGCCGAAAATCCGCCGCAGATCGACGGAAAGTGATGATGCGCCCCGACCAGTGACCAAAATTTTTCTCCGCATCAGCTTCCAGTTCACGAGGAGTGACACTAAGCTGAAAACGATCGATGTCAAGGTAATGGCACCGACGTGAGAGGCCCCGCCCGCTTGTAGAACAAAGTACTCAATCCAATGGCCGCAGCCGGGCAGAACAACTACCATGCAGAGGCCGGCCAGCCATGCGGGACGCGCCTCCGCGAAGGCCTGCATCAGTGAGCCCCAGAAACCTCCGATGGCCAGCCGAAAGGCGAACTCGATGAGTAGGCCTCTGAGTGCGCCCGGAGAAACAAGCCTGATCCCCGCCGCTTTGGTGGCGGGCCAGACGGCCAGCCGGAACATCGCACTCAGCAAGGCGGTTTTCCAGTTCCAGTCGGTTACGAAGACCGCCCAAGGGTGTGTGAGAACATAAACCGCGGCGGCGCCTACGCTGAGAGGTTCAGGATCGGGCAAAGCAACACGCGTAGGCGTCATATACCTCCTGGAAAACGCGGTCCCATGATTGGTCTTCCACCTGACGCCGCGCCGCGCGTCCCATTTCGCGGCGGAGCCATTCCTCCCGCGCCATCTGTACAACGTGTTCGCAGAATTCGTCCTCGTCGGCGGCGACGAATCCGCTGACGCCATCGCGCACGATAAATCGGGGACCGCCGTTCCCGGTGACGACGGCGGGGACGCCGGACGCGAGCGCCTCCTGCACCACGTTGCCGAACGTATCCGTATGCGAGGGAAAAGCGAAGATGTCCATATTCGCGTATGCCCGCGCGAGGGGTTCCCCCGAAAGGACGCCGGTAAATTCCGCCTGCGGCAGATTGCGCTCCAGCCACGCCTGCTCGCTGCCCGATCCGGTGATCTGAAAGCGGAAGTTGTCGATTCCCTGGGCGAAGAGCCGGTCCGCCACGCGCCGGAGGAGCCGGAGATTCTTCTCCGGCATGAGGCGCCCGACGAAGCCGATGACTAGGGCGTCATCCGTGCGGGTACGGCGATCCGGGCGGAACAACTCCGTGTCGATGCCGCGACCCATTGGATAGACCGGCTTGCCGGTGCGTCTTTCGAGAAGCGATCGGAGTTCCGGATTGGGCGCGAAGAGTACGTCACCGCGTCCGAAAAACCAGCAAACGCGGTCCAGTACAAACTGCTCGATGGCCCGCGCGGAATGTGCGTTGAGAACCCGTGGAATCCATCCGAACACTTGCTGTGCACGGCGCGCCGCGAACTCGTGAAGATTGGTATGCCAGGAGAGGGCCAGCCGCGTATTCAGGCGCGCGGCAAGAATGGCGCCGAGAATTCCAAGATCCCCCGGGCTGGTAACGTGAATCACGTCGGGCCGGAACCTCTCCAGTTGTTTCTGCACTGGTTCCAGTACTCGGTAAAAGAACGGATCGAAACGCAGGTCGGGGTCCACCGGAATCGCAACACCGCTGCGCACCAGCTCACAAGCCTCCGTGGACAGGGCGTACTTGCGCCCCCAACGCACACAGAGGAACGGTAATTGGCGGCGGCGGGCAAATGCATCCCACTCGCGGCACGTTCGGGCGGCGCCGTTGACCTCGTAAAAGGTGTCGGCGAAAAGCGCGACGCGTGGCACGGTTGCGGCAGCAGTCATGCGCGGCAAGGCTACTGAAACAGTCATGCGCTTACCTCGCCCTGCTCACCGAACGCCAGCCGCAGCGCTCCGCGCATGTGGGGCGCCGCCAGAAAGCCGATGGTGGAAATGAATGCGCGCACGATGGCCGGCCCTCCGTTGGTCCATTCGGAAGAAAGGGGGACGACTGTACCCGGCTGGCCGAGAGGTTCGAAGAAGATGCGGTCGATCCACCGTTCGCGGCCGGGCATTTCGGGGTACGTACGCACTGCCTGCCAGATGAAATGGATGTAGCGCGCTGCGATCGACTCCTGATATTGCGGGAGGAACAAGACCCGGCTCAGGTGTTCGTGGCGGATTTCGTGAACGAACTCCGTGAAGCTGCCGGCATTCGTAAGATTGACATTGGCATTGGCCTCGAGACAATGCCGGTCGCCGCCCGAGATCACGGGAATGCGGGTCTCAAACGATAGCCGTACGACTTCGCAGTTGGCGGAAGCGGGTTGCAGCCCGTTCAGCTCCAACGCGTGCATGTACCGCCCATAGTCCGCTAGGAATTGCATCAACAGCTGAACGTGGGAAACGCGGTCGAGCCGCTCCTCATTGAGGAACGGGTGATTGAGAACCACCAGAACGTCGCTTGATTCCTGCAGCGCCGCCAGGATCTCGCGCAGCAAGGCTTCGCACGGACAGGCGGTGTACTCCGCCATGTGCTTCTGGAACGCGGCCGCGGAGTCCGGCGGGAGATTGTGCACACCTACATGGAAGACCGTTGCCCCGTAGGGCACCGTCCATTCCAGTGAATACGGGGCCGGGATGCCGATCGCGCGAAGTTCCCTGCAGGCCTCCATCTCGTCGTGGTCCGTGAGGGAAACAATGGGCTCCAGGCCGAGTGTGTCGCGGATCTGTCCCGCCTCCAGTTCGTACGCCGCGTGTGGATTGAGCGGTGGCCGCCAGAAGGCGCGGTCATAGCCAACCTGCCGGCCCGTGCGCCGTTCATAACGCCCTTCGGCAAGGCGGAAGATGGTGTGAACGAAGCCGATTTTACGCATGACTCGCGGAATGAAATCGAGCCCTTCGCGCGAGTGCATAGTGTGGCTGTGAAGCGAAACGGCAGTTCGGAAGTTGCGCGCCGCCGATGGTGTTCGCCAGAGGCAGCGTACATCCGTCGGAGAATCGCAGGAGATTTGATATCGGCCCATACGAGAACATTAGGACGCAGACATGTTTTCATTGCGGTGACTAGTATGTGAAAAGGGGCACAAAGGTAAGACTTATAATGGAAAATGTTACTGCCGCTGTAACATGGTTCATCGGTCGCCGCCCGAGTCTTACAAACGGACAACTACGGCGTGCAATCCGAGGTTAGGTGATCAACGGGGTAGATGACAGATATGTTGCAGAGAATTGACGATGTTCACGCGCCAGCGTCCGTGCCTCGTGGCAGGCATGTGCGATACGCCTGGTAAACCTTCTGAAACACGTCATCCCAACTCCGGCCGAGCATTCGCTCGCGCCCCGCGGCGCCCATCGCCAACCGCTCCTGCGACTCTCGCATGAGCCGGAGCACGTATTCGCAAAGCTCATCGTCGTTGGAGGCGACCAGGCCGGTGACACCGTGCTCGACGATGGTTTGGGGACCTCCGCCATTTGTCACCAGCGCGGCGACACTCGAAGCTAAGGCCTCCTGAACGACGTTTCCGAAAGTATCGGTGCGCGAAGGAAAGACGAACAGGTCCATGTTCGCGTAAGCCCTGCCCAGCGCTTCCGGATCGAGGATTCCTTCAAATTCGGCGTGCCGCAGATGACGGCGGAGCCACCGCTCCTGCGACCCCCATCCGGCAATGAAGATGCGGAACTCGCGAACGCCGGCGCTTTCCAGGTAGCTCTCGAGCCTGGCAAAGAAGCGCACGCCTTTCTCCGGCATCAGGCGGCCGATATATCCGATGACAAAAGTGTTATCTGTGCGACGCCGATGCTGTGGTGAGAAAGCCGCCGAATCGACACCGCGGGTCATCAGATACGCCGGTTTCCCGGTACGGCCGTATAACAGACCGACGAGTTCCGGGCTGGGAGCCAGCACCGCCGCGCCCCGCTCGTAGAGACGCAGAATCTGCCTCAACACGAACTCCTGCACGCCGCGCCGCATTCCGGGCACCGCGAAAGGGAGCCGCCGTGCCGCATATTCATGCACGTTCGTATGCCAGGAGACCACAAGAGGAACATGGAGACGCCATGCTGCAATTGCGCCCAGAATGCCCAACTCGCCCGGTCCGATCACGTGAATGACATCCGGCGCGAACTCGCGAAGACGTTGTTCCAGCCGCTCCCGCAGGCGATAGAAAGTCAGATCGAATCGGAGATCGGGATCGACGCCGACCGAGATGGGGCTGCGTGTCAGCTCCATGGTCCAGAAGGCGCCCTGTTGCGTGAAACTCTCCTGCTGCGCGAAGCGCACGCTGAAGAACGGATATCCTTGCCGGTTTGCGAAAGCGGTCAACTCGCGGCAGGTGCGCGCGGCGCCATTTACTTCGTGAAATGTATCCGCCAGAAAAGCGACACGGGGAATACCGGAGGGAACTCGCTGAACGGATTCCTCTACCTTGATGGTTGTAACCGAGATATCCATTCAGTACAACGGTAGCAGGGAAATGCGCACGTCCTGACCTGTTTTTTGACTCTTTCCGCCGCGCGCTTCACCATAAACTGAGAAAGGGATGCCGCAAGGAAAAGATCAGGTACACTTGCCGCGCCGAAGGCTGCGCTCGATCGGCCGACGCCTGCGCGAGTCGCGAATGTTCGCGCGCGCCATGGTTTCCAAGCACCATCCCATCCTGGCGCAGATCGTACCTATCCGCCGGTGTAACCTGGCCTGCACCTACTGCAACGAGTTCGACGCCGTTTCCCCGCCTGTTCCCCTCCCCGAAATGCTGAAGCGCGTCGATCTGCTGGCGGCCCTGGGAACAACCATCATCACCATTAGCGGCGGCGAACCAATGCTCCACCCGGAATTGGACGAGATCATCCGCCAAATCCGCCGCCACGGCGCCATCGCGACATTGATTACCAACGGGTATCTGCTCACGGCGGAGCGCATCCGGCAACTCAACCGCGCCGGCCTCGATTATCTGCAGATCAGCATCGACAACGTCATTCCGGACGATACCTCAAAGAAGAGCCTGAAGATGCTCAGCCGCAAGCTGGAGTTGCTTGCGGAACACGCGGAATTCGCGGTCACCGTGAACTCGGTCCTGGGCAGCCCCGTGCGTAATCCCGAGGACGCCCGCACCATCGCACAACGGGCGCGAGCGCTCGGACTCACGAGCACGGTGGGAATCCTTCACGACGGCGGCGGACAACTCCAGCCGCTGGCGGCCGACCACTTCGCCATCTATCGCGACCTGCTGGAGCCCGATCAGAAAATGTTCGCCTTCGCGCAGTACGATCGGTTCCAGAAGAATATCGCGCAAGGCCTGCCGAATCGCTGGCATTGCCGCGCAGGAGGGCGGTTCCTCTACATCTGTGAAGACGGGTTGGTGCACTACTGCTCGCAACAGCGCGGCCACCCTGCAATTCCCCTGGAGCGTTATACGCGCGCCGACCTGGAACGGGAGGCGGCGGTGGAGAAAACCTGTGCGCCTTTCTGCACGATCTCCTGCGTGCACCAGACCGCGATGCTGGATAGTTTCCGCGAAAATCCGCGGCAGGTCCTGTCGGAAATGATCGCGGCTCGCCGGGAACGAGATCCAGGTTACCGCCCGCCCGTTGTTCTCGGCGTGCTCACGTGGATGTTTCTCGATGGCCCGGTGAAGCGGTTGCTCGGCAGAGCAGCCGTGCGAGTTCTGCGAGTGCGGCCCTGATGGTCCTTCTGCGGGCATCGGAGTGGATCAGCGTAGCCGCGTTCGCGGGTTTTACGCTTCTGGGCTGGCGCCGCGGGCTGGATCGCATCAGACAGGCAAAAATTGCCGCCATCGCGATAGGCGCAATCGTCATTACGATTTTCTCTGCTTTAATTTTGCCTCGGCTGGTCTCTACGTCCGCGGCTTCCGCCACGCGCGATTGGATTCCCTGTCTGCTGCTGCTGCTGTTTTATTCGCAGGCTGGACAGTTTGTCACGCGGGCAGACCGGGATGCGGAGACGCGGCTCGAACGCCTGGACCAGCGGTGGGTCGCACCCTGCCTCGTCTGGTCCGCAAGTCACGCGATTGGGCTTTGGGTTTTCACTTGCCTGGAGCTAGCCTACTTCTCTTATTACCCCATCATTCCTTTGGCTGTCGGAGCACTCTACTGGTCTGGCGAACAGCGTCACGCCGACTTTTTCTGGACCGTCGTTCTCCTGGCCGCCTACGCCTCTTGCGGCATGCTTGCGTTTGTGCAAACGCGCCCTCCCAGAATGATCGGCGAGAAGTGGACCGCCCAGTTACCACACAGCAAGATGCGCGCCTTCAACCTCTGGATCCTGAGGCACGGCAGCGTGCAGGCAAACACTTGTCCGAGCGCCCACGTCGCGATTGCCACCGCGTTCGCTCTGGCTCTTTTGGAGATCGGCCCGGCCTGGATGGGACTGGGGTTTCTGGCGGTAGCGGTTGGAATCGCGTTAGGCGCGGTTTCAGGGCGCTACCACTACGGCGCCGATGCGATTTTAGGGTTCGTTCTGGCTGCCCTGGCACTGTTCAGCAGTGTAGCCTTGGCAGCATGGGGGATGATCAGCTGACCTCAACATGCGGTGCGGCCGCCGCGACCGAGATAGATTCCTTATATATTACTGTTAATGGCGATTGTAGCGGTCCTGGGCCGGAAAGGCGGTATTGGCAAGTCGACTATCGTCGGCAATCTGGCGGCCGAGTTCGCTGCCATGGGCCGGACCGTCGCAGTGCTGGACGCAGATCCTCAGCATAGCCTGAAGGCTTGGGGGGCTCTGGGAAAGGGAGTGCTCGCCGGTTGCGTTGAACCAGTGAAAGCGGACAGCGTGGACACGTTGGGAGCGAAGGCGCGCAAGGCTGCGAAGCAAGCGGACATCGTGCTCATCGACACTCCCCCTGGGGCGCCCGAAATCGGCTACGAGGCTGCCCTGGTTTCTGACCTGGTGCTGCTGCCATGCGGAGCCTCCCCTTTGGACCTTCTACCCCTGAAGGGAGCGCTGACGCTGGTCCTCAAGGCTCGAGCCGAGAGGCGATCGAAGCGTCCGCGCATCCGTTTCGTCCCGTCAAGAGTCCCGATGAATACCAACCTCGGCCGCGGCCTTTCGTCGTCACTCGAAGAGATGGGAAAGAAAGTGCTGCCCTCCGTTGGACAGCGGATCGTGGTCGCCGAGGCCGTCGCAGCGGGCCTCACCGTGTGTGAATATGCGCCCAACTCGGCATCCCACACCGAGTTCGAGGCGCTCGCGAAGGCCGTCGACAAGATACTGGCGCGATAGTTCCTGTAATTCAATTGAAGGCGGCTGGTCATCGTCCTGCAAAAAGGGAACGATAGACTTGTCCATTCTCCACTATGAAAACCCGAGTTGTGGTTTCTAGCACTGTACTTCTCAGTGCGTCCTTTTTGATTGCCCAGTCGGTTCACAACGACAAGGATGAAGCGGGAACGGGTGTGCGCCGAACTGCCCGCCGGCCTGTGGCCACTACCCGGAGCGGTGCGGCCGCGGGCGTGTCCGCCACTCCCACGCCGACGGGCTTCTCGATTACTCCGACGGCCGCACCGGGTTCCGTTTTTACGATGATGAATCCAGGTCTGACGGGCCTCGCCAACTACTCTGCAGGTCAGCCGATGACGACCGCTGTGAGCCCGGATGGAAAGACTCTGCTGGTACTGACCAGCGGTTTCAACCTTCTGAATGACGCCAACGGCAAGGAACTCAAAGCCGCCGAGAACGAGTACGCCTTTGTTTACGATATTTCGACGAACAAATTAGTCCAACTGGGCGCCATCCCGATTCCGGCCGCATATGCCGGAGTTGTCTGGAATCCGGATGGCCGCGAGTTCTACATCTCGGGAGGCGCGGGGGACCTGGTGTTTGTGATCACCGCCGGCGCCGCGGGGTTTTCCTTAGGCGGAACGATTTCCATGGCGCATCCGAATCCGACGGGTTTCGGTAGCGGCCTCGGCCTGGGAATGCCTTCGATTGTTGCCGGACTGAGTGTCAACACCCGGGGGGACCGGCTGCTGGTGACGAATATGCTGAACGATTCGGTGACGCTCGTGGATATTCCTAACCGAAAGACGCTCAAGGAACTCGACCTGAGGCCGGGAGCATCCGACCCTACGAAGACGGGCGTGGCCGGCGGCGAATATCCTTTTTGGGCGGCGATCAAAGGAAACGACAAAGCTTACGTCTCGAGCCTGCGCGATCGGGAAATTGTCGTATTGAGCCTCGCCGGCGATCAACCTATGGTTACGAACCGCATTCCGGTGCAGGGGAATCCGAATAAGATGATCCTGGATAAATCGCAGAACCGGCTGCTGGTGACCGAGGACAATGCGGACGCCGTCGTGGTGATCGATACCAACCTCGACATCGTGCTGGACACCATTCAGACCACCGCTCCCGCGCCGGCGTACATTTCCAGCGTGAATTACATGAAAGGCTGCAATCCGAATGCGCTCGCCCTTTCGCCCGACGAGAAGACGCTGTATGTCACCAACGGCGGGACGAACACGGTAGCGGTAATGTCGCTGAATACCTATATAAGTCCGAGCTATACGTACGGTCTGATCCCCACCGGATGGTATCCGCAGGCCATTGCCGTCAGTGCGGATGGTTCAACGCTGTTCGTCGCAAACGCCAAGAATGTTCCCGGGCCCAATCCGCAAAATTGCAAGAGTATTCTTGGGACGGGAGCCGATAGCGATCCGACATGTAACGCGGCGAATCAATACGTCTACAAGCTCGAAAAAGGCGGCATGCTAACGATCCCCCTTCCGGCCGACAGAACCGCACTGGAGGCCCTGACGGCGCAAGCGGAGCAGAACAACAACTTCACGCCCCCGGCCAATCACGACCAGAATATGGCAATCATGGCGCAGGTTCAGGCGAAGATCCAACACGTGATTTACATCGTCAAGGAAAACCGCACTTATGACCAGATTCTGGGCGATCTTCCGAAAGGGAACGGGGATCCGAACATCGTAGTCTTCGGTAATGCCTATACGCCCAACCAGCATAAGATTGCAAATCAGTTCGTAACGCTCGACAACTTCTATGATTCCGGCGAAGTCAGCGGGGTAGGTTGGAACTGGTCGACGGCCGCCCGAGCCACCGATTACGTCGAGAAAACGATTCCGCCTTCCTACGCAGGCCGGTTCGGTCCGATTTTCTACGACTACGAGGGGACCAATCGCAACATCAACCTCAGCGTGCCGGACCTGGCCAGCCGCCAGAAACTGCTCCCCATTCCGCTGCTCAATGATCCTAACCTCCTGCCGGGCATCAATGACGTCTCCGCGCCCGACTCCTCGGAAGGCGCGACAGGAGCCGGCTACCTTTGGGACGCCGCGTTGCGGCACGGACTATCGATTCGGAATTACGGTTTCTTCATCGACCTGATCCGTTACCAGCTTCCCAGCCCGTTTACCTCGATCAACATTCCACCCAGCACGACTCCGTTCGCATCGGGCAGTGTCCAGGCCGTCCCCGCGAACAAGTCGCTGGCTCCTTACACCGATCCGTACTTCCGCGGTTTTGACAATGCCTGGCCGGACTTCTACCGGTATCAGGAATGGGCTCGCGAATTCGACCAGTACGTAGCCGGGGGCAGCCTGCCGGCACTTTCGTTCGTGCGGCTCATGCACGATCACACGGGGAACTTCGACACCGCACAGTTCGGCGTCAATACACCGGAAGTCCAGATTGCCGACAACGACTACGCCGTGGGTTTGCTGCTGGAAAAGCTTTCGAAGAGCCCTTATGCCGCAAACACGCTTGTGTTCGTGATCGAGGATGATGCACAGGACGGTCCCGACCATGTAGATGCGCACCGCAGCATTGCATTCGTCGCAGGTCCGTATGTCAAACAGGGTGCGTTGGTATCGACCCGCTACAATACCGTGAATTTCGTGCGCACCATCAAGGACGTCCTCGGGATTCCATACTTCGGAATCACTGACGGTACGGCCGAGCCGATGGCCGATCTGTTCGATATGACTCAGACATCCTGGAGCTATTCGTCGATCGTTCCGGGTATTCTGCGGACCGCCACCACGCTCCCGCTGCCCGCCTTGAGTGCTTCCAACAGCCTGCCGGATTCCAAGCGCAATCGCGCCGCAACCAAGCCACGGCACGATGCTAACTGGTGGGCGCGCCGAATGGCCGGCCAGGACTTCGACAAAGAAGACGATCTCGATACTGACAAGTACAACCTGGTCCTCTGGAAAGGCATGATGGGACGCAAGCCTTATCCGGAAGTGCGCGGCGGCGCCAACCTGCGGGACAATCGGGAGCAACTGCTCAAGGGCTTGAACTGAAGTCGGGCTTCGCCTATTTAAACGAGTATTGCTCGAAGATGTAGAGGTAGCGTGGATTCACATGAGGCGTCGTCGCGTGCAGGAACTCCCCTGCGAAGAAATGACCGAAACCGCAACCGAATGTGTGGTGTCCCCGACTGTAGGTCAGGAACGAGTCGAGTTCCTGCCCCACGTGAGTACCGGCGGTACCGAGTTTCGAAACCGCAATCGAAGATCCCTGGCTGTCATATAGTGCATCCGTCCTGCTGTACAGCCAGTCGTTGGTGTACATGAGGTTCAGGGACAGCTTTTTCGTGACATTAAACGTCTCCAGGCTCTTAAGAGTTTGCAGGTTTCGCCAGCCGAAGAGATCCTCATGGCCGAACTTGTCGTGATTGGCGGGAGACAATTGGTCATAGGTCCCGCTACGCGTGGCACCCGGCTTCGTGCCCGATGCTCCCTTGTATTCGATTGACAGAATCACGGGGTGTGAGTCCGGTATCGTGTATGTCATTCCGGCAAACCAGGCGAAAGCGCGTTGCGTGAGCAGGCCAACGTGTCCGGTCTGGCCGATTCCTTCCAGGCTGTAGGCGAAGTTGCCTGGAAGGGTCCCATAAAAGCGGCCGCCGAAACTATTGGTACCCAGAGTGCCTGCACCGGTCCAGCCGCCAATCTTATTCTGAGAGTGCCGCAAGGCGTACACATCGATCGAGATGCTGCGGCCCATACCCGTGAAACTGTTGTAAGTGCCCCAAATCCGTTCGCCTAAGTCGGGCCTGTTGAACCGGTCCGGCAGGATCTTCACAGGCGA
>Ga0126381_100002998_pt1 | contig 18378 bp, 6 predicted proteins | sample PanSoiMetPlot_28_FD_96465 | JGI IMG/M metagenome (GOLD analysis project Ga0126381, IMG submission 96465) | Tropical forest soil microbial communities from Panama - MetaG Plot_28 | ecosystem: Environmental > Terrestrial > Soil > Tropical forest > Bulk soil | place: Panama | collected 2016-02-17
AAAAATGAGGAAGACTAATGCAAGACGATCCCAACGCGAACTGAGATCCATGTGTCCCCTTCTGTAGCCGCACTCGCGTTCGTGCGGCGGGAGAGGTTACTTTCGTTACCTATTGCCCTATCCCCGAATGCCAACCCTTCATCGGAGCAGTGGCTAATGGAATCGCGGAATAGTTTGGCCGAGATCAAAATGTCTAACCAGATACCAGAAGGACACTGTGTACCAGGTCGATAGGCCAATTCGTGTGAATCGCCGCCAAAATCGCTGAGAATCGCAACAGGACACTTGTACTTTTTCGAGCGAAGTACAGCAGAAAAGGCCCCGTTTACGAATTCCTGTTTTTGGGCAGAAATCGCAATCCGGGGCCATCGAAACTGCGAAACAGAAATCTGTTTGCTACCGGCTCTTGTAACTGAATGTCACCTTCGTCTCTTCATCAAGTACCAGCGCACGTGCGAACTCGAAGGATGTCCCGGTCCGAGGAACCTCAATCGCGACGGGTGATACACCCGCGACGCGGCGTTGCAGGTTTACAACATTGGCCGATGCGACATTCGACGTTTTCTGCCCTAACTGTTCCAGCCTGGAGTACATACGGCCGCTGAGCGGGACATTGACCGCCTCTGCACTCACTTCTACGGTCTCCGTTGCGGCGCCGACATTCAAGGTGCTCATGTATTCCGCCGGATGTTGAGCGTCGTAGTTGAAGCTCTGCACGAGTACCTGAAAGCCTTGAGAGTTCACGCGGAGCTTGCCGGTTCCAGATGGGAAATTCGACACGAACCACCGGCCGCTCGAGTCTGTCAACGCGTTCATCGTGAGACGACTCGCCGTATTTGTGATGGATATTTGTGCTCCCGCAATGGCAGCACCCGAGGGATCAACGACCACTCCACCGATTTGTCCAGGAAAATGGACTTCCGGGCTTCGCGGAGCCGGCGCCGCAACTCCCGGCGCAAGGTACACGAGATCACCAATAATTGTTCCGCCCTCACCGTGAGATGTGTCCGGCAAGAGACTGGCGGCGACTACATCTCCGCCGAAGTCCTTCACCTGATATCTATCGGGAAGGAATAGCTCCCAGTGGAGCATGCTGATTGGGATGTCCATTTTCGGGAGCGATAGTTCAGAACCGCCCTTTTTTGCGAACGGCGTTCCCGAGTGCATGAAGACAAAAGATACGTCGTAGGGTCCGTTCGGCCGGAATCCGCTGCGCAGGAGAGGCACACGGCTTCCATCAACTCCCTCGACCGGCTTTACTTTCTCTCCTGCCACATCAGCGGACAAAAGGCTGGAACCTGCAGCAAACACTACCTTGAGGAAAGGCTGTGCCTGGTTCTTTATCGTGAGTTTGACTTCAGTGAGAGTCTTGCCTTCGGAGGTGACCAGAGTGGTCACGGTCGCTTTTTCAGCGATCGCGGCTAAAACGCTCGAGTCCGGAAAGCGCGTCCACTGCAACGCCAGAGTTGGCTGTTCGTTGGACTGGCGGTGAAACCGAAACGCGGCCTGCGGCGAGTATCGCGATAGCGCGCAAAGATAGTTATTAGTCTCTTTCACGTCCATTCGCTTTAAGCCGCCGCCTTCGGTGGCCGTCAGTTCCATAGTTCCAATTCCTTCGACGAGCACTTCCCCGGTTTCGCGTTGCGCATTCTTGACACTCAAGAATGGGGCACTTGCTTTCGAGTCGGCAACGGGACGCTCGAGGGAAATCAGGAACTGGTGTCGCTGGGCAGGAGTAGCTACCTTCAGCGTGAGAACGCCGTCATGCACTTCGCTCGATTCGAGCGAAGCGCCGGTCACGCCCTTAACTTCGAAATCGACTGGGACAACGACTTGAAATTCAGAAGGCTCTCCCTGCACGACATTAATGTCTACCAGCGCGGCCACACGAAGCTCGGACTCACTCACTGACAGCAACGTCTTAACGTCGGAGAGGAAACGAGCTTCTTTCGGCACAACCTGAACTTCAGCCTCGCGGGTTGCCCACCAGATAGTGACGGGTTCACCCGGTACGAGCGTCGCTTCAACAGTAGTTACGCCCTCTGCCGATGCTCGGTTCGTGATTAGACCTGAACTCAGGCTGACTGAGGTGTGCTCTCCTGGAACAACGAGCCTAAGCTGAGCGCTGCTCGCGGTCGGGGCTGGAAGCATGAAGGACGCGCGTCCAGCTTCGATGTGCAAAGGCAAGCCTGCGTTCAACGTAATCGAAAAATCCGCGGGTCCGCTGATCACGGCGGTTTGCACTCCATTTTCCTGCTCCAAAGGCAATGGCTTATCCGCCTGGCGCGCATCCATGGTCGTCGTGCCTTTGACTAATGGGATTTTGGTCACACCTTTCTTGAAAACCGTTCCCTCTAAATGAACGGTCCCGAGCACGGATTCGTCCGTCGCGCGAAACTTAAGCTCTGCACACTGGATGGAATAGTTTTGCGGAGGGAGATCCGGTCTTTTGGCAGGCTTGCTCGCCAACTCCAGCAGCTTGTTGTATTCGGTCAGGGGAAGGGTAACGTCCCCCGAGTCAGGCAGAGGGAGTCCGCCTTTCGATTGCTCTGCGATCGCGGCACTCGACAGAATCAGAACAAAAATAATGAAGTAAGTTTTCATCGCGCACCCGCCTTTTTGTCTCTTTGATAATTAAGGTTGGCCTCGGGAAATTGACCTTCGCTGGTAAGTTCGGAAACCAGATATGTCGAAGGACCATATGCGGGGAAATCCACTCCGATTGGGAGAATGCCCGCAACGCGACCTGATCGCGATTTTTCCTGGAACTTGTCGATGAGGATTTGGGTTGACTGGTCATCTTTGTCGTTAAGCTCTTTGTTCATGCCAGTGATCATTCGTTCCGTGACCTTGCCGGCTGAACCGGTGGAGGGCAATGCATGTTCGAAAGCGGCTGATGTTGGTGCGGCGTAGGCTTCGGTTCGAAACGAACCCGGCTCGACCGTCACTCGAAACAAGGGTGGATAGTAAACAACAACCCCTGTCCGCGAGATCGGCAAATCCAGAGCGGGCAGCGCAAGATGGCTTTTTCCTTTCTCTTCCCATGCTGCTTCTCTAATGACGTAGAACACTTCGACGATGAATGCAGGCGGGTCATCTCCACCACGAGCTTTTTCCAGCGGCAGCAAAAGACTACCGTCGGGAGACTGGCCTGGCCGCGCCGGCTTCCCCGCGACTGAGGCGCTCCACACCATGGCACCCGGTGGCAGCGATACTTTGACGAAGTTGCGCTGATTGTTGCGGACCGCATATCTCGCTTGCACGAGCGTCTTCCCTTCTCGGCTCATCAGCACCTGGTAGCGTGCTTCTTCCACATTCGCCATGAGCACGGCTTGTTGGGTGTAGCGAGCGATGTCGAGAGCTAGCGTCCGAGTTTGAGTGGCATCGCCGGAGCGGAAACGGAACGCTGCCAAAGAAGGAGATTGCCGGTTTGCGATCGCTCCGCCTAGATCGCTGGCGTCGGCTTCTTCGAGACCTTTGGTCTTGACCTGTTTGATCTCACCTGCCCCGAGCACCTCAACAGCGACGCCACCAGATTCGCGCTCTGCATTCTGCAAGCGAAGCATTGGGACCGTCATCTCACCGTCGCGAGGCAGGCGTGTCTCCCCGTTGACAATGAACTTCGAACTCTGCTCCACTGGCTCCAGAAAAGTGACAGTCAGTCCGCCACGCGAGCTCTGCCAATCGGACACCATCGCGCCGGAAACTTGATTGATGGTCACGTCCTCAGGGATTTGAAGATGGACCTCACGTGCTGCGCCTTGCACAATCGAAACATCAACCTCGGCGTAAATGGTGGTTGACTCTTCGCTCAGGCTCACTAACTCGTTGAGCGAGCCGCGCAACCGAAGAGGCTGCGTCGTTCGATGGTCTTCGGTTCTCTGTCGCCATGTAAACGTGAGGGGCGAATCCCCTTGGCCGTACGCAATCCAGGTGGTCTTTGAGCCCGACTCCGATTTCTCGGAAAGTAAGCCCCCGCCGACTTGCACATCGATTCCACCCTTTAGGAGTTCGACGGAAGCGCGTGTGACTCCAGAGTCCGCAGTAGGAAGCGTGACCGTCTCGTTGCCGGCTGCCGAGACCACGGGCATCGCCACGTTGAGCGATAGAACAGATCGCCCTGACTTCGATAGAACCGCACCGAGTGTTCCGCTTGACGTGCCCTTCGCTGGAATCAGTGAGACAAGTTTGTTGTCGAGGCGTGCCTCACTCACCAGAAGCCCAGATGGGATCGGGACACTCACCCAACCATCTTTCAGAACATCGATGGTGAGATTTACACGCCCGCGAGCTAGGTCTCCACTAACGTGAATGTCGTAGTCGATGCGGGTGAGCGTCGCCTGAACGGGAGAAGTCTCGGGCTCGACTTCAGTGGGATAGGCTTTGTTGTGAAGCGTACGGTACTCGGCAACCGGAATCACGACCCATCCTGGCGATGGATCTTCGGCCCACGCGTTCGCAACCATTAACGCGGCACACAGACATAGTAATGTGCATCGCGAGTTTCTTGCCTCGCGCACAACCCTCTTTTTTATTATTGATCTCATGGCGCCCCTCTTTCCGCTGAAGTGGGAACTTGCCAAACGCCGCAAAGATGACCTACGGCCGCAGCAAGCCCTTGTCTAGGAACGCCATGGCCGTGCGAGGTTGCGCCAGCACCTCGCGCCAAAGAATTAGGCCTCGAGGGTCCAGATTGGATAAAGGCTTAACCGCTTATTTTGTAAGTAGTTAGGGTAAGGCTGCCGACACGGAAGCCTGCGAAGAGACCACAGAGCTCGGTAACTGTCTTTAGTAAGCTGAGGCCAGCGCTGTCGGAAAAGACCGCCGATTTTTAATCGACCACCAAACCGTCAGCGTGAAACTTCCCGATCACCACGCTAACGTGATCCCCTTTTTTCACGAGACGGCCTTTGTTTGAAAAAGCCATCCAGTAAGACTTGCCCGCCTCAGGGGTAGTGGCCTGGCGCAGCTGGCCGACTTTCTCCATCGTCGGGACGACCAGGCGTACGCCGGCTTGGGGATCGATCAGTGAGGGTTCTGCTTTTTTATCGTTGAGTTGCTGAGCCTTCGCGGGATCAAGAATGCGATAGCTAAAACGGATCATCTCGCCTGACTCCGCGCTCTTGACCGACAGCGAGTCCACGCCCCACACCAGGCTGTAATACTCCTCGGCGCGCTTGGAAAATCGCTCCGGACGGTATCGAGAAGCTGATCTTACGGAGGGCGTTGGCTGGGTGGCCTGAGGGGTTAGTGGCGCTGTTTGCGGAGCCGGGGACGTGGCTTGTGTGGCTGGCTGCGCTGGGCTCTGCGCGGTCTGGGCCGCAAGCTTCGACGCTGTGATACCTGCCACCAGGGCGAGAATGATACCAACTATGTTCGATGACTTTTTATTCATTTTGACGGGACATCCTCACGCAATAACAACGTTACCTCGAAAGCGCGCCCCAAGTACAGACCCTTACTTACAGGATGGCCCATCGGTAACCAGGCCCACGAGCGCAACACCCCGAAACAAAGCAAATGAGAGCCGAAAAAACACGAAGCTGCCCACGGAAGCAATCTCCGGGAGCAGCATCGTGGTTAGGTTACGCAACTCCTATCGGTTAGTTGACATGCCCCACAAGGTTCAACGTCTGCGGGCTGCCGGAACCGGTGTCCGTGAAGGTCAGCGTTCCCGAACGATCGACACCTGTCGGAGCGGTGACGTTCGTAAACCGGACCGTCACTACGCAGGTACCGTTCGCAGCAAGAGTCGCCCCGTTACAAGTGTTCGGCCCAGCCAGCGGACCTATCGTGAAGATGTAGTCCAACACGCTACCGCCGGACACAGTGACGTTCGAGATTGTCAACGAAGATCCGCCAGTGTTCGTCACGGTCACAGTTCCAGTACCCGTAGCACCGGTGCCGATTCTGGGATGCGGGAGTGTGATCGACAATGGGCTGGGAGTGAACGAAAGTGCCCCGTTCCCTCCCCCGGTAGCACCGCACGTCGTGCCTTTCGAGATGTCGACCGCACCCATATCGACGCACGGATTGGTCGTCGTCTTTCTGGCATTCCCGAAGTAGTCGGTGCCCGGTGCTTCACTGTAGGTCGAAGCTGTCGTTCCAATCGCATCGACCGCTGGTGAAGCGGTGGGGAAAGCATAGTTGCCAAGTACCGCGCCAGTGAGCGGATGAGTCAGAGCCAAGGGACCCCAGCTCATGTTGATCCAGTTGTTGCCCTCATCCACGGTAGCGGCCGGGGTGAGGTTGAAGATCGGGTTCGGTACGGTGGCATCAGAGATTCCCGGAGGCACCATGTAACCGGCCGTTCCCAACTCTGGAGGAATACGCGAGCCGTTGCAGTACTGGCTGATTGCGTCCGGATTGGCAGCAAGGTTATGAGCCGTGCCCCCGTTATATCCGCCCGCAAGGCTGGTCAGGATCGAATAAGTCGGATTCAGAGTCGTTCCCGAGTCGTGCGTGGATGCACTCTTGTCGAGACGTACACCGATATCCCAGTAGCTCGCGCCCGACGTGCAGGCACCTGTTCCGCCAGTGACGGTCACTGACCCGGTTGCATTCGAGGTCGTCGCATCGCCCTGTGGCTGGTTGAGTGTCGGCACCAGCGTTACAACGTTCTGCTGGTTCTGCGTTCCAGCTCCAAGCGCACCAACGCTGATGTTGAACGCGCGGTTCTGCCAGAACACGTTGTTGGCAAGCAGCGGATACGAGACCTTCTTGCAGTTCGCATTGAAGGCAATCGCTCCGGAGAAGTGACCCGCCGGGCACGTGATGTTAAGCGTATTCAGATCCGTGGTCAGGGTCGCACTGTTCTGAATCGCGACCAAGCCCGCGGGCTGAGGCGTAGAGGACGTCACGCAAGGATTCGTGTTCGAGGGATTCGTATTCCCCGGGCACGGTCCGTTGCTGCTGGCGATCGGCGCACCAAGCGTATTGAAGAGGACGCCAGCGGACGCGGTTGTATCGTTGGAGATGACGGTGTTGTTGATGAAGTTCACCGCGAGTGCATCCTGCAGCGAAACTCCAGCGCCGTCCCATCCAGCAACGTTGTTGGCGATGATGTTGTTGGTGACCTGCACCGTGTACCAGCGATCAGGACGGTTCGGGAAGAACGTCAATTCCGTTCCGTTGACGCCCTGGAAGCGGATACCGCCACCGCTCCCGCTTTCCGCAGCGTTGCCCATGATCAGGTTGGCGTTGACCACGAGGCCGGGGCCCGTACCATCGCTCGTTCCAGGCGCGCAATCCGCGTCCGGTGCTATCCCGCACACCGGGTCGGTGTCCGGGGAGCCCAGGATGGCGAGACCGCCACCGTTGGTCGAGATCGTCGGATTGATGCTCTGGTTGAAGATGATCGTGTTGTGCTCGATGTCTCCGTTGTAGCTGAAGCCCATGTGAATGACGCCACCGCCATCACCTGTGCTCAGGTTTCCGCAGACCCAGTTGTTCTGGAACTTGTAGAAGTCCGCGCCCGTGCAGAACGCGATACCACCCGCACCAGAGGGAGTACCGGAGAACAGCTCGTCACCGAGTGAGTTATTGGACGTGATCGCGTTATTGTGCACGTTCACGTTCAGGTTGAAGCAGTATGGCAGCGCCGTATTGGTCGGCCCACCGCTCTGGCAAGAGCCCGGATCCGCGTTGGGCGTCGCACCATTCTGCAGGTACTGCGGTGGGAATTCTCCTTGGCCTACGCTGATGCCGCCAGAGACCGTGCCGGTATTGCTGTTGACACGGTTGTTGGCGATTTGAAGGTTGTGTGCCCAGGCGTGGACGAAGATACCGCCGCCGCCCTGTGAGCTGTCAGTAATCCCCAGGCCGTCGACCGCGGACGGGTTGCACTGGAAGTTGCTCGGGAACGGGTTCGTTCGGTTTGCCAAGCAATCTCTACTGGTGAGCAGAGTAGTTCCCGTCGGGAACGTATCTGCCGCGAAGGGCTGAGAGCCGTTCGGGAAGCGGACGCCCTTACCCAGGACGGTAATTCCTGCGCCTTCGTACGCACCCATGAGGGTTGGCTCTTGCAGCTGCTCAGCGATGTTGCCGTTGAGCGTGGCATCCCAACCCACGGTCGCTTCAAGAGGTAGACGGTCGACCTGGAACTGCATGTTCGCAGCGCAGGTGAACTGTCCGGTTGAATCGTACGGGTTGCTGCCGCTGATCGCAGTCGCATTCAGGGAGAGGCCGAAGAGGCAATCAACCTGACGGCGCCACGGATCGAGCTTGCCGGCCGGATGCGTGTTGGCGTTGATGATACTGGATGCTGCCGCGACGCCTTGCAGGCGTACCGGCTTCCACATCAGTACCATTTCGTTGTAGGTCCCTGCAGGCACGATCAGTAGATCGCCGGGCTTGGCGTTATCAATCGCCGATTGGATAGTGCCCGAGCTGACAACCGTCGGGGCCTTTCCACCAATCGTGACCGTCACTGCATCGACCGACTGCTTGCCGTTGGCTGCCTTGATGACCAATTCACCGCACTGGGCGAACGAGCCACCGTAGATCGCCTGTTGCTGCACCGGGCAGGCGGGAACGCCGGCTGGCACGGTCAGAACGATCTGTGTGTCACTCCACGTAGTAATGTTGGCCGGCGGCACCGTCACACCACCGATCGTCACTGTGCCTTGGGTTCCGCCGAAGCCATAGTGACGGGTGACTTTCTTCTGGTTGTACGGAGCCGTCGTCTGCTGCGGTCCAGAGTACGCGTTGTTCGGAACCACCGTATCTCCCAACGCCGTGATGGTCAGGATCTGTGAGCTGGTGCCCAACGCAGCCGTCGCAGTAGCTCCGCTACCACCGCTGCCCGAGATGGCGAAGTTGAAGGAGCCACCGGAGTAACCCGAACCGTCGGCGGTGAGGGCAATTCCGTTGACACCCATGCTCGCCGAGCTGTTCGGAAGATTCGCCGACCCACCCGTGATGCGACGGACGCTAATCGTCGGCCGCGACGTGTAGCCCGCTCCTGGGTTGGTTACCGTGAAGCTAATGGTGCTGCCGCTCTTGGTTGCGGTAGCCGTTGCGCCGCCACCACCACTGATGGTCACCGTAGGATTCGTAACAAAGTTGCTGCAGCGGTTCGTGCCGATTGTGGTACAGGTGAAGTTTGCAATCGAGATCAGTTTCAGATCGGTGACCTGACCCTGTCCGCCATCTGCCGCCGGAGGAATGTTGAAGGTGAATGGCGCCGAGGTGTAGCCGCTTCCGGAGTTGACCAGCGTCAGCGAGGCGATCGAGGTCTTGCCTACGCCAACCCAAGGTCCAATTCCGTCGCCATCAACTTCCTTCACCGCAGGCGTTGTGTCCGGATAAGCGCAGTCAGGATTGTTGTATCCCGCACCGGCGAAGGCCGACGTGGGTACAACAGGGGTATCCATGTACTGCGTCTGTCCCGGCATGAACGGGATCTCGTAGCAGAACTGGCTGTACTGCGGGTTGTACAACGGATCGGTGATCATCGTGCCGTTCGGACCAGGGATCGGACCCGGATCGTTCATACACGTGACCATCATCGTCGGAGCGTACCCGGTCGGGTTCGGCGGGTTCACTTCCCAGGTCGAGTAGTTCAGGCCGTTGTAGGTTCCCCACTGATCCGCATACGTACGAGAGATCTCGTTTCCGCTGAAGTCCTTAATGGAGATCGGCAGATCCGGCGGAGAGAACTTCTCACCGAACTGCGGTGAGAACGGATCGAATTCAGAGGTGTAGTCATCGGTAATCACACCCGTGAAGTGAGCCGCAACGTGGGTCGAGGTGAAGATCCAAAACTTCGCGAGTACAGAAGTCTGGTCAGTAAGGTCGACTTTTTTGCGATCGCAGAGATTGCGGGTTGCTCCGGCGAAGGGCGAGACTTCACCAGACTGGGGGAACAGGCTGATGAAATCAGGCACAACTCGCGACGCACCAACGCAAGGCCAAAAGATCTCGACGCTGCCGGTATCACCTTCGCCGTTGGGATAGGTCGTCCGGCCCAACGTGTTGGTGGAGTTCTGCGGGTTGTTTGCATTGAAGAGAGAGGCCACTTCAGCCTGATCAGGCAGGATGAAGATGTTGCCCAATCCACCGAACTGTTGGGTTGTCGGAGCGATGTAGTTGTCTCCGATAAGAATGTTCTTGTCCTCTTCCTTCACCAACTCGTATCCCGGAGGGACAATCATTTCAACGACGTACTTTCCGGCCGGAAGCATCGGCATGCCGGAACGGTAGGGATCGGTAGTATCCGGATTCGGGATACAGATGGTGCAGTTCGTTCCCACCGGCTTACCCGTGGCCACATTGAAGCCGAGCACGCTCGGGAATGAGTACATGCCGTCGTAGGGCGCCGGCTGTACCTGGTTCCAATTGTGCATTCCGTCGAAGCACTTGAACTGCGAGTTGTTCGGTATCGTGTGAGCCGGCGTGCCCCCGTTGTTATAAACATCGAGCCACATCGGCTGATTGGACAAGGTGAAGAAGAACAAATCGGCATTCGTACCCGTATCGCGGCCTTGTCCGGGGCAGTTCATGTTCGGAGCGCCGTCGGTACGGAAGCCCTGGGCCCAATCGTCCCAGCTCGAGGTAGTGGTTGTGTCGACGAGCTTGAGACTGTCGGATCCATCGGGTGCGGTGCCCACCTGGTACAGGTTGATGGTGACACCTGGTACGTCTGGAGTCCAGCTGGTATGGATGAGCAATGACGGATCATCGAAGGGACGAGTTGACGCATAGATCACTTCGCCGTGGATGCCGCCGTTTTCCTTGGTCGCGTAGGGGGCCTTGCCAAATTCAATGAAGCTGTTCTGCCCGGAGAAGCCTTGCCAACCTTCAGATCCAAACCAGAAGGGCGGATCAATGCGGCCGGTGGACCCTCCGCCGTTATCTCCAGGAGGGCAATCGGCGTTGTGACAATAACGCGCTCCTGGAACCCGGAGGCCGGTGGGGACTGGGACCGTCTCGGCAGTGTTCGCCATGAAGTGACCGATCTGTGAACTTCCACACGGAGCAGTCGTGCCAGTACAGGTGCCGTCCGCCGGGCCACCCGCGTCGTAAACGACGTGGACGCCGGTACTTTTGTACCGTGTGGTGTCGGTTTCAACGACATACCAGCTGAACAGCGGGAAGACTTCGTTGAAACCCGCGTTGCCGCTGAGGTCGGTATTGTTGAAGTTCGAGTAGCTGCCGTCGCGGAAGCGGATGTTCGTTGCAACGAGCGACAATCCAGGCTGGGCAACGCCGTAATTGGGATTGCAACCCGTCGGGACGCCGGGCGCAGTACACTGCGTTCCGGAATAGTCGGTCATGACGTTGCTGTGATTGTTGTCGAAGAAGGTCGAAGTGTAGATGTTCGCCTGCCACTGGTTCATTGCGACATCGTTGAGGTTGGTCGTTCCGCCAGAGAGAGTTCCGACCGGGGTCGAAAGACCGTCGACCAGCATGTCGTTCCACTGATCGAATACCGTGACTCTCCAGCTGCCGTTCGGGATCCCGGTGAAGGTGAAGTTTCCGTTCGCATCGCACTTAGTGAAAGCGAAGTCTTCACCGTCTGGATCGCCCAAGCTGGCATAGCACTGTGTGAACGAGAAGCTGTCATTGGAACCGCTGCTATAGAGACGCTCATCCGGCGTGCGGCTCATACGCTCGGTGGTAACGCGTCCCTTGACAGTGTTTTGGCAAGGAACCGCGCTGCCGTTGCCGAGGTTGATATCAGAGCCGTTGCAAACACCCGCCAAACGGCCGTTGATGATTCCAGGATTCGCGAATCCGATGGACACGTGGTATCCAGCTGGACCGAATTCCTGGAAGTAGCTGGGCTCCGCCACACGCAAGAACGAGTCGTGTGCTTTCTGACCGTCGAGCGTATTGGTCTGCAGCCACTCTTCCCCGCGGGCGATATGATCGGCACCCGGGGTCGCCACGACACCGTAGCGGCCAGGCATCAGGTTCGCAACCACGGCCTGTCCTGCCAATGGCGAGAACGTCATGCCGTCAGCTTCGTAAGTCGGACAAGTCACAATCGTGCCTGTGATGCCCGTAGGGCTGGCATTTATGCCGCCATTGCTGACGCTGCCGGTCTGCCGCGAGATCGCGGAGATAGGACATGCATCCAGTTGTGTTGCTGGGTCGATCGTACCCGCCAGAGCGTTCGACAACGGCATGTTGAACATGTCGTAAGTCATCTGGCCGGTCGCATCTCCCGAGCCGCCTGCGTCGTCGAACAGGGTGATGTTGAATCCACCCAGCCCCGGCTCGTTGGGCGAGATCGTATCCACGCCACCACCCGCGTCATTTTCGCCGTTCAGCGGGAAGTCGTCTTCGAACACGAACACTGAAAGCCTGGCCGTCTGGAACGGTGTTGGTTGGGACAAAATCGTGACAGCGGTTTGTCCCGCCGCAATGGGAGCTCCGCCCATTCCGTGGCCGCACGTGTCGGAAGGCACAGAGTTGTTGGCCGGAGTTCCGTCAGTTACGCATTGCGGGGGCAATGCATACCCCGCCGCGAACGGATTCCCTGCGTCACCAGGCAGTACCGAGATGTAGTACCGCTTGGTCGGATCAAGGTGCACCTGACTCGGGTTCAACGTTGCCTGTTGGGCTGCGTCCGTGCGACAGCTACCGTTACCGACGTCGCAAACGGCGTTCACGCCACCCAGTGTCTGGCCGCTCTCGCACGAAAGGGGCCCGGTACAACCTGCCGCTATGAGCGGCATGTAGCTGGTGTGGAAGTTCGTGCCAAATGTTGGAACAACGGTTGTGGCGGTTGTGCCGCCGGTATTCGCCGTGTTGTTCGGGTTGATGTAGAAAGTCCGGTCTTCTTCAATGATCCAGCGATAGTCCCCAATCGGGGCCTTCGATACGCCGTCAACAACGCTCACCTGCAAGTTGCTCGCAGCAAGGAAGACCAAAGTCACAGTTCCGCTACCGGAACTCACTGTTCCCTGCGAGTTCTGCGCTTTGTAATTGAATGTGTAAGTGCCGGCACCGGATACATATGCATTAAATCCGCCGTTCTTATCAACAGTTCCGCACGGTGAAGGAGTAGCGGGAGTCAAACTGGTACATGCTGGCAAGCTTACACCGCCTGCATTCACAGTCAGCGGATAGCCCGCGGCGTCTTTTGCAGCAGCCAGGACTCCCGGCGGCTTGATGCTGAGTGTCGTAGCCACATTCGAGGTGAACGTCAGGTTGCCGGTGGTGATGCCTCCAGCAGCCTCGATTGGTGCGGCACCCAGTGTCACTGTCGTACAAGCCGCCCCAGAAGTTGCACCGTTGCCGCAATAGTTGAACGTTGTTGGAGTGCCAGCGGTGTAGGTAAAGGTTCCGTCCGTGTTCAGAGTCAAACCCGCCGGAGCGGTGCCCTGCACCGCAACTCCGCTGATATTGACGTCATTAGCGATCACGCCTTTTGCTGGATCCGAAACGGTCAGCGTCTGCCCAGCAACCACGGAGTTATAGGTATCGGGATTTGCCGTAGCCGTAGCAGCCGAAACCGGAACACCCGAGCCATTGACTCCGATGTAAGCAAGCATGCCGGCATCGCGAGCCGTTTTGTTACCTGACAAGCTTAGTTCACGATCGAAGACTGGGAGGGCATTACCCGAAGCCGGCGCGTTGATCATGACGTCGTAGGTCTTACCCGGCGCCAGGAACACTTCGTTCTGAACACGGGGCGTGCCCGGAAGTGGGTTGCCGTCTTCCGCGATCAGCGAAAGGCCTGGTGTGTTCGTTGTCCCAGTTTGCGCTCCGACAATCGCGGGTACGTGCATGCGCAAACCAGCGTTAACCATGCGCACTAAAACAGCTCCGGTTACTCCCGAAGCAGGAGACACCGGGAACAGTGAAGTTCCTGGAATCGTTTTATCAAACGCCACCCCGTTGATGAGGTAATACAAAGGCGTGTAGTTTACCGCCGGCGGATAACAGGTATGCACGGTCGCGACGCCGCAACCCCCCGGCAGTCCGGACCAAACCGCGGTCTCGCTGAAACTGCTGGTGTTGACCGCAGTGTTGACAGCATTGTTCTGCACCGGGTCAATTTCGCTGAATAAGAGTGGCACGTCAGCGTTGTAGCTGACGCCTGTGTAAGCCGTACCCGCAGTCGTTCCCACTGGTGCAGTGGTAACGACCACCATTCCGTAAAGTCCCATTGGACCTTGAATGGACGGATGCGTACCCGATTCGAGCAAGTAGGTACCCGGGCGCGGTGCTGTCCACGTCAGGCTGGTCGTGGCACCAGCCGCCACTTCAGTCGAGAACGACTGTACACGCGGCCCCTGAGCTGGCGCGGGTACGCCCGCACCACCGGCAATCGGCCAAGTCGTGGCCCCCTGAGCATTCGTGTGGTCGGGCGAAGGTGTGGTCGTTCGTTGGGTCTTATCTCCAAGGCCACCACCGAGCTGCCCAACGATTACGAGTGATGTCGGAATGCTGTTACCCGAGAAGGTAAGGCTATTCGTCAGGTTGATGGTCAGATTCTGTCCCGCAGGAACCGTGATCACCACCGGGGACCACGCGCCCGCAGCCACATTGGGATGCAAGCTGGCGCAAGTAGCACCCGTTGCGCTTACGCAGGAGTAACCCCACATCGGAACCGCAGTGCCATCGGGCAACGTTGCCGTCGCCGGCCCCGCGTTCAGATTGACCTGGGCAAACGAGCCGCTCACGCCGAGGAGGAGAATTGTTGCCGCCAGGACCGCTGTCTTCAAATTTTTGAGATAGTTGGATCGCATTTTTGCTCTTCTCCTCAACTTAGTTCGACTCGTCAATTACAAATTCCCGTGAATCTACCAACATCATCATCATCATTCCGCCCGGGAAAATATTGTTGGTTGTGATCTCGCGCTCATTGTGTGAGTGCCACATGAAAGCAAAACCGGCCTCGCCTGATGGTGAGTTTGCGATGGTGCCCGAAGGAGGGGTGGAACCGGTGGCACCGCAATTCGGAGCGTTACTTTGCACCGCACCTGTGGGCATGCATCCTGTCGCTCTGGTCGTCGCGTCGGGACCAAGGTACGGGCTTCCGCCGTACCAAGCGCCGTTCGTGAATAGGTTTGCGTCGGGAAGTGTTACAGGGCCGCCGCCAGAAACATCGCCGAACGGAGAAGCCTGCATCGGCTTATCGTGATCCTGACACCATTCGTAGTAGTTGATCGCTGTCGGATCGCCGGTGTTGTAACCGTTCAAATCCGGCGTGCACGAGAGCACTGCCAGCGGATCAGAAGAGCCCGGACGATGGCCGTAGGCATCCCAATTTAGACCCTTGCCTGTCCAATAAAAGATTCCATCCATCGCCACGCCCGGAGTGGTTGTGGTTGTGAAGAGAAGAGGACCGGCGAGGCTGTTGGCGTCACTCTGGCTCAGAATCAGGTTGCCGTCACGTCCCAAAATGCGCACGTGGTTGCCGTGCTCGTGGAAGGGATGTTGCCAGCGGCCCTGTCCGATTATGCGGAGCAGAACCTGTTCGCCCGGATGCATGTGGGGATTTCCGTTGTAAGGCTGGTGTGGATACTCCGCCGCATAGTTCGGATCCATGTCATCCGGCATCGAACGGCCGTTGATCATGAAGTAGGCGGGGTGATATGGCTCGGTTGGAACATTCAAGCTGCAGCCCGCAGAACCCGCGGTGCAAGTCCCTGTTGCCTGTACTTGCAGATCAGCCTGATGATGAATGTTTGGATCCATTTCGGAGAACTGGAATAGGTATTCGCGGTCGTAGCAGCTCTTGGCATGGTCGTAAGCGGCGGCAGCGAGACGGAAGTCTGATTCGCCGTGCGCGCCTTCAGCCTGCAGGTTTTTCGTAGCCAACCCAGACGTGCAAGCTGTTGGAACGTTCGACGGGAGCACGATGATTGCCCCATAAAGGCCCATCTCCACCTGGAGATCGCCCTGTGTTCCGCTGTAGTAAGAACGCGTTCCGGGAGAGCCCGCAGTGAAGTTATAAGTCACCGACCCACCGGGCGCTGCTTCTTGGGTGAGCAAACCGGCGACTCCGCCAGTCGTCGTCACATTGAATCCGGGAAAGAGGATCGAAGTATTCCCCGCAGCGGTGGGCAGATTGTTCGTGAGGGTCACGCTAACCGCTTGCCCCTCCGTCACAACGAGCGTTGGCCCTGGAATCTGCATATTGCCGCAGGCGCCGTTGGTGATGGCAGCCGGTGCGAACCCTGTGGGTGCACTGTTGCAGCCGTATCCCCACGAGTAGACCATCTGCCCGTCAGGCTGGGTGATGTACGCCGGGGAGGCGACAAGGTTGAAAGTAGGTCCCGTAATTCCAGGAGCTGCAGCAAACGCCGAAGTCGTAAGAAGTAATGCAACCGCCACAACCGGCGCCAGAAGTCTTGCTTTCAAGATGATTTTTTTCATGTTCGTCGCCCTCATCGCTGAGCTCCTAATTGATCCGAACTTCGGTCATAAGTCCGCCGAAGTTCTCGGCGTCGTTGGACAGGTGATCAAGATTGGGGGTGTAGAGATAGAAGACTTGGCCAGCCGTATAGCCAGTCGCATCGAGGATCACATCGAGCGATTCACCGCCCGCCAGCGTGATGGAGTTGGTGGTGTAGTACAGATTGTTGCCGGCCTGGTCCCGCAGCAGCTTGGCGTTGATCGCAATAACCTTCATCGGAATGCCGAGCGACGCCAAGGTTTGATACTCAGTCACATCCAGATCGGAAATGCGGAGGAGGGCTTTTTTGCCGGCCGGGATGCTGATGATCGACGGGAGAGGCTGCGAAAAATGGTTGGTACCGTCAGCGGATACAGTTTGCATTGGACCAGGGGTAACAGTGTCTGGGTAGCTGCGGCCATTCAGAAGGAAGTACTTGTCCTTCATGTCCGAGAACCCTTCCGGGTTGAACGTCATGCCAACGAAGTGGAAGTTCGGGTCGAAACCGTGAATCTGGATCGGATACTCGACGTCGTAGTAGGTTGATCCATCGCCGTCGTTGTACGCGTAGTTGCCATTGGCTGCGCGGGTCGCAGCGGTATTCACCGCCGGCAATGGGTTGCTGCAAAGGATGTCAGTGCTCGAATCGCACTTCATCCGGAGATCCAATTCCTGCTGCTGGAGTGCACTGTACAAATTTCCACCAACCGCAACGCGATCCTGTCTCGGACGGACATACATCTGGCCGACCATGCCCATCTGCAAGTGCTCAGGGGGGGTGATGTGGCAATGCCAGAAGTAGGTGCCAGCGTCAGGGGCGAGGTAATAGTAGGTAAAGCTGGCGCCGATATTGATCGCTACCGATGCGTCAGGCACACCGTCGTAGAACGCTGACGCGTTCGGGTAGCCGTGGAAGTGCACAGTGTGCTGCTCGAACAAGTCGGGGCGCATGATCATGCCGACGTTGGTCAGGGTGAGAAAGAATTCGTCGTCTTCGTCAATCGCCATCATGGGGGCCGGGATGTTGCCATTCATCACCCCTACGTCCATGATCTGGCGCGGATCAACGTGGCCGGTCAGTGCTGCGGTCGCGGTGCCATTTCCACCGTTGCCGTCGACATCCGGAACCAGTCCGATTGCCCCGTTGTATGTGAACGTCCCGCCGTTCCCAATCGCCGTCGCGGGATCACCAGGCTGCAATGGATTCGCAGTTCCGCCGGTATACACGGTGTTGAAAACGTTCGGGAATTCAGTCCCTGGTAAGCCATTCGCGATGTCAACCAAACCCGAGAGCGGTCCGAAGGAGAACATGTACGTCTGCGTTCCGTCACCCATCGTCGCGTAGCCGTCACCGCCCGAGATCTGCTGACACTTGATCGCTCCGTTCACGTTAGCCGGAGCCGACGGATATCCATTCGTCCCGGTGTACGTCGGACCGACAAAGGTGGGCTCGGAATTATTGTTGGCCGCGTTTGGGTGAGTTTTAGTGCTCGTCGGACATTGCACGCGGAACGATTGAGCGCTCGCAGCGACTGTCGCGAAACACACAAGCAAAATTGGTAACCAAACCTGGTAGGACTTTCTCATGGCTTTGCAGCCTCCTTCCGGACCTGCTGGCGCGATTGGCATCATGTTTTTTCTTATTGGGAGGAATTTCGGATCGGGAGGAACGACATCGTGTGCTGAGTAGTTCGCGACTTTCGGCAACCGCCCTCCTCGAGATCGATCAACGCTCGGCAAGCAATCTGCGAGACAACCCTCTCGACGGGACAGGCCGGCACAGGCGCACTCCGAAGCCAAATGAGAATCCTCCACAGAACTCTCGAACGCAGACATCGGATGTTGTAATTGCACGGAGACGCGGGAGATTCCGCCCCGTGTTTGCCTACATCTTTATTTAGGGGGAGTTCTACAGATCAGGAGGGAGTCTGATCCACGAAACTCCTGCGAGATTAGGCGAGCTACGAAATACTGTCTACGTCCCTTTGGATGAGGGCGGTCAATTTGGCCTGATTTTGGCCAGA